>Ga0247836_1003794_pt1 | contig 19687 bp, 23 predicted proteins | sample LaCruzMarch2015__4_FD_187116 | JGI IMG/M metagenome (GOLD analysis project Ga0247836, IMG submission 187116) | Freshwater microbial communities from meromictic Lake La Cruz, Castile-La Mancha, Spain - LaCruzMarch2015_14m | ecosystem: Environmental > Aquatic > Freshwater > Lake | place: Spain... | reverse complement strand
TTGGCGCCGCTCAATCGCAGCATCGACAAACTCCTCTACATGACCACAGTCAAGGCAAACGAGGTGATCGTGATGCGTACCCTCATTGAGCTCATAAATCGCCCGGCTATCGCCTTTGCTGGACTCAAAATGGCTGCGGAGCAAAAGGCCCGCCTGCTCAAACTGGGTTAGGACCCGATAGACCGTAGCCAGACCAATGTCTTTATCTTCTTTGGCCATGGCCATGAAGATTTCTTCGGCACTGAAATGGGCGCCTGGATGCTGATGAAAAAAATCCAGGATCTGCATCCGGGGAGCAGTGGCTTTCAGGCCAATATCCCGTAAATCGGCTGGGGAGGGGTTTTGGTTCATAGGCATCGATTGAGGGCTAAAATCAAGACCTTAATGATACGGCTTGCCATGCAAAACTGCCTTTTACCGATAAGTAGCATCCCAATGCGGGTTTTAAGCCCCAGCAAGCGATTGCTGCGTTGGTGCATGCTGGCAATCATGGTGATGGTTGCCTTGATCGCATCGGGTTGCTCAACCAAGGTCGATGAAACCCAGCGCACGATGATGAACACGATTTTTCGGCCCTACGTGCCCGATATTGTCCAGGGGAACTTCGTTTCTAGCGAGCAATACGCTAAGTTAGAGGTTGGCATGAGCCGGGAGCAGGTGCGGAAAATTTTGGGCACCCCATTATTAGCAAGTTACTTTCACGCCAATCGATGGGATTACGTATTTGAATTCAAACGCCTCGGTGAAAAAATTAGTAAAGAGCGGCGAGTAACGGTGTTCTTCGATGGCGATAAGGTAACAAAATTTAATGGCGACGCATTGCCAACCGAGGTTGAGCTCGTTGCTGAAATCGATAACTACGCTAAGCATAAGCGCTCCTTCTGGGATATGGTCACGGGCAAAAACAAGAATCCAGTAACGCCACCATTGCAACAGCCCGAGGTATTGATACCGAGTAAGCCGAGTGCACCGAGCGGCGCAATCGTCACACCAGTCAAGTAAGCGGCATTGATGTTGAGTCAGTAATGCCGAAGTGGAATTGAAAAAAAGTTAGCCAAGTAAAGAGTGAGATTATGAAAATCGCAATCGCAGGAGCGAGTGGCCGAATGGGCCGAATGCTAATTGAGGCAGTATTGCAATTGCCAGATGCCACTTTGGTAGGGGCGCTGGATCACGCATCCTGCCCTGCATTGGGTGAAGACGCTGGCGCCTTCTTGGGTAAAAAAACTGGCGTGATGATTACGGCTGATTTAGCGCACGGCTTGCGCGATGCTGAGTATTTGATTGACTTCACCCGCCCCGAGGGCACGATGCTGCATTTAGCCGCCTGCACTACTCACGGCGTCAAGATGATCATCGGTACTACTGGATTGAGTGCGGATCAAATCGCCCAACTGAAAACGGCATCAAGCAAGATTGCGATGGTGTTTGCTCCCAATATGAGCGTCGGTGTCAATGTCACCTTGAAGTTACTCGAGGTCGCTGCGAAGATGCTTAACACCGGTTACGATATTGAAATCATCGAAGCGCACCACCGCCATAAGGTGGACGCGCCATCGGGCACTGCCTTGAAAATGGGGGAAGTGATTGCAGGTGCCTTAGGCCAATCATTAAACGATGTCGCGGTCTACGCGCGCGAAGGCCATACCGGTGAGCGCAAGCCGGGATCGATTGGTTTTGCAACCATTCGGGGTGGCGATATTGTCGGCGATCACACGGTGCTTTTTGCGGGCGAAGGTGAGCGCATTGAGATTAGCCATAAATCCTCGAGCCGTCAGTCCTATGCTCAAGGATCGATTCGGGCAGCGCGCTTTTTAGAGAAAAAAACGTCCGGCCTATTTGATATGCAAGACGTCTTGGGTCTGCGGGCATAAGCCATTTAAAAACACCAAGCGATTACAGCGAAAAGAGCCTTACACGATGAGTATGGATTACGACTACCGCAGCATTGAGGCGGCAGCCCAAGCCGATTGGAATAGCAAAGACGTCTACCGCGTCACCGAAGATGCGGTCAATGCAGAAGGCAAGCTGAAGCCTAAGTACTATGCGTGCTCAATGTTGCCTTACCCATCGGGCAAATTACACATGGGCCATGTGCGCAACTACACCATCAATGATGTGATGGCGCGCCAACTGCGCATGCAGGGCTACAACGTCTTAATGCCAATGGGTTGGGATGCATTTGGTATGCCGGCTGAAAACGCCGCAATCCAAAATAAGGTGCCGCCGGCCGAGTGGACCTATCAAAACATTGCGTACATGAAAAAGCAAATGGCCGCGATGGGTCTGGCGATTGATTGGTCCCGCGAAATTGCTACTTGCAAACCGGATTACTACCGCTGGAATCAGTGGCTCTTTTTAAAGATGCTGGAAAAGGGTGTGGCATACCGCAAAACCCAGGTCGTCAATTGGGATCCGGTCGATCAAACCGTATTGGCGAACGAGCAAGTAATTGAAGGCCGCGGTTGGCGCTCAGGCGCTTTAGTCGAAAAGCGTGAGATCCCCGGTTACTACTTGAACATCACTGCCTACGCAGAACAATTACTCACGGGTCTGGATGATTTAGGCTGGCCCGAGCGCGTGAAGATCATGCAGCAAAACTGGATTGGCAAAAGCCGCGGTGTGCGCTTTGCCTTTGACCATGTAATCAAGAATAGTGCCGGTGAACTGATTCAGGATGGCAAGTTATACGTCTTCACCACGCGTGCTGACACCATCATGGGTGTGACCTTTTGCGCAGTAGCAGCAGAGCATCCGCTGGCGACAGAAGCGGCGCGCAGCAATCCGGAGCTGACTCGTTTCATCGAAAAATGCAAAACCGGTAGTGTCATCGAAGCCGATTTAGCTACCCAAGAAAAAGAAGGGATGTTCACGGGCTTATACGTCACGCATCCTTTGAGTCAAGAGCCTGTCCCCCTGTGGGTTGGTAATTATGTGTTGATGAGCTATGGCGATGGTGCTGTGATGGGCGTGCCTGCCCACGATGAGCGTGACTTTGCCTTTGCCCATAAATACCATCTGCCGATTAAGCAAGTGATTGCACTGACCGGCGAGTCACCAATGTTCAACACTACGCACTGGGATGCATGGTACGCACAAAAAGAGAATGCGCAGTGCATCAATAGCGGCAAATACGACGGCCTCTCCGTTAGTGATGCGGTGACTGCGGTTGCCGCTGATTTGGCTGCGCTTGGTGTTGGTGAAATTAAAACCACCTACCGCTTGCGCGATTGGGGTATCTCACGGCAGCGTTATTGGGGTACGCCCATTCCGATCATTCATTGCGGCGATGAGGTAAATCCCGGTTGCGGCGCTGTACCGGTGCCCGAAAAAGATTTACCGGTGGTGTTGCCCGAGGACTGTGTTCCCGATGGCAGTGGCAATCCCCTCAATAAGCGCGCGGACTTTTTGAATGTGGCGTGTCCAAAGTGCGGCAAGCCAGCACGGCGCGAGACCGACACCATGGATACCTTTGTGGATTCGTCGTGGTACTTCATGCGTTACACCGGCGCAGATGCCAAGACCATGGTCGATCAGCGCAATCAATACTGGATGCCAATGGACCAATACATTGGTGGAATTGAGCATGCGATTTTGCATTTACTCTATGCGCGCTTTTGGACTAAGGTGATGCGTGACCTCGATTTAATTACCTTTGATGAGCCATTTGCGAATTTGTTAACTCAAGGCATGGTTCTCAATGAAACGTATTACAGCGAAGACGCTAGCGGTAAAAAGACTTGGCTTAATCCCCTTGATGTGGAATTAAATCTCGATGACAAAGGCCGGCCAACTGGCGCCAAACTCAAGGCAGGTGCTGGTATTGAACTCAGCGGTAACCCCATCACCATTGGTGGGGTGGAAAAAATGTCGAAGAGTAAAAATAACGGCGTTGATCCACAAGCGTTGATTGATCAGTATGGCGCTGATACGGCGAGGCTGTTTACGATGTTTGCGGCGCCACCCGAGCAGCAGCTCGAGTGGTCTGGCGCTGGCGTTGAGGGCGCTTCACGCTTTTTGCGGCGGGTGTGGTCCTACTCGATGAGTCAGGCTGTAGCCATTCGTTCAAGCAAAGAGACCAATACCGTAGCGAGCGACCTCAATGAGGCCGAGCAAACCCTGCGCCGTGAAGTCCATACGATATTGAAGCAAGCCAATTTTGATTACCAGCGCCGCCAGTACAACACCGTTGTATCGGCTGCGATGAAAATGCTTAATACATTAGAGCCAGTCAAGTTGAGTGAAGGAAAAGATGCCGGGCAGGCGATTCGTCCAGCAGTTTTGCGTGAGTGCATCAGCATCCTGCTGCGCATGCTTTACCCGGTTGTGCCGCACTTGACGCATCGCTTGTGGATCGAGATGGGTTACAGCAATCAGGGCGGACTGATTTTGGATGCGCCTTGGCCAATAGTCGATGAAGCTGCCTTGGTGAAGACTGAAATTGAATTGGTATTGCAGGTTAATGGCAAGCTGCGCGGCGCAATTACGGTCGCGGCCGATGCCAGTAAAGAGGCAATCGAAGCCACTGCACTACAAAGCGAAATCGCACTAAAGGCCTTAAATGGGGGATCACCCAAAAAATTGATTGTGGTTCCCGGCCGCTTAGTTAATATTGTTGTTTAACGGAATAGAGGCGCCATCATCAACTCTAAGATAAGCGATCCCGTAGTGAGCCCTAGCGCAAAGGGTAAGAGTCAAGCCCCTAACTTGGACCGCAGAGCTTGGCTTGGGGCCTTGATTGCGTTGCCGGCGTTTTTCACTACAGCCTGCGGTTTTAAGTTGCGCGGCTCCGTATCGATTCCATACAAATCGATTGTGATTGCTGGTAATCCATCGCCGCTGCTGCGCTCTGATTTAGAGATGATGATTTTGACAGGCAGTGATTCTAGGGTGGTCAATAACTCAAAAGACGCCGATCTTATTTTGGAGATCATCAGTGAAGTCAGTAGCCGTGAGATTTTGGCCTACAGTTCTACCGGTCAGATATCGGCGTATCGCTTGAACTCTCGCGTTGCATTTATGGCAACCGATCAAAATGGCGTGGATGTTGTGCCGGAGTCAGAAATTTACGTTACCCGCGATATGGACTTTTCCGTTTCAACGGTGCTGGCAACCGATGTACAGCAGCAGCAATTTACAAATGAAATGCGCAGCAATCTCGCCTTGCAAATTCTGCGCCGCATTTCTGCAACAGCAAAACCTAGGGCGCCTGCATCAAGTAGTGCCAAGCCTGTCATGGGCAAGCCCTGATATGGGCTTCTTCTTCGCATGATTACGAGCGATGCGCTACAAGCCCATATTGGCGGGCTTAAATCCAGTCTAGCGCTCTCACCGGTTTACGTCTTTAGTGGCGACGAGCCATTACTCATGATGGAAGCGATGGACCAACTCCGTTCTGTGGCTCGCAAGCTGGGGTATACCGAGCGCGAAGTATTAATGCACGAGCGTTATTTTGATTGGTCATCATTGCTGTCTGCTGGGCAAACCATGTCCTTGTTTGGCGATAAGCGCTGGCTGGAATTACGCATTCCATCGGGTAAGCCGGGTCGCGATGGGGCCGAGGCACTCAAGCAATTCGCTGCGCAGATCGAGTCCCAAGCATCCGGTCACGATGGTCCTGACACCATCGTTTGTATTGTGTTGCCCAGGTTAGACGGCAAAACTAAGACCTCAGCCTGGTTTAGTGCACTAGAGGATGTATCGATTGCAGTGCAAATTGACTCGATTGATCGCAGTCATTTGCCAATGTGGATAGCGCAGCGTTTAAAAAAACAAGGCCAGCCTGTAGAGTCCGGTTCGGCTGGTCAAGAAGCGCTGGAGTTTATTGCTAATCAGGTGGAAGGCAATCTGATTGCCGCCCACCAAGAAATCCAAAAACTGGGCTTGCTCTATCCGCAAGGCGCCCTAACGGAAGCTCAAATCCGTGAATCCATCCTCAAGGTGGCGCGCTACGATGTGTTTCAGTTAACCGAATCGATCTTAGCTGGTGATTTAGCCCGCTTAAATCGCATGCTCGATGGCCTTAAGGGGGAGGGCGAGCCTTTGCCGTTGATTTTGTGGAGCGTGACCGAGGAGCTTCGGATACTATCGAAGTTACAGGCTGCGAGTCTGCGTGGTGAGTCGGTGCAGCAGTTGATGCGGGCGAATCGCATCTGGGGAAATAAAGAAAAGCTATACCCCGGAGCCCTGCGCCGCGTGAACCCCATCAAACTGCGCCGCGCAATGCAGGTGGCAGCGGGTTTAGATCGGCAGGCCAAGGGTTTATCAGCAGCCGAGTTACCTGCAGATCCATGGGATGGATTGCGTTTGGTTGGTAGTCTGCTGCGCTAACACCAAAGAAGTTAAAAGTAAGCAAAAGTACAATGCAGTATTGATACGGCAAGTAACACATTAAATTTTAGAGTAAGCATGAGCACTTTAATTACCGAGATGATGCAGGCAGTAGGCAAGGAGGCTAGGCAGGCCTCGCGCGCGATGGCGCGCGCGACTACTGAGCAAAAGAATCAGGCCCTGACGCACATGGCACGCTTAGTACGTGAGCAGTCGGCACGCATCTTGGAAACCAATGCAGTGGATGTTGAGCGCGCTAAAAAGGGTGGCCATGATGCAGCATTTATCGATCGCCTCACCATGACAGCTAAGACGGTGGAGTCGATGGCATTGGGTTTGGAGCAAATTACTACCTTAGAAGATCCGATTGGAAAAATTGGCCCACTCAAGCGCCAAGCCTCGGGTATTGAGCTTGCTCAGATGCGCGTGCCACTGGGTGTGATTGGCATCATTTACGAATCCCGTCCCAACGTCACGATTGATGCGGCGGCCTTATGCCTCAAGTCGGGTAATGCTGTGATTTTGCGCGGTGGCTCCGAAGCGATTGATTCCAATACCCTCTTGGCGGGCTTGATTCAGCAGGGTTTAGCTAGTGCACACTTGCCTGCGAATGCAGTCCAAGTAGTAACAACGACAGACCGTGCTGCCGTCGGTGAAATGATCACCATGACTGAGTACATCGATGTGATTGTGCCGCGGGGTGGCAAGAGCTTAATTGCACGCTTGATGGCCGATGCCAGAGTGCCTATGATTAAACACCTCGATGGTATTTGCCATACGTATATTGATCGCGATGCCGATCTCGATTTGGCCATTACGGTTTGCGACAACGCTAAAACCCAGCGCTATGCGCCATGCAATGCGATGGAGACCTTGCTGGTGCATGAGGTGGTTGCTAGTGCAGTATTGCCGCGTTTATGCAAAATCTACCAAGACAAAGGGGTTGAACTACGGGTGGATAAAAAAACCCGTACCACGCTTGAGCTAGCTGGCTTTCAGAAATTAGTAGATGCCACAGAAGAAGACTGGAAAACCGAATACCTTGCACCTATTTTGTCGATTAAGACCGTGGGCTCGCTGGATCAGGCGATGGATCACATTGAACGCTATGGCAGCAAGCATACCGATGCCATCATCACGACCAATACAGCGACAGCGGATCGCTTCTTGCGCGAAGTCGATAGTGCGAGCGTCATGGTCAACACCAGCACTCGCTTTGCCGATGGCTTTGAGTACGGCCTGGGCGCAGAGATTGGCATCTCCAATGACAAGCTGCATGCACGTGGACCGGTTGGCCTAGATGGCTTGACCTCGCTGAAGTACGTTGTGATGGGCCATGGGGAAATTAGAACCTAATTAAATCGGTATAGTAGTTAGCATTGAACTAAGGCAATGCCGCCTTAGTAAACGAACAAAGGGGATAAAAATGGGTGACGCGTATCTTTGGACGAAAACATTCCACATTGTTTTAGTCGCTTCTTGGTTTGCCGGCCTTTTTTACTTGCCGCGCATTTTTGTCAATATGGCGCAAGAGACCAATCCCGAAGTCAATGCTCGCCTATTGGGCATGGCCGATCGCCTCTTTCGGTTCATGACCATTTTGATGGTGCCGGCTGTGGTGCTGGGTGTGGTGCTTTGGCTCCACTTTGGTATTGGCCGCGGTGCCGGCTGGATGCACCCCAAATTGCTTTTTGTTCTAATCATTTTGGGATACCACCATTCCTGCTACACCTTACTGAAGAAGTTCCGCAAGGGCATTAATAAGCGCAGCCACGTTTGGTTCCGTTGGTTTAATGAAGTGCCCGTGGTCTTGCTTGTCATCATCACTGCCATTGTCGTGATCAAGCCATAAGCTAATCGGCATTCCCCTTTTTTATTTTCTAGGCTTTCTTCATGCGATTTTTTGTAGTGTGTCCCGGCGGATTGGAAACAGTCTTAGCTAATGAATTGCGGCAGATTGCCGAGCGCCCTGAAGTCAAAGCCCAGGGGGCTTGGGTGCTTGATCCAACCCCAACGAGCCCGACGGGCGGCGTCGGTTTGGCCGGACCTTTATCAGCCGCCATGGCACTCAATTTGCATTCGCGGATTGCCAGCCGGGTGCTCTTGCAAATGGCAGAAACCACGTATCGCCAAGAAGACGACTTGTATCGCTTAGCGCATGGCCTTGCCTGGGAGGAGTGGTTTACGCACAAACAAACCCTGCGCGTTGATGTGACTGCCCATCGTTCACCGCTGAAGAGTTTGAACTTTGCGACTTTAAAAATTAAAGACGCTATTGTTGATCGCTTGCGTGAAGTGTCGGGCGATCGCCCCTCGATCGATACGGCCTTTCCGGATGTACGCGTGCAGGCCCATCTCACTGCGACCCATGTATCGATCTATTTAGATACGTCGGGCGAGGCGTTGTTTAAGCGCGGTTGGCGAGATGAAAAGGGTGATGCCCCTTTAAAAGAAAACCTGGCGGCGGGTATTCTGACTTTAACCGGTTGGCAGCCGAAGCAGCCTTTGTTTGATCCGATGTGCGGCAGTGGCACCTTTTTAATTGAGGCAGCGCAGATCGCCATGGGTGTTCCATCGGGGGCGATTCGGGCAGGCTTGTATGACGAGGCTGGCAAAGACACGACCCCCAGTCGCTTGGCTTATCGTCCATTGGTGACATCGGTGCATGGCTTTGGGTTTTCCCGCTTAAAGCCATTTATGGTGGGCGCTGAACAGAAAAAATGGCAAGCCTTGAAGGATGCCGTCCTCGCAGAAATACTAGAACGCCGCAAGACCTTCCCCGATGCCCAGTCGTTGGGTATTAGTGGCAGCGACATTAATGAAAAACTGGTCTCGATGACTAAATCCAACTGGCAGCGCGCGCAGCTACCCGGTTTGCCAGTGGTGCGTCAGGTCGATGCCTTAGCGGCCAAGCCACCCATGATTGCTGGTGATGCGTCTGGAGCACCTGATTTGCCAGGGCTGGCTTTGCTTAATCCGCCGTATGGACAACGCTTGGGTATCAAAGGCGGCCGAGGCGATGATCGTGACTCCGCTCAGAGTCGCTACGACGACGAGGGCTACGCTGATGATGTGGATCCCTACAGCCACAATATTGAAACTGGACGCCAGAGCGCCAAGCGATCAAGCCGTGAATCATTAAAGCGCTTACAGGCCGAAGAAGAAATCGACCCTGCCTTTTTAGAGTTCATGAAGCAGTTTGGCCAGCATTTGAAAGATGCTTTTGGTGGCTGGCATGTCTTTATTCTGACTGCCGATATGGCATTGCCGGGGCAATTACGCATCAAAGAGTCGCGCCGTACCCCGCTCTTTAATGGCCCGCTCGAATGCCGTTTGTTCCGCTTTGAGATGCGCTCTAAAGCGGAGCGTTTGGAGTCTGCCGGTAAGTCGGTTTAATGGTTGCATTAGCCGATCACTTTAGCTAAAATAGCTAAAGTTAATCCGACAGGAGGTCATATGCAAGTTACTGCTACAGAAGCCAAGAACCGCTTTGGTGCTATCTGCGCTAGCGCAAAAAAGGAACCTGTTTTTGTAGAAAAAGATGGGCGTATTGATACCGTCATTATTTCTGCTCAGCAGTTTGAGTCCATGCGCGCCTCCGACTCAGGTCAAGATCAGAAGAAAAAGCAGTTTGAGTCGGATTACAAGCATTGGATCAATGAGCAGAACATGCAGTTTGAGCGCCGCGGACTGTGGTGTGATGATGTGAGGACGTGGTAAATGCAGTTTGATGTTTTTCCTAATCCAAGTCCACGTATGCGCGACGTATACCCGCTGGTGTTGGATATCCAGAGTAATTTGTTAAGCGTATTAGCCACTCGAATGGTGATACCTCTTGCCATTACTAAACTAAGCGCAGAAAAAATCCCGCGTAGGCTTTGTCCTTTGATTCATATTGATGGACAAAAGCTAATGCTGATGCCACACCAAGCTGCCCCTTTAGATAAAAAAAGTTTGAAACGTAAAGTTGGTTCGGTAAAAAGCCAGTCCAGTGAAATTTTGGCTGCCATGGATGTGGTTACCAGCGGAATTTAATCGTATTCAGCATTAGAATTAACCATCTAAAAAAGTAACTCAACCGAGTAAAGAAAGTTAAAACGCCATGGAATTCAAAACCTATATGTGCCTGATTTGCGGTTGGGTCTATGATGAGGCAGCCGGCCAACCTGATGAAGGGATTGCGCCTGGAACCCTCTGGAAAGATGTGCCCATGAACTGGACTTGCCCCGAGTGCGGCGCACGCAAAGATGATTTTGAAATGATGGCCATTTAAGTTCTAAAGCAAAATACACCCTAACAAATAAAACGAATGAGAATCACATGGGCTTAAACGAAACCATATTCGAGCGTGCACAAAAAACCATTCCGGGCGGCGTGAACTCCCCTGTGCGGGCATTTCGTCAGGTGGGCGGGGCCCCGCGCTTTATTAAGAAGGCACTTGGTCCGCACTTTTGGGATATTGAAGACAAACGCTACGTTGATTTGATTATGTCCTGGGGCCCCATGATTGCGGGCCACGCTAATCCAGAGGTGGTTGAGGCCGTGCAAAAAGCAGCCACCCTCAGTTTTAGTTATGGCGCCCCCACCGTTGGCGAAATCGAATTAGCCGAGCGCATTTGTGCCATCATGCCCAGCGTCGAGCAAATCAGGATGGTATCGAGCGGCACAGAGGCAACCATGAGCGCGTTGCGTTTAGCACGCGGCTATACCGGTCGTGATTTGATTATTAAGTTTGAGGGTTGCTATCACGGCCATGCCGATAGCCTCTTGGTAAAAGCAGGCTCGGGTTTACTTACCTTTGCTGATTCAACCCAAAACGCACCCTCATCGGGCGGCGTTCCACAGGATTTAGTGAAACACACCTTAGTGTTGCCGTACAACGATACGGCCGCCATTGAAGAAACCTTCAAATTGCGCGGCGATCAAATTGCAGCTGTGATCATTGAGCCCATCGCCGGCAATATGAATCTCATTAAAGCCAAACCGGAGTTTTTAGCAGCGATCCGGAAGTTAACCCAGCACCACGGCAGTGTCTTGATTTACGACGAAGTGATGACGGGCTTTCGGGTGGCTTTAGGTGGTGCTCAAAGTTTGCAAGGCATTACACCAGACCTGACTTGCCTTGGTAAGGTGATGGGCGGCGGTATGCCAATGGCTGCTTTTGGTGGCAAAAAAGAGATCATGCAGAAGTTGGCGCCGATCGGTAATGTCTACCAAGCGGGCACCTTATCTGGTAACCCAGTGGCGGTTGCTGCAGGGATGAAGACTTTGGAGATTATTTCTAGGGATGGCTTCTTTGATTGCCTTGGTGGTCAAACCAGCAAGCTGATGGCAGGACTAAAACAGGCAGCAGATCAGGCAGGCATTCCGTTCTCCACCGATAGCGTGGGTGGTATGTTTGGTTTTTACTTTACCGATCAGGTGCCCACATCATTTGATGCAGTCACTAAGAGCAACATCGATGCATTTAAGGTGTTCTTTCACGCGATGCTGGATGAGGGCGTCTACTTGGCCCCATCCGCCTATGAGGCCGGCTTTACTTCGATAGCGCATGACAATGCGGTACTCGATGAGATCATCGCGGCATCGAAAAAAGCCTTTGCCAAACTGAAATAGGATTTGGCAAGACTGCAGGTTTACATCCGCAAAGGATGGTCGTAGCCAGAAACCTGCACAATACGTGGTTTGCGAGAACGGCTCTTTGCGTCAGGCACTTCAATGGCAGTTAACTTGCCACCCCAGACGCAGCCGGTATCCAGCCCGCTGACATTGCGTTTCTGAATCAATCCGAGCGTTGACCAGTGCCCAAAAATCACGTGGGTGTTTGCGGTCTTGCGCTGCTTTACCGCAAACCAGGGTAGATAGCCTTTCGGGCTCGCCTCTAATCCTTCTTTACTCTCAAATTCCATTTGGCCTTTGGGGGTGCAAAAACGCAGGCGGGTGAGGGCGTTCGTGATCACGCGCAGACGATCGTTTCCTTTTAAGGAGCTACTCCATTTGGTTGGCGTGTTGCCATACATCTCAGCCAAAAAGCGTTTGTAAGTGGATTTGCGTAGCGCCTTTTCCACTTCATGCGCGTATTCCAATGTTTGGCTTAAATCCCAATCGGGCAGCACGCCCGCATGAACCAGCAAGGCATGGCCATTGCTCAGGGCCATTGGGCGATGGCGCAGCCAATCGATCAGTTCTGCGCGGTCTTTGGCTTTTAAGATGCCGTCAAGCGTATCGAGTGGGCGCGATCCGCGCAGGCCCGCATCGCGCGCTAAGAGATTGAGGTCATGGTTGCCAAGAATACATTCTGCAGTGCCTTGCTCTTGCAGTTTTTTGAGGCGACGCAATGTTCCCAGGGAATTTGGACCCCGATTGACGAGGTCGCCTAAGCAAATGAGTTTTGATTTCTTGGGCAGTTTGGCAATGAGTGCGTCGAGCTGCACTAAACAGCCTTGCACATCGCCGATAGCGTAAACGGATGACATGGACAAAGTGTAGTGGATAAACAGGCAAGCCTTATGCCAATCGCTCAGTCAGGGGCGCTTACTTTCTTCACCACGCTATACCGCACTAAGGTTTCTTTACGGGCTTCATCATGATTGACGATCGGCAAGGGGTAATCGCGGCCGAGCAAAATACCCGCGGCTTCTAATTCAATATGGCCTGCTTCCCATGGCGCATGAATCGATTTATCCGAGAGCTTTTCTAAAGCGGGGATGTAACGGCGTATGAATTTGCCTTGCGGATCAAAGCGCTGCGATTGGGTGGTTGGATTAAAGATGCGAAAGTAGGGCTGGGCATCGCAGCCAGAGGAGGAGGCCCACTGCCAGCCGCCATTATTTGAGGCGAGCTCAAAATCATTGAGGTTTTTTGCGAAGTAGGCTTCGCCCCAGCGCCAATCGATACCCAAGTCTTTGGTTAGAAAGCTGGCCACAATCATGCGCAGGCGGTTGTGCATATAGCCGCTTTGATTGAGCTGGTGCATGGCAGCATCGACCAAGGGGTAGCCGGTCTTGCCATCACACCAGGCCGCAAAGCGTTTTTTAGCAGTGGCGCCACTCTCCCAAACGATGCCATCGTAGTCGGGTTTGAAGGCAGCACCGCTGGCTAGACGCGGGTGATTTGCCAAAATCATGAAATAAAAGTCACGCCAAATGAGTTCACTTAGCCAGATAGTGGCCCCCATACTGCCTGCCAGCATGCGCCGATGGGCCTCGCGTACCAAGCCCCGAATCGAGAGCATGCCAAAACGCAGGTGAGTAGATAAATAACTCACACCCTTGATGGCTGGAAAATCCCGTCCAATTTGGTATTGATCGATGCGCTTTAAGAAGTCTTCTAAAAAGGACTCCCCACCGTCAGATCCAGGTGGCAAATAGCTTTCAATTCCGGTGGCGCAAAAGCCCATCGACTCGAGTGACGGAATACCTAAATCCAGTTTTTTGGGAATGGCTGCAAATTGCCCAGACTTTGCCTTGCATGCATGCGGCGCAAGATCCCGTTCTTCGAGGCGCTTGAGCCAGGCATTTTTATAGGGCGTAAATACCGAAAACACCGTACTTGAATTGGTCAGCACTTCTTTCTTTTCAAAGATCACTTGGTCTTTGAATGTTTCAAAGGCAATGCCTTGTTTTTCAAGGGAAGATGCAATCACAGCGTCGCGCTCAATCGCGCTCGGCTCGTAGTCATGGTTGACCATCACGCAAGAAACCCCAAGTTCAGTCGCGATTTTGGGGATGCACTCGGTCGGCTTGCCATATCGAACGATGAGGCCGCCTCCTTGCTTGCGAAGGGCAGCATCGATTTGGCTAATACCCTGCCAAATAAAGTCTACTCGGCGATCTGCCGTGAGTGCAGTACTTTTGCTGTCCTTTAGGAGATCTAAGATAGTCGTATCAAATACAAATACGACCCAAACCGATTTGCTGGATGTAAGCGCATGGCTCAGCGCAGCATGATCATAAAGGCGTAAATCGCGGCGCAGCCAAACCAGACTTACAGGATGGGAATGGGCGGGTGAAAGGGCAGGAGAAGGGGTATTCGATAGGGCCATAGCCGCTATCTTAGGGCTTTATGGAAAATCGGGTGAAACTTAAGCAAAGTAGCTGTTTAAAAACCCAGAATATCAATCTCGAAGTATTCGTTGCATCCTGCAACTTTTGCACATACGCCACTCAGTCGCTCAGCAGTGCTTTACAAAGCGTACGTTTTAACGTACCATACCCGAAAGGAGTGATTTTATGACTACTATCACCGCAAGTGAAGCTAGAGCCGGGCTCTATCGGCTAATAGACCAGACAGCAGAAACACATAAACCCGTACTGATATCCGGTAAACGGGCAAATGCCGTTTTGGTTTCCGAAGAGGATTGGAGTGCAATTCAGGAAACGCTATACCTATTAGCAATTCCGGGGATGCGCGAGTCAATTAAAGAGTCGATGGCTGAACCATTGGCTAAAAGCAAAAGGGTATTGAAGTGGTGACATGGAATGTAGCCTATTCCAAATTCGCTCTCAAGGACGCTAAAAAACTCTCAGCAGCCGGGCTGCGAGATAAGGCGCAGGCTTTATTGGATATCCTAGAAAAAGATCCGTTTCAGAATCCGCCACCATATGAAAAGTTGGTTGGTGATTTGAGGGGTGCTTACTCTCGCCGAATAAATATTCAACACCGTTTAGTTTATGAGGTTTTTCGGAAAGAAAGATCGGTGCGCGTATTAAGAATGTGGACGCATTATGAATAATGTACTTATCGTGGCACTACTAGAAAAAACCAGATGTAGTCTTATTCAGAGCATATCTTTCATTACATTTCTATTATTTTTGAGTACCTTAACCATGCGTGGAATCAATTAACAGAATGGATAGTATTTTTTTCGTTTTCTCTAAGGTAGTACATGTCCTGATTGAGCCCCTCAATTGGCTCATCATTCTGATTGGGCTGGCCTTGCTATTTTTATTACTGCGCAAGAATCACCTCGTGCGGCGAGTTTTAGGCATTGCACTCTGTTTGGGATTCTTCATTGGATACATGCCGACTTCGCAGTTCGCCATGCGCATCTTGGAGGATGCGGTGCCGCAGATGCCACTAACGCCAGAAGTATTGAATCAGATCGGCGGCATTCTGATATTAGGCGGCGCGATTGAAGGTGGCCCCATTGCACGTGATCGTGGCGAGGTATCGATTTATTCAGCTGCCGAGCGGGTAACCAAAGCATTGCAGCTGCTGCGCCAACATCCAGAACTGCCTTTTATCTTTAGTGGCTATTCAGGCCGCTTACTGCCGCAAGGGCTTTCGGAGGCCGATGCGTTTAAACAGCTGCTACAAGAACAGGGCCTTGGTAGCCACCCCGGCTATCACGAGAATCAATCGCGTAATACTTATGAGAACATGCTCCATTCCAAAAAAATCATCGATGGCATTGCAGAAAAAGAAGGTACTCCGGTTAAACCTTGGCTACTCATTACCTCTGCAAGTCACATGCTGCGCTCAGTTCAAGTTGCTAAACAACAAGGTTTGTTGGTTTTGCCGCTATCAGTCGATTATCAAACCAGTAAGCAAATAAGTTGGCATCGCTTTGATTTAGTTGAGGGTGGAGATCACTGGAATCGCTTTATTCATGAACTGGTGGGGATAGCCGCTTACTGGATTACCGGTAAAGGGGCATTTTCGGTAAAATGAGGTGACATGAGCGCTCCCAAAAAAACCTCCGGCAGCAAGAGCTCGGCTAATGCAGAAGGCCCAGGTTCGGCCTCGGCTTACCCAGACGCGATCTCCCAGCCAAGTGCGCAACTGACCAATCAATTTTTACTGGCTATGCCGGGCATGCTGGATGAGCAGTTTGCGGGTTCGGTGATCTATCTCTTTGAGCACAATGCCAAAGGCGCTATGGGCCTTGTGGTGAACCGCCCCACCGATGTCAATTTATCGACCTTGCTCGATAAAATCGAACTCAAGCTAGAGATCACCCCATTTGCCGATCAAGCCGTCTATTTTGGTGGCCCAGTGCAAACTGAGCGCGGCTTTGTATTGCATGAACCGCCCAACTTGAGAACTGTAGATGCTGGGGCTGGTGTTGATGATTCAGTAAATTCAGGTACGAGCTACAGCTCGTCCTTAACCGTGCCGGGCGGCTTGACCATGACGACCTCCAAAGATGTATTGGAGGCGGTCGCCAAAGGCAATGGCCCAAAACGCTTCATCATGACCTTGGGGTATGCGGGTTGGGGCGCAGGCCAGCTCGAAGAAGAAATCGCCCTCAATGGCTGGATTAATGCCGAACTCAGTCGTGCCCAAATGGCTGAGATCATCTTCAATACACCGGCAGCGCAGCGCTATCAGCGCGCTATGCAAGCCCTAGGCTTTGATCCCGCCGATCTATCGGGGCAAGTGGGGCATGCGTAAAGCAGCCAGTAACGTGACCCTATTCCAGTTGCAATGTAATGCAAAGCAGACCGGATGATGGAAACCAAGGCCATTACCGCCCTCGCATTTGATTTTGGTACCCGCCGCATTGGCCTAGCCGTTGGCAATTCGATTACGGGTTCCAGTCAAGCGCTAGCTCCAATTGCTGCCGACAATGACGATGCCCGTTTTGCCATGATCTCTGCTCAAATAAAAGAATGGGCCCCAGATCAACTGGTGGTGGGCTTGCCTTGCCATCCCGATGGCGCAGAACACGCTATGACCGTAAAAGCACGACGTTTTGGTAATCAGCTGCAGGGGCGCTTTAGCCTACCGATTGCCTGGGTTGATGAGCGCTACACCTCAGCGGTACTGGAAAATGACCCGAAATTTCAGCAAAAGCATTCTAGTAAGCACGCGATTAGCCTAGACTCGGAGTCGGCTCGATTGATATTGGAGCAGTATTTTATGGAGCGACGGGCCTGAAGGCAATCATGTGCATGTACGGCTGTGCAGCTTCGCTGGCTAAGATACCCAATTTTCTAGCACGAGATTAGGCACCCTTTTAAATTCACGCACGTTATTGCTTACCAGTATCAAGCCATGACTTGTAGCATGGGCTGCAATGTGAATATCATTTTCACCAATGATCTGCCCTTTTTTTTCTAATGCTGCTTTAATCTGGCCATAATGTTGGGATGCCTTTGCGTCATAAGGCAGAACATCAAGATGGCTTACAAACTCCTCAACAGCCTCTAAGTTCTTGTCTGTGTTTAAACTTTTCTCTGCGCCATAAAAGAGTTCAGACAAGGTAATGCTTGAAATTGCCATGCGACTGGCATTGGCATTAAACATTGCCAATACTTCTTTGGGTCTGCGCTTAAGTACATAAATGACGATGTTGGTATCGAGTAAGTACTTGAGCATTACAAACTTTCCCGCTTCACTGGCGTTTGTACCCCGCGCTCATTTAAAAAGTCATCCGTAACGACCGGCCCATTTAAGAAAAAGTTGTCCCATGTATTTTCAATCGGGGTAATGATTCGGTCCCGCCCCCGAATGCGTACCACCACCTTCTTCACTTCGTCGGGTAGGCGCGTTTCTGCAGGCAATCGAACTGCCTGACTTCGGTTATTGGTAAATACGGTGGTGATTGCTATGGGCATGATATTTACTCCTTGTGGCATTGGTATATAGCACTAGTATATAGCAGTTTATCTTTAAAGGTGCTTATAGACCTCTCTGCGGGTAAATGGCCATAACGTTCTTGGGGGGGTGGACTTGAATGTAGAGGCTTTACGGTCACTTTGAAGCCAAAAAACCCATAGCATCGATCTAGGGCAATAAAATAAGAGTCACTGTTCTCTTGTGCTGATTCAGTTGCGCAAAAGATAACCCCTCCTCAGGATGCCACGATGGATGCCGAGTCACTGTATCAAAAGTTATTAGCCCATCTAAGAGCCGGGGCAGCAAAGCAGCCAGCGCCGATTGCGCTCGCTGGCCTTGCCATCGGCGGCGCATGGATTGCTGAGCGCTTGGCGCAGGATCTCAATTTACCCCACTATGGCGTGATTAATGTGGCCTTTCATCGCGATGACTATGCAGAAAAAGGACTGGCTGCCATTCGTTCAGCAGATAGCATGACTACCCATCTGCCATTTGAGGTGACGGGCGCACACATAGTCCTTATCGATGATGTACTGCTTACCGGTAGAACCGTACGCGCTGCCTTAAATGAATTGTTTGATTTTGGCAGACCGGCACGTGTGGAGCTAATGGTGTTGGCAGATCGCGGCAAGCGAGAGCTGCCCATTGCTGCTGATTTTGTGGGTGAGCATGTCACCGTCGCTGATCATCAAATCCTGGCATTAGAAAAAACGAGCCGCGATGGCAGTAGTTCGCAATACTCTTTCCAATTTGTTCTAGAGGAGCGCGCAGCATGATTCAGACTAATAGTGCAGGCGAGCTCACCCATTTACTCACACTAGAGGGAATGCCGAAAGAGCAAATCCTGCATATTCTGGATACGGCGCAGCAGTTTGTGAGTATCACAGACCCTGCAAGGGAAGTGAAAAAAGTGCCATTACTTAGGGGTAAGAGCGTTTTTAACCTCTTTTTTGAGAACTCCACGCGCACGCGTACCACCTTTGAAATCGCCGCAAAGCGTTTATCGGCCGATGTGATTAATTTAGATATCTCAACTTCCTCAACCACCAAGGGAGAGAGCCTGATTGATACGATCGACAACTTGATCGCGATGCAGGCTGATATTTTTGTAGTGCGCCACAGCGTATCGCGTGCCCCCATTGAGATTGCAAACCATGTACCGCCATACGTGCATGTGATTAATGCCGGCGACGGTAGTCACCAGCATCCTACGCAAGGTTTGCTGGATATGTTCACCATGCGCCACTTCAAGCAAGACTTTAGCAAGCTCAAGGTAGCGATCGTAGGCGATATTGTGCATAGCCGGGTGGCGAAGTCAAACATCCATGCGCTCACAGCTTTAGGGTGTCAGGATATTCGGGCCATCGGCCCGGAGAGCTTGTTGCCAACCGATTTAGATATGCTGGGCGTTAAAGTCTTTCATAGCATGGAAGAAGGTTTGCGCGGTGTAGATGTGGTGATGACCCTGCGCATTCAGAAGGAGCGTATGGAGGCCGGTAAGGTGCCTGAGGGCGCGGCTTTCTTTAGCCAGTTTGGCTTAACCCAAGAGCGTTTGGCGCTCGCCAAGCCCGATGCGATTGTGATGCACCCAGGACCCATGAACCGAGGGGTCGAGATTGATTCTAAAGTCGCCGATGGCGCTCAATCGGTGATTCTGAAGCAAGTCACTTTTGGTATTGCGGTGCGTATGGCGGTGATGTCGATTGTGGCCGGTAATTAATAAGCAATACTGGTGATCCAGCGTTAATAAATTTAGTACTGTTTTTTTAAATTAAGGCGAGGCTCAGTAGCTACC
>Ga0247836_1003792_pt1 | contig 19697 bp, 13 predicted proteins | sample LaCruzMarch2015__4_FD_187116 | JGI IMG/M metagenome (GOLD analysis project Ga0247836, IMG submission 187116) | Freshwater microbial communities from meromictic Lake La Cruz, Castile-La Mancha, Spain - LaCruzMarch2015_14m | ecosystem: Environmental > Aquatic > Freshwater > Lake | place: Spain... | reverse complement strand
TCCCAAGTTCCGTGGAACCAGCCGGCGGCCCTAGGCCGTGCCGCTCAGCCGGCCGGCTTGCGCCGCTTGCCCCGCCACGCGCGGGCCGGCCAGCCGTAATCGACGAACGTGTAGTCGAACCGGCCGTTAGGATAGAGATCGAGCAGGCCGTAGCAGGGAGGAAACCCATGCTCGGCCCCGTTCCACCAGGCGCCGCTCGCGGCCCCGCCGCAGATGTACCAGGTGCCGCGATACTCGCACCGGTCCTGGGTGTGCATGTGGCCCGAGAGGCAGAGCCGGACGTTGCCGGCCGTACGGAAGATCTCGCTGAGCACCCAGCAGTCGACGTGCTGCCAGCTGCCGGGCACGTCGATCGAGTTGCCGCGGCGGCGGTCATCGCCGTAGAGCGACGAGGTCACGCTCACGATCGGCAGGTGGCTGAGCACGCACACCGGCCGTTCCCGGGGCGTGGCCGCGAGGTCCTGCTCGAGCCAGGCCAGCTGCTCGGCCGACACGGCGCCCAGGGCCGACATGCTGTCGAGGGCCACGAAGTGCCAGCCGCCGTGGTCGAAGGAGTGCCAGCGGTGCGGCATGCCGAGGGTCTCGACCATCAGCGCCGGCCCGGCCTTCGCGGCGGGCACGTCGGCCGTCGGCTCCTTGCCCCCCCAGATGTCGTGGTTGCCCAGGCAGCTCTGGATCGGCACGGGGCAGAGCTTCGCCGCGTCCTTCCAGAGCCCCACCTGCGTGGCGGCGGAGGCACCACTCACCGCCCCGTCGATCGCCATCACGGTGTCGCCCGTATTGAGCACGATCTCCGGCCGGTCCGGCCGGTCGAACATGTGGGCGAACAGGGCGGCCATCCCCTCGGGGGCCTTGCGGTCGGGGGTGATGTGCGCATCGGTGATGTGGGCCATCCGGACGGCGGCCGATGCGGGCGCGGCCGAGGCCGGCCTCGTGGTGATCGCGGCCGCCCCGGCGACCGCGGCGGTGGCAAGCAGATCGCGGCGTTGCATGCCGCAGAGGCTAGCCCCGCCGCGGCTCTGTCGGCAACCGTCGCCGATCGCTCAGCCCCGGAACCGGCGGCGGTAGGCCGAGGGCGTCATTCCGGTCTCGCGGCGGAAGACCCGCGTCATCACCTCGGCGTAGTCGAAGCCGCAGGCGGAGGCGACGTCCTCGAGGGGCTCGTCGCCCGCCGCGAGCAGGCGGCGGACCCGCTCGACCTTCACGCGGCGGATCTCCTCGGCGGGAGTGCGGTCGAGCTGCTTGCGAAAGCGCTGCTCGAGCCACCGCCGCGAGGCCCGCGTGTGGGCGACCACGTCGGCCACGTCGATGCCCTCGTGGGCCCGCTCCCGGATGAACCGCATGGCCGCCGTGACGATCGCGTCGTCGATCGCGAGCATGTCGGTGCTCTGCCGGGTGACGACGCCGCCCGTGGGCAGTTCGATCGAGACGGGGGGCGTGACCCGGCACGCCAGCAGGTCGGCGAGCAATCGCGCGGCTCGCCGGCCGACGTGCTCGGGCGAGTGGTCGAGGCTCGAGAGCGGCGGGCTGGCGAGCTGGCTGGCGAGCTCGTCGTGCTCACCGGCGAGCACGGCCACGGTGCCGGGCACGTCGATGCCGGCCGTGCGGCAGGCCTCGGCGGCCCGCCGTGCCGTGAAGCTGTCGAACGTGAACAGGCCCACGGGCTTGGCCAGCGAGCCGAGCCAGCGGGCCAGCCCATCATCGGGCCCGTGCCCGGGGCGGTCGGCCCAGGCGGCGGGCTCGAAGGCGGCGGGCTCGAAGGCGGCGGGCTCGAAGGCGGCGGAGGGCAGGCCCCGGGCGGCGAGCCAAGCGGCGAAGGCGGCCCCGAGGCGGTCCACGTAGCCCGGCCGCCGGCTGCTGCCCAGGTAGGCGAACTGCCGCAGGCCCAGACCGACGAGGTAGCGGGCCGACGCCTCGGCCGCGGCTTCCTCCTGCACGCTGCACCGGGAGATCGCGGGATCGATCCGGTACCAGGAGACATCCACGGTCGGGATTCGGGCCTCGATGACGGCCCGGGCGAGTTCGGCGTGGGTGACGCGGGCGACGACGCCGTCGGGCCGCCAGCCTTCCGGCAGGCTGAGCCGCTCGTTTCGGCCATGTGGCTCGTGCCAGAGGTCCCAGTCGAGCCCGGCGGCCGTCGCGTAGTGTCCGACGCCCGCAATGATCCCTGCGCCCCAGGACGTCGAAGACTCGACGAGCAGGGCGATCCTGGTACGCACGGGCAGATCCTCGCTGGCCGACCACTCCAGGAAGCCCCGGCCTGGCCCGGTGGACTCCCCGAGGCTACCGGCGACTGCGTTCCTAATCAAAAAGCCGAAAAGAAATGGCCTCATCAAGCGGAAACAATCGGGAAAAGCGGAGGGAGCGCGCGATCTTGTGCGCAATGAATCCAAAACACATGCGCCCCCGATGCTGGCTCCGTCGGCGGTGCTGTGGGAACTTCCACGCATGTTTCGGAGTTCAATCCGGTAGACCCCGCCGAGTGCAGGCTCGTCATGAACCTCTCAGTCGTCTTCTCGTCCACAACAGCTTGGCCCCGGCCGCGAAGCGTCGTCGTGTGCTTGGCAGTGGCGGCGTCGCTCGCCTTGCCCCGTGTCGGCTTCACTGCCGACGTCATCAAGGACAACAACACGAACAGCCTTGATCTGGGCACCAGTTGGACCGGCGGCCTCGCACCCACGACCGCCGACGTGGGTGTCTGGAACAGCACGGTCACCGCCGCGAATACGGTTGCGCTCGGGGGCGATCTCTCCTGGCAGGGCATCCGGATCGCGAACCCGACCGGAGCGGTGACCATCTCCGCCGGGAACACCCTGACCCTCGGCACCGCCGGCATCGACATGTCGGCAGCCACGCAAAACCTCACCGTCGCCAGCGGCATCACGGTGGGCGCGACGCAGGCCTGGAATATCGGGACCGGCCGGACGCTCGCCGTGTCGGGCGCCATCGACGGTTCGGCTGCGGTCACGAAGAGCGGATCCGGCACGCTCACGCTCTCCAACGCGAGCAACTCGTTCTCTGGTGGGCTCACGGTTAATGCCGGGGCGATCACAGCGGTGGGCGGCGGCCTCGGCAGCGGCACGGTGTCGGTGACGGCGGCGAGCACGTTCAACGTGTCGGGCACCGCCGCCACGTTCGCCAACAACTTCTCGATCGGCAACTTCGCGGGCAACTGGACGCTCGCGACCCCGAATACATCGAGCACCGTCATCAACGGCACTATCTCCGGCGGGGGCGCCAGCACGGTCATCTTCTTCCAGGGAGGTGCTTCCGGCAACACCGGCGCCCTGACGCTCAACGGCACCAACACCTTCACGGGCACGATCAACGTGCAGCGAGGTCCGTTGATCCTCGGCAACTCATCCGCCGCCGGCACGGCCACGATCCTGCTCGACAGCAACTCACCGCCCGCCGGCGCGCTGCACTTGGGCAACTTCACAATCGCCAACAATCTGCAACTTCTGAGCGGCGCAAGTGTCGGGGTAGCGGCTGGCAATTCGGCGACGATTTCAGGGGCCATCTCGACCATCTCGGGGACGAACCCGTTCATCAAGGTGGGGGCCGGCGTGCTCACGCTCACCGGGACCAACACCTACGTCGGAAACACGCAGGTCAGTGCGGGGGTTTTGTCGATTTCGACAACGGCGGCCCTGCCTGGCTGGAATACCGCGGCCCGCACGAGCGTCGCCGCCGGCGCCACGCTTGCCGTCGGTAATGCGATCGCGGATGCAGATGTCACGACGCTCTCGACCGCGACCACGTTTGCGGCCGGATCATTCCTCGGCTACGACACATCCGCAGGAGACCGGGCGGTGTCGACTGCCGTCGCCGGCACGACGTATGGCCTGGCGAAGGTCGGTGCCAACACGCTGACGCTCACGGGCAGCAACACGTACGCCGGCGCGACGGCTGTCAACGCGGGCACCCTCCAGGTCGGCAGCGGCGGCACGGTCGGCACGATCCCGGCGACCGCCGTCACGATCGCGTCCGGAGCCACGCTGGCCGTGAACCGCTCCGACGCAATCACCGTCGGTGGCGCGGTCAGCGGCGCCGGCAGTCTGCGGAAGTCGGGTGCAGGGACGCTCACGCTCTCGGGCGCCAACTCTTTCGCCGGCGGCACCACCTGGGAAGCCGGAAGCATTTCGATCGCCAGCGGCTCGGGTCTGGGCACGGGCACCGTCACGCTCACCGGCACCGCCGCCCGCACGCTCACGGTGGCCAACACCGCCGCCCAGACGTTCGCCCCGTCGATCGTCCTGCCGGCCCCGGCCTCGGCGACCAGCTACACGATCGTCAAGAACTCGTCGGGTCAGACCACGGGCACGAACCTCGACCTCACCGGCATCATCAGCGGGGGTGGGCCGAACGCCACGCTGTTCTTCAACTCGAGCGTGGGCGGCGACGGCACGACGAGCTACACGCTCTCGGGGGCCAACACGTTCCGCGGCCGGATCAACATCAACCGTGGGGCGCTGATCGTCGGCAACGCCGGCGGCCTCGGCGACCCGGCGAACCTCGTGCGGCTCGACGCAAACCAAAATCTGACGCTCGGCAACCTGCGATTCAACCTGCCGATGACGGTGCCCAACCCGATCGAACTTGCGGCCGCGTATCCGATCAGCACGAACGAGCATGCCGTGACGGCGGCGGGCGTGGTGAGCGGCGGCGGCGCCCTGCGAAAACTCGGCACCGGCACGCTCTCGCTTGTGGCCACCAACACCTACTCCGGCGGCACGATCATCGACGCGGGCACGCTGGCGATCGGTGGAGGCGGCCTGAGCGGCTCCATCTCCGGCAACGTCACCAACAACGCCACGCTCGCCTTCAACCGCTCCGACGCGGTTAGTTTCAGCGGCGTGATCAGCGGCAGCGGGGCTGTCCGCAAGCTCGCCGGCGGCACGACGACCCTCACCGCCGCAAACACCTACGCGGGAGGCACGTTCGTGGAGGCGGGCACGCTCACCCTGGGGGCGGCCGCCAGCCTGGCCTCGTCGTCGATCGTGGTGTCGCCGGGTGCAACTTTTGACGTCTCGGCACTGGCCGGCGGACTCACCCGCGGTACCGGACAGTCGCTCGGCGGCAGTGGCACCTTGGCGGGCAGCGTGACCATCGGCTCGGGTGGCACGATCGCCCCGGGTATGAGCCCCGGCACGCTCACGACCGGCCCGCTCACCTGGCAGGCTGGTGGCAACTACAACTGGCAGATTCTCTCCACCGCAGGCACGGCCGGCTCACAGTGGGACCTGATCTCTGCCGATTCGCTCACGCTCTCCGGGCTGTCGGCGGAGACTCCCTTCGCCATCAACCTCTGGTCGCTCGCCTCGACCGGCCCGGATGTGAACGGCCCGGTGGCCGACTTCAATCCAACCGCGGCCGGCTCGTGGCGAATCGTGAACACGTCCACGGCGATCAGCGGCTTCGACCCGGGCCACTTCACGTTCGCCAGCGCGGCGGCCAACGGCACGGGCGGCTTCGCCAACTCGCTCTTGGGCGGCTCCTTCAGCTTGGCGCTCACCGGCGACTCGCTCGGTCTCGACCTCCGGTTCACGCCCGGTGAGACGCTCACGTGGGTGGCCGATGGCGCGACCGCCGGTGGCGGCGGTACCTGGTCGGCCGCGGGCCAGACCTGGAACGACGGCAGCAGCGTCGTGGCCTGGAATCCGGCCAAGACCGCCATCTTCGCAGGCTCGCCCGGCACGATCACGGTGGACGGATCGCTGACCGCCTCCAAGGGCCTCGACTTCACGGTGGACGGCTTCAGCGTGGCCGGCGGGACTCTCATGCTCGGCGGGGCCTCGTCCGCGATCAACGAGCTGGCCGTGGCGGCCGATGCCACGGCCATCGTGACAGCAACGCTCGGCGGCACGAACGGGTTCACGAAGACGGGGCTGGGGACGCTTTCGGTTGGCGGCCCGGCGGCGATCAGTGGGGGCGCTTCGATCGCAGGCGGCACGCTGTCGATCACCGCTCCGGCGACGATCGACGGTGGGATCTCCGTGTCCGGCGGCACGCTCCGGGTAGGCGACGGCGGTGCCGCGGGTAGCCTGGTGGCCGACGTGACGGTCAATGCGGGTACCACGCTCGTCTTCGACCGCGCCGACACGGCGACGTTCTCGGGCGGCGTCTCCGGCGCGGGCACCGTCCGCCAGCAGGGGGCGGGCACGCTCGTCCTCTCCGGCACCAACTCGTTCTCGGGCCCGCTTGTCGTAGCGGCCGGAAGCGTCTCGGCTGCAGCCGACACGAACCTGGGGGCCGTGCCCGGCTCCGCGGCGGCGGGGCGACTCGTGCTCGCGGACTCGACCCTCGCCACCACGGCCTCGTTTACGCTCGCTGCCACGCGGGGCCTCGCCATTGGGCCGGCGGCCGGCAGCGGCTCGGGCACGATCGCCGTCGCAGCCGACACCACCCTCGCCTACGCCGGCGCGATCGCCAACAACGGCGCGGCGGGCACGCTCGTGAAGGCCGGCCCGGGCACGCTCGCCCTCTCGGGAACGAGCAGCTACTCCGGCGGCACGCGGCTCACCGCCGGCCGACTGGAGTTCGCTTCAGGCGGTGCGCTCGGTACGGGAACCGTCACGCTCGAGGGGGGCACGCTCGCCTCCACCGGCCTAACTGGCACCGTCACTCGCACGATGAACGTGGTGAACGAATCATCCTTCGAGGTGCCGGCCGGCGTGCAGTTGACCTGGACGGGCAACATCCAGGGCACGACGAATCGGCTCTCGACCGACGGCAAGCTCGTGAAGACAGGCGGCGGAACGCTGCTCCTGAACGGCAACTTCGACAACCAGGTCAACGGCATCCGGGTGGCCGAGGGCACGCTCGTGTCGCAGCACGGCACCAACTATTTCCTGCTCGGCTACCTGCGCGGCACCGGGGGTGAGCCCGACGGCAGCCCGCTCGAGATCGCCGCGGCCGGCACCGTGCGGATCGACGGCATCAGGCAGTTTCAGGGCGCGGTCACCCAATACAACACTGTCACCTACTCCAACACGCCGGTCGTCCTCGAAGGGGGCCAACTCGTGTTCGTGGCCCCCTCGTCTGGGAGCCGCGACAACACCATCGGCAGCCTGTCGTTCACCGCGGGGGGTAGCCTGGCGATCGAAGCCAACAACCGCGTGGACCTGAACAGCCTCGGTGGCATCGCCACGAGCGGCACCGTGGCGGCGACGATCTCAGGCGCCGGCACGCTCAACATCGTCAAGCGGGCGGCGGGCGACACGCCCACCATCGACGTCGCTCTTGCGGCTCCGCTGACGATCTCGACGCCGCTCACGAGCACGGCTTTCGGCAGCTCGACCGGCGGCCTCGGACTCACGAAAACGGGCCTCGGCACGCTCACGCTCGCCGGGGTCAACACCTATGCCGGCACCACCTCCATCGCGGCGGGCACGCTCGCGCTGGGGTCGGCCGCAAGCCTGGCGACGGCGGCGATCGACGTCGCGTCGGGGGCCAGCCTCGACGTGTCGACGCTGTCGGGCTTCACGCTCGGGAGCGGCCAGCGGCTCGGCGGGGCGGGCGGGATCCTGGGCAGCCTCACGTTCGGCAGTGGTTCGAAGCTGGCCTTCAGCACGACCGACACGCTCACCGTGTCTTCCGGCACGGCCTCCTTCTTCGCGGGCTCGGCCGGCTCCCAGTTCGGGATTGACGACCTGATCGGGCTGGACGCGACCACGCCGCTGGGCAGCTATACGCTGATCGCCGGGCTCGTGGATATGACGAATCTCGACAATCTCGGCAGCGCCAACGCCTATGCCTTGGGCGACGGCCGGTCGGCCTACTTCGAGTCTGGCAGCCTCAGCGTGGTCGTCGTGCCGGAGCCGGCCTCCGTCGCCCTCGCAGGGCTCGGTCTGGCGGCCTGTGCCGTGGCGCGGGCGTGCCGCCGGCGGCGGGCACGATGAGACGCAAGGGAACTGCCCGCGGCCGGCGCGCCGGGTTCAGCCTGGTCGAACTCCTCGTGGTGATCGCGATCATCGCGTTGCTGCTGGCGTTGCTCTTGCCGGCCGTGCAGGGAGCCCGCGAGGCGGCCCGCCGCGTGCAGTGCGGCAACAACGTCAAACAGATCGGCTTGGCGATCCAATCCTTTCATGCCAGCCAGCGCCGGCTGCCCACGGGCAACGGGTGGGTGCTGCCGGGGAAGGGAGATGCCCAGGGCCTCGCCTGGAGCGGCTGGATCCTGCCGCAGCTCGAACAGCAGTCGCTCGCCGACCTGATGGACTACGCCGGCAACGAGGGTTCCGACTTCGCCTGCCCGAGCCCTGGAATCCCCGAGCCATCTCCCACGAGCACCAATCCCGACGAGCGGCAGGTCTACGCCTGCTCGCAGCCGATCCCCGTGTTTCGCTGCCCGTCGAGCACCGCGCCGCAGCAGGTCTACAACCGCTCTCAGTTCGACGGCTGGGTAGTCTGGCGGCGGGCTCCGGCCAACTACATCGGCTGTGCGAGCGGCAGCCTCGCCGTCCAGGCCAACAAGTTCCACAGCAGGCTCACCGAGCCCGCCTTCGGCATGATCCAGCTCGACGGCCTGCTCTACAGCGACAGCGAAACCAGTTTCGACGGGGTTCCCGACGGGCTCTCGAACACGCTGCTCGTGGCCGAGGCCGAGCCGATGGGGATCGACCTGCCCCCCGGCACGAAGGAGCCGGCCGGCGTGAAGGATCACTGGGCCATCGGCGGCGACGATCCCGACGTCAACTGCGACAACAGCGAGTTTCTCGGCTCGACCGGGGTGCCCATGAACCGGATGGCCGACGAGCTCTCGTTCACGAGCCGCCATGCCGGCGGCGTGCAGGGCGTGATGGCCGACGGCAGCGTCCACTTCTTCTCCGAGTCGATCGATGACGCCACCTGGCGGCGGCTCGGCAATCGCAAGGACCGCGAGCCGACCGGGAGTTTTTGATGCGGGCGTGGATGCTGGTGATCGCGACCGCAGCCTCTGTCATGGTGGGCGGCTGCAGCGGCGACCCCACAGCCGGCCCGCTCCGCGACGAGGCGACGCTGTACGGCCGGGCGGTGACGGCCTCGCAGGCGGGGGACCACGCCACGGCGATCGGCCACCTCGACGCACTCGTGGCCGCGGCCGATCGGCCGGAATATCGCCTCGCCCGGGGGCTCGAGCACCTGCGATCGGGCGATACCGCCCGGGCCAAGGCCGACGCCGAGGCCGGGCTGGCCCTTGTTCCCGACGCGACGGCCCGGAAAGATCTCCAGTGGTTGGCCGCGGAGGCGGCCACGCCGGGCGGGAGTCGGCTGCCGGGCCAAACGCCCTCGCCACCGAGTTGGAACAAGTGATCGTGACGACGATGATGGAGGCCTCGGGCCGCCGCCTTCCCACTCCGTGACGAGGACTCCCTGCATGCAACGACCGGTCAATCGCCGCCGCGGCCCCGTGATCCATGCCGCGGTCGCGACCGTCATCGCGCTCAAGGTCGTCGCGGCCGTCGCCCACGAGCCCACGCCCGATCCGCTGCTCTCCTACACGTTCTCCCGGCGGCATCTGCTGCCCGTCGAGGCCGGGGCCGCGGCTGAGCCGAACACCGCGGTCACTCTCAAGCCGCAGTTCGGGCCGCCGCTCGCGCTTGGCGGCCAGCCCGTTGCCGAGCCCGACACCGCCCGCGGATTGCGGTTTGCAGGCCTCGCCGAGCCGCATCGCGTGCCGGCCGATGCGGCGGTGCGGAAGAGCCTTCTGCCCGAGCGGGAGTTCACGGTCTCCGCCTGGGCGAGTGTGGACGAGCCCCGGCAGTGGGGCGGGATTCTGTCGGCCCTGGAGGACAACGGCGGCTTCGAAAAGGGGCTTGTCCTGGGCTACGACGAGTCGCGGTTTTACGTGGGCCTCGCCACCGAGGGGGGCTCCGATGCCGACGGCACGATCGAATACCTGCGGGCCGACCGGCCCTTCACGCGTGGCCGCTGGCACCACGTAGCGGCCACCTACGACGGCGAGATGCTCACGCTCTTCGTCGATGGCAAGCCGGCCGGATCGTCGAACAAACAGTCGGGGCCGATCGTCTGGCCCGACGAGTTCGGCGTCTGGCTGGGCGGCTACCGGGATTCCGACGAGAGTTATCCCCACGCCGGCCGACTGGGCGACGTGAAGCTGTTTGCGGTGTGCGCCAAGCCGTCGTGGGTGGCCCACGAGTTCGAGCACGGCGCTGAGCTCGCGGCCCTGCCTGCCGACCCGCCACCGCCGGCCGCCCCCGCGATCGTCGTGGCGCCGTATCTCCAGTGGGGCACGGCCGACGGCATCACGATCATGTGGGAAACGGCCCATGCCTGCCGGGGCGTCGTCCGCTACGGGGAAGACTCCTCCTGCCCGCTCGAGGCGGTCGAGGCGGAGCCCCGCACGATTCACGAGATCACGCTCCAGGGTCTCGAACCCGACCTGCTCTACTTCTACCGCACGGAGTCGCCGGTGGAGACCGCTGCAGCCACGCCGGTGGCCGCTGTCGCCGTGACTGCCGCCGCCACTACAAAACCGCTCGCGACCGACGTCCGCACGTTCCAGACGGCCGCGGGGCCCGACGCGCCCGTAGCCTTCGCCGTGCTCTGCGACACGCAGTCCAGCCCGAAGGTGGTGCGGCGGGTGTCCGAGGCGGCTTGGGAGCTTCGGCCGCAGTTCGTGCTCTTGGGTGGCGACCTCGTCACCACCGGGAGCAACAAGCGGCACTGGACGGAGCACTACTTCCCGAACATGGAGCCGCTCGCCAGCCGGGTGGTCGTGTATCCCGTCCTGGGCAACCACGAGCAGAACGCCAGCTGGTACTACGACTACATGCACCTGCCCGCCCCGGAATACTTCTACACCTTCCGGCGTGGCAACGTGCAGTTCTTCATGCTCGACACCAACAAGGACGTTTCTCCCGGCACGGAGCAGTACCAATGGCTCGACAAGGAGCTCGCAGCATCCACCGCCACCTGGAAGGTCTGCATGCACCACCAGCCGCCGTTCTCGTCCGACGACGACTACGGCAACGACTGGAAGCGACCGATCAAGCAGGCCACGCTCGGTGACCGGCAGGCCAAGCCGCTCGTGGCCCTCTACGACAAGCACGCCGTCGATGTGGTCTGGAGCGGCCACATCCACTCCTACGAGCGGACCTGGATGATCCGGGGTGGCAAGCCGGTGACCGACAAGGGCACGGTCTACATGATCACCGGCGGGGCTGGGGGGCACCTCGAGGCCTTCGGCCCCTACCGGCCGGCCTTTCAGAATCGGGTCCGTCGCGGCCATCACTTCTGTTATGTGACCTGCCTCGGCGGCGAGTTTGACATCAAGGCCTTCGACGACGAGGGCCGGCTGTTCGACCACGCCACGCTCCGGAAGCCGGCCGCCCGACCTGCCGCGACGCCAGGCCGCTGAGATCGCCGGGGCGTCTCGGGCCGGATTGCCCAGCCTGCCGCCATTACCGAGCTTTCACGTCGCTGGCGTGATTCCGGGAAACGGGCGAAGCGGGGGCCCGCGACTGCCGATACGGGGAGGGCGGAACAGGCTTTGCGTGGCCCGCCCCGCCCTCCGGAACACATCGCCCCCATGCTCTACAGCCTCACCGCCAACGTCGCCTTTGCCCACTACCCGAAGACCGCGGGCTCCGCGATCGCGGAGTGGTTTCGGCGCGTGTTTCCCGACGCGCGGTACGTCAGGCCCGGCCACCCACACGTCGATGTCCGGCGCTCGCTGGCCTGGCTCTCAGGCGGCCGTAGCCTGCCGCCGCTGGCACGAATCCGGTATCTGGCGCGGGCGTCCAACTGGAGGCTTCCGCTTGACCCCCGGCCCGAACTGCCGGCGAAAATCCGGATCATCGGCGTCGTCCGCGAGCCGCTCGAGATGCTGGCGTCGCTGTATGAGTATTGGCGTGGGGGAGACACGAATCCCAATCCCCGCGACCCGCTGGTGAGCGCCGCGTGGGAGGGTCAGTTCGCAAACTTCGTGGGGCATGCCATCGGCGGCCGGCTGCCCTCATACGCCGCGTTTTTTGACGCCGGGGGCCCGGCGTGGTCGAACACACGACTCGTCCATTTCAATGATCTCGAAGCTGGCCTCGCCCGGGCCTGTCGCGAGTTCGGGCTCGACGTGGCTGTGGATCTGCCACGAAAAAACTGTCACTCGCGGAGCGGGGGGCGGCCGGATCGCCATGCCGTCGACGCCGCCCCGCTGGCGGGTGAAATGCGGCGGCACTTCGCCTGGTATCACGCCACCTACGATCACGCCGACCACCCCGCGGCCCGCCGTCGGCCTCTGGTCCGCGTTGCGGCCTAGCCGAGCCGTGTCCGCACCGCCGAAAAGGCTGCGACCGCCTGCTCGAGGTCGGCCCGGGAGTGCGCGGCCGAGACCTGCGTGCGGATCCGGGCCTTGCCCTGCGGCACGACCGGATAGCAAAAGCCGATCACATACACGCCCTCGGCGAGCATCTCCTCGGCCATCCGCGTCGCGAGCGCCGCGTCGCCCACCATGACGGGCACGATCGGGTGCTCCCCCGGCAGGATCGCAAACCCGCGGGCGTTCATCTGCTCCCGAAAAAACCCGGTGTTGGCCGCGAGCGTGTCGCGGAGGGTCGTCGAGGCCTCGAGCATCTCGAGGGCCTTGAGCGCCCCCGCAGCCACCGGCGGGGCGACCGTGTTAGAAAAGAGATACGTCCGCGACCGCTGCCGGAGCCACTCCACGAGTTCCCGGCGGCCAGAGGTGTAGCCGCCGCTGGCGCCGCCGAGGGCCTTGCCGAGCGTGCCGGTGAGGATGTCAACCCGGTCCATGACGCCAAAGTGCTCGGGGGTGCCCCGGCCATGTGGGCCCACAAAGCCAACGGCGTGCGAGTCGTCCACCATCACCAGCGCGTCAAACTCGTCGGCCAGCTCACAGATCGCCGGCAGATTGGCGAGGTGGCCGTCCATCGAGAACACGCCGTCGGTGGCAATCAGCCGGTGGCGGGAATCCTTCGTCTCGGCGAGCCTGGCCCGGAGGTCGGCCATGTCGTTGGTCTTGTACCGCAGCCGCTTCGCCTTGCAGAGGCGGATGCCGTCGATGATGCTCGCGTGGTTGAGCTCATCGGAAACAATCGCATCCTCGGGGCCGAGGATCGTCTCGAACAGGCCGCCGTTGGCGTCCCAGCAGGAGTTGTAGAGGATCGTGTCTTCCAGGCCGACGAAGCTGCAGAGCTTGGCCTCGAGATCCTTGTGGAGTTGCTGGGTGCCGCAGATGAACCGCACGCTCGCCAGGCCATAGCCCCAGCGGTCGAGCGACTCGCGGGCCGCCGCCACCACCTCGGGATGGTTGGCCAGGCCCAAATAGTTGTTGGCGCACATGTTGAGCACCGTCTGGCCGCCGACCTCGATCCGGGCCCGCTGCGGTCCTTCGAGCACCCGCTCGGTCTTGTAGATACCCGCAGCCCGCATGGCCGCCGACTGCTCGGCCAGCGACTCCCACAAAGATTCCCGGCTCATGGTCTACCTCTCCTCAAAAAAGGGGACATCCCCCGTTTCTCGTCGTAGCTTGTGCTGGTGGAGGCGTTGCAGGAAAGGGGGGATGTCCCCTTTTTCATGCGTCTCTCCAGTTCAGGATCACCTTGCCGCTGTCGCCGCTCTTCATGGCCGCAAAGCCCTGGTCGAAGTCGCTGAAGTGGAACCGGTGGGTGATCACGGGGGAGATGTCGAGGCCGCTCTGGATCATGACGGTCATCTTGTACCAGGTCTCGTACATCTCCCGGCCGTAGATGCCCTTGATCGTGAGCATGTTAAACACGACCGTGTTCCAGTCGATCGCGATCGGCTCGGACGGGATCCCGAGCATCGCGATCTTGCCGCCGTGGCACATCGCTTCAAGCATCTGCCGGAGGGCCGCCGGCGAGCCCGACATCTCGAGGCCCACGTCGAAGCCCTCCTTCATGTCGAGGTCGGCCATCACCCGCGTGAGGTCGCCGGAGCGGACGTCGAGGGCCACGGTAGCCCCCATCCGCTGGGCCAGGGCCAGGCGGTAGGGGTTCATGTCGGTGATCACGATGTGGCGGGCCCCGGCGTGCTTGGCCACGGCCACCGCCATGATCCCGATCGGCCCCGCCCCAGTAATCAGCACGTCCTCGCCGAGCAGGTCGAAGGAGAGGGCCGTGTGCACGGCGTTGCCGAGCGGATCAAAGATCGCCGCCACGTCGAGGTCGATGCCCGGGTCCTGGTGCCAGACGTTGGTCTGTGGCAGGGCGATGTACTCGGCGAAGGCCCCGGGGCGGTTTACGCCCACGCCAGAGGTGCTTTTGCACAGGTGCCGCCGGCCGGCCAGGCAGTTGCGGCAGCGGCCGCAGACAACATGCCCCTCTCCCGAGACGAGCTCCCCGGGAAAGAAGTCGCTCACGTTCGCGCCAACTGTCACGACCCTGCCGACAAACTCGTGACCCACCACCATCGGCACGGGAATCGTCTTCTGGGCCCAGGCATCCCAATTCTCAATATGCAGGTCTGTGCCGCAGATACCCGTGCGGTCTACCTGGATGAGCACGTCGTTGATGCCGAGCTCGGGGACGGGTACATCCTCGAGCCACAGGCCTGGCTTCGCCTCCCGCTTGACCAGGGCCTTCATCGTCCTCATGCAGTGCTGCTCCGGTGTCGTCTGGTGGAGCCTTGATTCTACTCCCGGACGACGCGCCGGAGCAGCCACCAGCCCCAGAGCAGGAGCAGGACGTTGCCGAACCAGACTGCGACCGGCGGCACCGAGCCCTGTTTGGCTTGGTCGACTCCCAGCATGACCACCGGGTAATAAACGACCAGGATCGGGAGGAAGCAAAGAAAAAAGCTCGTCAAGAAGTCGGCGTTTCTCATCCGAATGGCCATCGGGGCGCCCACCAAGACGAAGCACAGGCAGCTGAACCCATTGGCCCACCGCCGCCACGGCTCCATCACGATTCGATGGAGACGATTGCGTTCATGTCGCAGCAGGTCGCGGTCGGGTTGTGTGTAGGCCGGCAGGGCGTGTTCGAGGCGGCCGGTGACCAAGCCGAGGGCCGCCTTGCCGGCGATCACTTGCTCGACCTGGTCGATCTTGGCGATCTGCCGTTGCCGGGCCTCCCTGAAGTCGGCCATCGCGATTTCAGACGGGCTCGTCGATGCGACACCCTTGCGGCTGACGGCGTCGAGCGGCATCTCGCGCACGATCGTGTCGGGAAACGAGGCGCTGTAGTCGCCCATGTGGAGCGTGCCGTCACGAAATGTCACGACGAGTGTGCCAGCCTCTGGGTTGGCGGTCAGTTGAGCCTCCGCGGCCGAGACGGTCGCCGGCCGGCCCGCCGAGCCCTGGAAGGTCAGTGTGGGTCGAATCAGCCGCTTGCCCTCCACGCCCTTCACATTGATCGAGACGTCCGCGGTGCTGTAGCTGCGCTGCTGCCGCAGGCGGCTGTAGATGATCTGCTCGACGCTGCTGACCACCACCCGGCGAACCCCGTCGCGACCCCACGAGACGGCCACGTCGTTGAGCCAGACCGACACAAAACTCACGGCCATGCCCAGCATCAGTGCTGGCCAGACCAGGGCCAGCGGGGTGATTCCGGCGGCCTTGAGGGCCGTCACCTCGTTGGCGGCGCTCATCCGGCCGAAGACGCTGGCCACGGCGAACAGCATCGTGCCCGGCACGGCGAACCGCATCGCCTCGGGGAGCACGTAGGGTACGAGCGCCAGGATTTGCATTAGGCCCAGCCCTTGCTGCTGTGCCTCCTTGACGAGGCCCACGACGAGCATGAACAGGGTGAGCGCCGCCAACGCCACCAGGAACACCTGCAGCAGTTCCGAGAACACGTAGCGGGTGATGATCTTCATGGCCGGCGGAGTCTACCCCGATGCCCCTTCCTTCCGGCAGGCCGTTTTCGTGAGCCGGGATCGCGGCCTCACTTGTCCCAGATCCGGATCGTGTCATCGCGGCGGGCTGCTTCGACCGAGCGCCGGTAGACGTCGATCGCCTGGGCGGCCTGGGCGACGGCCTCGGGCAACGTTCCGGCGGCGATGGCCGTGCGGGTCGCGACGACGTGCTGGAGCGCCTTGTGCCGCTCGCGGTCGGAAAGACCGTCGGCCGCAGTCTCGACGCTCGCCGCGACCCCCTCGATCAGGCCGGGCGTGAGGCTGCAGTCATAGGAACGGTAGGGACCGTTGCCCAGCCGGCCACCCGGCTTGAGCGTGAACGCGGTGCCGCCCGGCGGGGCGAAGCTTCCGACCAGGGCGGCCACGAACGCGCCGACGCAGAGCAGCGCCATGCCGGCGGTCGCGGACCAGCCCACGGCCTCTGCCAAGCCGGGTCCGAGCAGCCTGCCGAGCAGCCCGGTTTCGGGGTGCGTGAGGGCGAGCGGATGGAGGATCAAGGCTGCGAGCAGCGCCAGCCCTGCCACGGCGAGCGTGCGCCACGGCAGTTTGCCGGGCTCGCGCAGCGGTGCTTCGTCCTCGCCCAGCGGCCACGGTGTGTTGGCGGCGGCCGGGTCGGTGACCACCTTCGGCCCCGCCTTGGCGACGATCAGGGTGACGTTGTCTGGGGCGCCGCGCACCAGCGCCAGGCCGAGCATCGCGGCCGCAGCCTCCTCGGGCGGGAGCGTCGCCGCAAATCCGCCGATCTCCTCGTCGGCCACCTGGCCCGAGAGGCCATCGCTGCAGAGCACGAACACATCGCCTTCCTCCACGGGAAAGGGGCCCTCGATGTCGACCTCGAGCCGGCCATGGGGGCCCATCGAGCGGGTGATGATGTTTTTCGGGGGCGTGGGGATCGCCTCGCCACCGACCTTGGCTCGGGCGGCTTCCATGTCCCAGGCGAGCGAATGGTCGCGCGAGAGTTGCTCGATCGTGCCACTCCGGATGCGGTAGGCACGACTGTCGCCGACGTGGCCCACCAGCGCTCCGCGGGGCACGATCACCAGCGTCGTGCAGGTGGTGCCCATGCCCTTGAGATCGGCCGTACTCTCGCCCCGGGTGTAGATCTCAGCGTTGGCGTGGAGCAGGCTTGTGCGCAGTGCGAGCGGCGCGGGCCGGTGGGCATTCTTCTCGTAGGCCAGAGGCACCTGTTGGGCCGCGAGGGCGCTGGCCGTTTCGCCGGCCGCGTGGGCCCCCATCCCGTCTGCCACGAGCAGGAGCCAGCCCCGGCGGCGATATTGCTCCGTGTTGTACGGCTCGACGACGGCCAGCGAGTCTTGATTGCTCGCGCGGCGACGACCGATGTCGGAGAGGGCGCAGTTTTCGAGGCTCGTGCCAGATCCCACGCGTCGGTTTCCGGGGGCCGCGGCCGCAAAGCCGCAGAGTGTAGCCCCGGGCCCGGCAGGGCGATACCTGTCAGGGCGGGGAACCTGGGCAATCCGGTGTTGGGCTGGCGGCGGCTGGGGCCGCCCCCTACCGTTCGGAGCATGTGTCGCGTCGCCTTGGTCGCCGCCTTTGTCGCCACGCTGGCCGCCCCAGGCTGCGTCCAGCGCCGGATGACCATCCGGAGCAACCCGCCCGGGGCGCTCGTCTACGTGGACGACTACCAACTCGGCGCCACGCCCGTCTCCCACGACTTCGTCTACTACGGAACCCGGAAGATCCGGCTGGTGAAGGACGGATACGAGACGCTGACCGTTCGGCAGCCCTTCCCGCTTCCGTGGTATCAGTACTTCCCGCTCGACTTCGTCACCGAGAACCTGATTCCCTGGGAAATCCGTGACGAACGGGTGGTAGACCTCGCGATGGCGCCGGCCGCTTCGATTCCGCCCGAGTCGGTCGTGGCCCGGGCCGAGCAGGCGCGACTGGCCTCCGGCAGCCTTCCCCCGGTGGATGCCCCCCGGGTGATCCCGCTGCCGGCGGCAGGCCAGCCGGTGGCCGCGCCGCCCCCGGCGATTCCACCTGCCCAGCAATACGCCCCGCTGCCGCTGCCCCCGCCGCAGATGCAGCCTCTGCCGCTGCCTCAGGCGCCCGGCGGGCCGATGCCGCAGCCCCCCATGGGGCCGCCGCCAGGAGATGGGCTCGTCTTTCCGCCCCAGCAGCCCGCGCCCCCAGCGCCTCCGTGGCAGGGCCTCCAGCCACCGCCGCAGAATGCTCCCGGCCAGGGCGTCCCCAGCCTCGGCGCACCGCCGAGCTTCGGCGCGCCATAATCTCGGCATGGCACCATTCGAGACGGTTGGCGGGCCCGCGACCCGGGACGCCCTCGCAACGTTCAAGCTCGAACGGCTCCGCCGGCTCCTGCAAGAGATCCTGCCACGGAACAGCTTCTATGCGACGAAGCTCGCCCATGTCGGCGTCGATCGCCTGGCATCGCTCGACGAACTCGCCGCCTGGCCGTTCACGTTCAAAGAGGAGCTCGTTGCGGCGGCAGGGCAGGGGGGCCTACCGGGCAACCTCACCTGGCCGCCGGCTCGGTATGTGCGGTTTCATCAGACGAGCGGCACCCACGGCCGCCCGCTGCCGGTGTTTGACACGGCTGAGGATTGGGCCTGGTGGATGGAATGCTGGCGGTCGATTCTGGATCGCGGTGGTGTGGCCGCAAGCGACCGGGTGCTCGTGGCGTCGTCGTTCGGCCCGTATGCGGGATTTTGGAGCGGGTTTGATGCCACTGTGGCCCGCGGTGCGCTCACGATTCCCAGCGGTGGCATGACGAGTCTCGGCCGGCTCCAGATCGCCCGCAGCCTCGCGGCTACGGTGCTGGTGGCTACCCCGAGTTACGCGCTCCATCTGGCCGAGGTGGCCGAGGAGCACAAGATCGACCTGGCCGCCACGCCGGTGCGGCTGGTGATCGTGGCCGGTGAACCAGGCGGCTCGATTCCCGCCACGCGCGCCCGGATCGCAGAGCGGTGGGGGGCCGAGGTGCTCGACCACGCGGGAGCGACGGAAGTCGGTCCGTGGGGCGTGGGGGATCGGCAGGGATGTGGCCTCGACGTGATCGAGACTTGTTTTCATCCCGAGTTTCTCGGGCTGGACACCGGTCGGCCGGCTCTGTCGGGCGAGCTTGCCGAACTCGTGCTCACCACGCTCGGTCGCTCCGGAGCGCCCGTGATCCGGTATCGCACCGGTGACATCGTCCGGCCGACCTGGGCTGACGAGGGTGACCAGCCGTGGGTCCGGCTGGAAGGGGGCATTCTCGGGCGCGCCGACGACATGCTCGTGGTGCGGGGCGTCAATATTTTTCCCGGTGCGATCGACGATATCGTGCGGAGCTTTCCCGAAGTAATCGAGCACCGCCTGATCGTGGAGAGCCGTGGGAGCCTCGACGAGTTGAGGCTCGAGGTGGAAGACCGGCTGGATGCTCCGGAGCGGGTCGCCGAAGAGCTCAAGCTCCGGCTCGGGTTGCGGGTGGAGGTGCGGGCGGTGCCAACCGGCAGCTTGCCGCGGTTTGAAGGAAAGGGTCGGCGGCTCATCGACCACCGGCGGCGCGGCGTCACTGAGTTGCCAGAACCTGGGAGATCGACATGACCGCACCTGTTCCCTTGAGTATCACTCGTCGCCAGGCCGAGCCCGGCCGCCCACCGGTGATCGAGATTGCCTGGAGCGACGGCGCAACGGCGGCGTATACGCCGCGGTTGCTACGCGATGCCTGTCCCTGTGCCACCTGCCGCGAGCAGCGGGGAGCGTCCCAGCCCAAGCCGCTGCTCCTCGTGCTCGCCCCACAGGAGACAGTGCCGCTGGCCGTCACCGGCATGAGCCCGGTCGGGCAGTACGCTTACTCGATCGAGTTTTCCGACGGCCACTCAAGCGGCATTTACACGCTCGACTACCTGCGT
>Ga0247836_1003786_pt1 | contig 19728 bp, 18 predicted proteins | sample LaCruzMarch2015__4_FD_187116 | JGI IMG/M metagenome (GOLD analysis project Ga0247836, IMG submission 187116) | Freshwater microbial communities from meromictic Lake La Cruz, Castile-La Mancha, Spain - LaCruzMarch2015_14m | ecosystem: Environmental > Aquatic > Freshwater > Lake | place: Spain... | reverse complement strand
GCCCTCGACGAGGGCAAGGCGGGCACCGCGCTCACGACCGACTACCGCGGCGCAGCGGTGCTGTCCTCGTGGACGCCCGTCACGGTACACCGGGGCGATGCCGTGGGGACCAACGCCTTCCGCTGGGCGCTCGTGTCCGAGATCGACCAGGCCGAAGTCCTTGCCCCCATCAGCCGGCTCCGGACGTTGGCCCAGGGCATCTTCGGTGCGACGGCCCTCGGCGTGCTCGGGGTCTCGATGGCGATCGCCCGCCGGCTCACCCGCGAGGCCCGCCGGCAGGCGACGCTCGTGAGCGGCATCGTGGACAACACCCACGCCCTGGCGAGCTCGTCGGAGGAACTCACGAGCGTGAGCCAGCAGATGAGCGCGGCGGCCGAGGAAACCACCGCCCAGGCCAACCTCGTGTCGGCGGCGGCCGAGCAGGTGAGCGGCAATGCCCGGATCGTGTCGGGATCGATCGACAACCTGGTCACGAGCATCCACGAGATCGCCAAAAACGCCCAGGCGGCGGCCGCCACGGCCCGGCAGGCGGTCGACATGGCTGGCACGACGTCGTCGACGATGAACGCCCTGGGCCACTCGAGCACCGAGATCGGCAAGGTCGTGAAGGTGATCACGTCGATTGCCGAGCAGACGAACCTGCTCGCCCTCAACGCCACGATCGAGGCGGCGCGGGCCGGCGAGGCGGGCAAGGGCTTCGCCGTCGTGGCCAACGAGGTCAAGGAGCTCGCCCGCGAGACGGCCCGGGCCACCGAGGAGATCGGCGGCAAGATCGAGGCCATGCAAGGGGACACGCGGCGGGCCGTGGCCGCGATCGCCGAGATTGGCAGCGTCATCGAGCGGATCGACGACCTGCAGACGAAGATCGCCGCGGCGGTCGAGGAGCAGTCGGTGACGACCAGCGAAATCAGCCGCAATATCGTCGAGGCCACGACCGGCTCGACGGAGATCGCGGAGAATATCGTCCAAGTGGCCCAGGCGGCCCAGAGCACGGCGGAGGGCGCGTCGAATACCCAGCTCTCCTCGCAGGAACTGGCCCGCATGGCCCAGGCACTGCAGCGGCTGGTCGACGACTACAAGCGGTGAAATGTGGCTCCGAAGCTCGGCGCCACGAACTGGTGATTGAAACAAGGAAGGCGAGGGGATCGGCGAACGCTCGAGGAGCCTTGGGCCGCCGCGGCCCACGCAACGAGACTTTTGCCGTCCCCGAGCCGGCGCATTCCGAGAGGGCGAACGTGCGGGCGCTGGTCGTTGACGACTCCAAGGCGAGCCGATCGATCGTGGCAAGGACGCTGCGCGATCTGCGGTTCGACTGTGATGAGGCGACCAATGGTGCCGAGGCGATCGAGCGCCTCGCGGCCGGACCGCGGCCCGACCTCGTCACCGTCAACTGGCACATGCCGGTGATGGATGGGATCGAGCTCGTCCGGCGCCTCCGTCAGCACCCCCGGCATCGCGACCTTCGGCTGCTCATGATTTCGACCGAGAGCGACCGGGCCAAAATCAATGCGGCGCTGGCGGCGGGCGCCGACGACTTCGTGAGCAAGCCGTTCACCGCGGATGCCCTCGCCCGCAAGCTCGTGGGGCTCGGTGTGTGCAGCGCCACGGAGATTTCGGCCGGAGCCGCCCGGGGCCCGATCCGCGTCCTCATCGTGGACGATTCGGCGACGATCCGCAGCCTGCTCACGGCGACGCTGGCCACCGAAGCGGAACTCAAGGTGGTGGGGGCGGCGGTCAATGGCCGAGCCGCCGTGGACATGCTGGCGACGGCGGCCCCTGATATCGTGCTGCTCGACATCGAGATGCCGGTGCTCGACGGCATCTCGGCCCTGCGCGAGATCCGCCGGCTCGAGCCGAAGCTCCCGGTGATCATGTTTTCGAGCCTCACCGAGCGCGGGGCGAAGGCCACGCTCGACGCGCTGCTCGCCGGGGCCAACGACTATGCGGCCAAGCCCGCCGGCCTCGATGCGGGTGCCGTCGCCGCCGTGATCCGCGACGACCTCGTGGCGAAGATCAAGGCGCTCGTCCCGCGCGGACAGCGGCTCGACCGGCCAGCCGTGGTCATGCCAGCCGTGCCGCGCAGGCCGGCAGCCGCTGCTGCGGGGCCTGTGAAGGCAGTGGTGATCGGCGTGAGCACGGGCGGGCCGACGGCGCTCGGGGAAGTGCTGCCGGTCATCGCGGCAGACGCCAAGGTGCCCGTGCTCATCGTGCAGCACATGCCGGCGTTTTTCACGACCCAGCTCGCCGAACGGCTGGCGAAAACTTGCGGCCGGGACGTGCGCGAGGCGACCGACGGCAGTCCGCTCAGGGGTGGCGAGATCCTCCTCGCCCCGGGCGGCAGGCATCTGGCAGTGGCCGGCGACGCAGCGGCCCCGCGCGTCCGGCTCACCGACGATCCGCCCGAGCAGTCGTGCCGCCCCGCTGCCGATGTGCTCTTTCGAACCGCCGCCAAGACATGGGGCGACGGCGTGCTGGGCGTGGTGCTCACGGGCATGGGACGCGATGGCCTCGCCGGCGCCCGGGCGATCGTCGAGGCCGGCGGCATGGTGATCGCGCAGGACGAGTTCTCAAGCGTCGTGTGGGGCATGCCGGGCGAGGTGGCGAAGGCTGGTCTGGCCGATGCGGTGCTCCCGCTCGCCCGGATCGGCCCGGAGGTGGCGCTGCGGCTCGCGCGGCGCGGTCGATGAAGGTCAGCCCCGTTCAGTTCGCGTTTCTTCGTGACCTTCTCCGGAGCCGCACGGGCGTCGTGATCGACGACTCGAAGCAGTATCTCGTGGTCGCGCGGCTCTTGACGATCGTGCGGCAGCGGGCAATCCCCAGCCTCGACACGCTCGTCGACAGAATTCGCAAAACGGGCGACAAAGCGCTCGAGAAAGACGTGCTCAACGCGATGATGACGCACGAGACGTCATTCTTCCGCGATAAAGGTCCTTACGAGACGCTGCGGCAGCTCGTGACGGAGATGATTCCGAAACGGTCGGCTCACCGTCAGCTCGTGATCTGGTCGGCAGCCTGTTCGACCGGCCAGGAGCCCTACAGCATCGCGATGCTCCTGAACGAGCACTTTCCCGATCTCGTCGCCTCCTGGCGGATCAGGATTATCGCCACGGATATCTCGGAGCCCGTGCTCGCCCGGGCCCGCGAGGGCGTGTTCAGCGAACTGGAGACGAACCGCGGCCTGCCTGCCGAGATGCTCAAGAAATACTTCCGGCCCCTCCAGGGAAAGTGGAGCATCGTGCAGGAGTGCCGCCGGCTCGTCGAGTTTCGCTGCCTGAACTTGAACGGCCCGTGGCCGGCATTGCCTCCGTGCGACGTGATTTTCCTGCGAAACGTGATGCTCTACTTCGACGTTCCGACCCGTGCAGCGCTCGTCACGAAGATGCGGCGTGTGCTCAAGCCCGACGGCGCGCTGTTTCTGGGCGGCGCCGAAACGATGATCGGCATCGACACCGGCTACGACCGGCTCGCAGGCGCCGGTTGCAGCTACTATCGCCCGAAGCCCCGCGCGTGAGGCATGCTCGTCTGGGTTACGGTCGCCACTCGAGGCCCAGGATCGAGACGTCGTCGAGCGGGCCGTTGGGTTGGCACCATTGCTCGACCGTCGCGAGCAAGCTGGCGACGGTTTCGTCGAGCGGCTGACGACGGCCTGCGTCGATGCAGTCCACGAGGGCTTGTTCGCCGAGCGGGTTCTGATCCTGGTCCATCGCTTCGGTCACGCCGTCGGAATAGAGATAGATCCGATCGCCGGGAGCGAGCTGGAGCGAGACCTGGGTGTATTCCACGTCGGGCACAAAGCCGATCGGAAACCCCTCGGCCCCGTGGTAGGCGGGCGGGCCATTCGTGGGCACGTGGACCAGAGCGGGGTGGCCGCCCGAAACGTAGTCCAGCCGGCCGGTCGGCACGTGGAGCACGCCGTAGAGGATCGTGAAATACAGTCCGGAAAACTCGTCGGCCTGGAAGAGACGGTTGAGCTGCGTCGCCACTTCGGCCGGCGTGGCCACAGTGACGCCGCCGTCGGGCCGCTGCCGCACGAGCAGCGACTGCTCGGAGACTTTTGGCGAAAGAAAGCGGCCCACCGTCACCGCCATCAGCGACGAGGGCACTCCGTGGCCGCTGACATCCACGACGAACAGGCCGGTGTGTTCCGCATCGAGCGGGAAGAAATTGAGGAAGTCGCCCGCGAGATCCTGACAAGGGACGTACCGCCAGGCCACGGTCGCCGCGGGCACGGCCGCATCGTCGGGCGGAAGGAGCGACCGCTGCACTTTGGCCGCGGCTTCGAGGTCGCGGACCATGCGGGCGTTGATCGTCGAGATTTTGTCGTTGAGTGCCGAGAGCTCGGAGTTGGACTGCTGGAGCTTGTCGCGGGCCAGCGAGAGGTCTTCGTTGGCCGCGATCAGCTCCTGGTTTTTCGCCACGGCGTTTTCGAACGTGGAGACGAGCAGGTTGAGCACCTGCTGGCGGCCCGCCTGTACGCGAAACTTCTGGCCGGCGACGGCCACCTCGAGCGTGGCCTCCTCGGCCGGAGCGCCGAGCGGCGTGGCCAGGAGCGACTGCATGCGGCCGAGCAGATAGTCGGGATCGTAAGGCTTCGTGACGTAGTTGTCGGCCCCCGCGTCGAGCCCGCGGATGATGTCGATCGGATCGGCGAGGGTCGACATCAGGATCAGCGGCACGCTCTGGAGGGCCGGATCCGTCTTCACCGCCTTGCAGAACTCGTAGCCCGTCATCACCGGCATCTCGATGTCGGAGATGATGATGTCGGGCCGCTGCTCACGGGCGAGCTTCAGCGCATCGGCGCCATTTTCCGCCCAGCGCACCGTATGGCCGGCATCGGTGAGCCGCTTCTGCAGGATCTTCGCCTGGATGCGGCTGTCTTCGGCGATGAGGACGTTGACGCCGGCCATCAGGTGAAGGTGGCGAGCGCCGTGGACGCGTCCTTGTGGATGCTGAAGAGCTTGTCGAGGCTCGTCAGCTTGAAGACCTGGAAGATCTCCGGCCGGATGCTGCACATCTTGAGCCGGCCGTGGCCCGTGGAAATCTTGCGGTGCAACTGTCCGAGCAGACCGAGCATCGCGCTCGACATGAACTCGACGTTGCCGAAGTCGAGCAGCACGTCGGGGCCGGTGGCCTTGCCCAGCAGCGTGGCAATTTCTTTCTTGATCTCGTCGAGCGTGGTGTCGTCGAGGATTTTCTTGTCCTTGAAGACCACGAGGTGCACTTCGCCGGTCTTGCCGGTCTGGATTCTGCGGTAGGCGTCCATCGTGTCTCCTCGCCCCGGTGTTGGAATGACCCGTAGCCTAATCGTGCCCGGCGGCGGCGTCCATCGACGGGTCCGCGACCCCGGCCATCAGTCGTCGGCGACGATCCCCGCCGTGGCCAGCCATTCGAGCTCCCCCGGATGGCCGGGGCCGTCGTCGAGCCGAATCGAGGCGACCGCACCCTTCTGCATCCGCACCGCGGCGGATCCGTCGCCGATCGAGAGGGCGACGAGCCGCCCGACGCAGGGCATGTGCCCCACCCAGGCGACACGCGCCGCGTCTTGTTCGATCGTCCACTCGACGAGCGCCTGCCAGTCGCTCGCCGGGGCGAGTGCGTCGACGACCAGCGGAGGGCGGCTCTCGAACACGTCGGCCAGGATCTCGGCTGTCTCGCGGGCCCGCACGAGTGGACTCGTGGCCACGAGATCGAGCCCCATGCCCGCCGCTCGCAGGTGCCGCGCGAAGGCCTCGAAGCGCCGCCGACCTTTTTTGGTGAGCCGGCGGGAATGATCGTCGACGCCGGGGCCGGGATCTTCGGCCCAGGCGTGGCGAATGATGAACAGGTGGGTGGTGAGCGAGGGCATGGGCAGTCGTGAGGCGGATGCGCGTGTGCGGTCGATTGTGGTTGGGCCAGCGGGCGTGGGCAAGTTCAGGCCCGCCGCCAGAGCTCGTCGAGAGGAATTCCCGCCGCGCGGATGGCGGGGGTCGTGGCGGTCAGCCAACGTCTGGCGTCCAGTGGATAGCCCGCCGTGGGGGCCAGGCCCGGCACGCGCTCCGTCCAGGCGGTGTTGAATGCCTCCATCGCCAGCTCGCGCACGTATTTCGCCGTCAGGCTCGCCACGGCCACCGGCAGCCGGGCCTCGCCGCCGACGGAAAAATCGATCCGCAGCCGTGCGGCCGGCACGGCATACGTCGAGCGGTCGGGAGTCTCCTCGAGCGCTTGGACGAGTGGCGCGGCGAAGTGCCTGCCGACGAGGGCCGCATAGCTCTTCCGACCGCCGTGGCGATCGCACCACACGATTCTTTCGCCGTCTGAAAAGCGATCGAGTACATCGGCAGCGAGAGTGAGCGTCGCCTGGGAGAGAATGTCGGATTTGTTGAGGCCGTGATCGAGCAGACGATTGAATTCCGCCGGATAGATCGCCCGGGCGGAGATACCCACGAGCTCGATGCCGGCGGCATCGAGCGCCCGACCGGCCGCCGGCGCGGACGCCCGACACGATTCGTCGGCTCCGGCTCGGGGCACACGCAGCGCTTCGAGCCCCGAGCAATCGGCGGCGCCCACGGACTCCGGGCCGATGCGGCCGAGGGTGGCTGCGAGCGCGGGCCATCCGTCGATGGAGCCGGCTCCAGAGAGCGTGAGCGCCGTGTGCACGCCACGTTCGAGGGCTGCGAAGCCGTCGCGCCCGCGATAGATGGTTTTCGAGTCGGCCCACAGCGGCCGGGGAGACCTGTTCCACACACCCTCGGCCGCCGCGGTGAACGTGCTCTCAGCCGCATCGGGAGCCGCGGCGAGCCGCCAGGCGCTGGCCGCGACGACGAGCGGCCCCAAGTTCGGGCCGTAGCCCGCCTCGTCGGTGCCGATCACGAGCGTCATGGGTCTGCTCGCCGGGGCACTTGCCGGCAATATTCGTAGATCGCGATCGACGCGCTCGTGGCGGCGTTGAGGCTGTGCGGCAGCCCGGCCAGCGGGATTTCGGCGACCCGATCGAGCCGGCAGAGCACGTCGTCTTCGAGCCCGGCCCGTTCGTTGCCGACCACGAGCACCGTCCGCGGCGCGAAGTCGAAGGTGTACAGCGGCGTGGAGCCGGTCGTTTGTTCGAGCCCGACGATCTCATAGCCTTGGGCCCGCAGCCGGTCGAGTATCGGCGGCAGGCTGCGATGCACCTCGAGGACGACGTGGTCGGCTCCATCGCGGGCGATCTTTTCATCGAGCCGGGCGGTGCCCGTGGCGATCACCCGGGCGATGCCAAAACAGCCGCACGTGCGCACAATGTGGGAGAGATTCACGTGGCTGCGCATGGGTGCGCAGGCGACGACGAGCTCGCGCGGCGTGGCGAGAACTTCCGGAGGCTTGTGGCGAATGTGGGCGAACTGGGTCATGGGCTGGTGGCTGAGTATGGCATTCGCGGCCGCAGGATGCGCTCTGGCGGAGGCCCCACGGGCGGTGGCCGTGCGCATCGTCGATCATGCGGGGCTCACCGCGGAGATCGCCGCCCACCGCGGCAAGGTCGTCGTGCTCGACTGCTGGAGCACCTCATGCCCGCCGTGCGTGCGCGAGTTTCCCCGGCTCGTCGCGCTGGCGGAGGCGTTTCCCGGCGACGTCGTCTGCGTCTCACTGTCGTTCGACTACGAAGGGATCGGCACCCCCGAGGAGGTCGTGCCCAAGGTGCGCACGTTTCTCGAAGCGGTGGGAGCGGGCCGCGTCGTGAACCTCGTCGGGAGCGACGACTCCGACCTGCTGGCCACGAAACTCGACCTCGTGGGGGTGCCTGCGGTGTTCGTCTACGACCGCGAGGGGCGGCTGCTGGAGCGGTTCGACGACGACAGGGCGAAGCGCACGCTCGGCCGCCCGTTCACGTATGACGACGTGGAGAAGACGGTGCGGGCAGGCTTGGGGGGCGCCGCAGCCCGGCGGTAGACTGCCTGCAATCCAGGACACGCATTCCATGCACGTCGACAAAAACTCCGCCGGGCAGGCAGGCCGGCCCGTGATGGCCCCGGGCGATGCCCGCGATAAGCCGCGGCCTACCGACACCGTGAAGAGCCCACTCGGCTCCGGTCGGGAAACGGTCGAATCGATCGTCGTCGCATTCACCCTCGCACTGCTCTTTCGGGCGTTCGAGGCGGAAGCGTTTGTGATTCCGACCGGATCGATGGCGCCCACGCTCATGGGCCGCCACAAGGATCTCACCTGCACGGCGTGCAGTCGGGATTTTCGCGTCGGCTGCAGCGCGGAAGAAGACGACCAGTCGCAGAGCCTGCGGACGGAGCAGTCGCGGCTCGAACGCGAACTCGACGGCCTCAAAGTCCGGCTCGCCGACACGGCCACGCCTCCGGAGGTCCGGGAGCCGGCCCGCCGCCGCGTGGAGGTGCTCGAGAGCGACCGTGGCCCGCTCGCCCAGCTACGGATGCGGCTGGCGGGCAAGATGGTGCCGGCCGCAAAGTGCCCCAACTGCGGCTACCTGATGCGGCTCGTCGAGTCGGGTGGGCCACAGGTGCGCTACGACCCACGCTATCCGTCGTTCAATGGCGATCGGATCCTCGTCAACAAGTTCGCCTACGACTTTTCCGATCCCGCCCGGTGGGACGTCGTCGTGTTCAAGTATCCCGAGGATGCGAAGACGAACTACATCAAGCGGCTCGTCGGCCTGCCCGGCGAGACGGTGTCGATCTCGGCCGGCGACATTTGGACGAACACGACCGGCTCGCTCCCGGTCATCGCGCGCAAGCCCCCGGCCGAATTGCGGGCGATGCTGCAATGCGTGAATGACAGCCGATTCGTCGCTCGAGAACTGCGCCAGGCGGGCTGGCCGCTGGCGTGGAGCGACTGGTCGACGCCGGGCTCGCAGGGGCCGGCCTGGCAGACGGGCGACGAGGGGCGATCGTATGCCGTAACCACCACGGGCACCGCCCCGGCCACGCTGCGCTATCGACACACGCTCCCGTCGGCGGAAGACTGGGCGGCGCTCGAGCGCGGCGAGGGAGCGGCCATTCGGGCACGGCCGCGGCTGATCGATGATTTTCAGCCATACAACGCGATCGCCACGCGGCCCCATTGGGTGGGAGACCTGGCCGTGGAGTGCGTCCTCGAGAGTCGCGGCAGTGGCGGCACGGTCGTGTTTGATCTCGTCGAGGCGGGCCGTGCCCATCGATGCACGATCGACCTGGCCGACGGCACGGCCCGGCTCGGTCTGCCGGATGCGACGGGCGGAGAGTCGCCCCGCGGCAAGACGGCGGTGCGCGGCCGCGGCCGCTGGCGCCTGGTGTTCGCGAACGTCGACGACCAACTGTCGCTCTTCATCGATGGCAGCCTGGTGGCATTCGATCGGCCGACGCTCTGGAGTCGCTCGATCGATGCGGCCGAGGCGAGCCTGCCCGACGACCGGCCCGCGGAGCCGGGCGAGGCCGAGCCCCGCGACCTGGCGCCGGTCGGAATCACGGCCGTGGCTGCCGATCTTCGCGTTGCCGACCTGCGGGTGCTCCGCGACGTCTACTACATCGGCGCGCTCGACGTCGGCGCCCGGCCCGGTGAACTCATCGAGCGGGAGCGGCTCGAGTTTCCCCTGGAGTCCGGACAGTTCTTCGTGCTCGGTGACAACTCCGCGGCGAGCAAGGACAGCCGGATGTGGCTCACCGGTCACCACGTCGACCGGGAGCTCCTCATCGGGAAGGCGTTGGTCATCTTCTGGCCGCACGCCGTCCCGGCAAGCTGGAGCGTTCCGGTGAAAATCGGCGGAATGGAGCTGCGATTGCCCTCGTGGCCGAACTTCGCGAGGATGGGGTTCGTCCGCTAAGCCTGGTGCCGGATGGCGCCGGGTGAGGCCTGCACCGGCTCAGGGAGGAGTCCGTGGCACTCTTGTCCGTCGATGGTCTCGTGAAGAACTACGGCCGCCGCCGCGTGGTGGATGGCGTGTCCTTTCATGTGGAGACAGGCGAGATCGTCGGCCTCTTGGGCCCCAACGGGGCGGGCAAGACCACGAGCTTCCGGATGACCTGCGGCCTCGTGATGCCCGATGCCGGCAAGGTGTTGCTCGACGACGCCGAGATCACGCACTGGCCGATGTTCAAGCGGTCGCGGGACGGCGGCATGGGCTACCTCGCCCAGGAGCAGAGCGTGTTTCGCAAGCTCACCGTCGAGCAAAACCTGCTCGCGATCATGGAGCTCGTGGGCATGGACAGGAAGGAGCGCCGCCGCCGCTGCGACGAACTCATCGAACAGTTCGACATCGTGAAGATTCGCAAGTCGAAGGCCCACTATATTTCGGGGGGCGAGAAGCGCCGCCTCGAGATCGCCCGCTGCCTCGTGACCGAGCCCCGAATCATCCTTCTCGACGAGCCGTTCACGGGCATCGATCCGGTGACGATCCACTCGATTCAGAAGATCATCCGGGGCCTGCGGGACGACGGAATCTCGATCCTGATCACCGACCACCGCGAGCGCGAGACACTCGCGATCACCGACCGCAGCTACGTGATCCGCGCCGGGCAGGTGCTGTGCCACGGCACCGCGCACGAAGTGCTCAACAACCCCGACGCCAAGAAGTATTACTTCGGCGAGAGCCCGGGCGTGGTCGAGGCGGCCTGAGGCGTCAGCCGCCGCGATTGAGGGCGATGCCCTTGAGCGTGAGCACCGAGCCGACTGACATGAGCGCGAGGCCCAGCCACCGGGGTGGCTCCACCACCTTGCGTCCCGGGCCGTTGCCCCACACCGAGGGCTGCTGCTGGAGCCGTGCCCCCACCTGGGCCGACACAAACTGGCTCGACGGCTCGCTCAGCGTGAACGACTCCACCATCCGGAACTGGACGCCGGTGAAGAACAGCAGGAGTCCGACGATCAGGATGGTTTGGTTCTTCATACCTTGCCTGCAGCCGGGGCGTGGCTCGCCCCTCATGCATCCTTGTCCATCGGGGCGCAGGGCACCGGCACTCCAGCAGACGAGGAGAACGGCGTGGTTGTAGCGGCGGTATCGGTCGTACCCGCCGGCCTCAACGCTTGGCGGCGATGAGGGAGAGCAAGGCCTTCTGGGGGGCCACGAATTTTTCGAGCCCCTCGTCCATCAGCACCGTTTCGAGCCGCTGCATGTCGACCGCGGCGTCGAGTTCGGCGAGCACCGCGGCGGGGGGCAGTTGGTCGATCGTGCGGGTGAACGTGCGCGACGGCGAATCGGCGGCCTCGTTCGTGGCGGGCGGATTCGTCTGGATATCGGCGCCGGCGAGGGCGGTGACGTAGAAGCACGGATCGACGCCGGCCTGCTTCACGCCCGTGCTCGCGAACACGATCTCCTGGGCGAGCGGAGTACGGTGCATCCGCCAGAAATCCTGGTTGTCCATCCACACCCGCTTGGCGTTGGCGATGGCGAGCATCCCCTGGGCTGCCGGCGAGAGGCTCGGCACGTGGTGGGCGGTGTAGACGTCGATCCGCGACACGAAGACGCTGTAGACACTCTTGAACGACGTCAGTGATGGCCGCCGCGAGGCGCCCTTCCAGATCGCATCGCGGGCCCGTTCGTATTGCGCCCGCGTGAAAATCAGCGTCACATTGAGGGGCACGCCGGCGGCGGCCAGGTGCTCGAGCGCCCGGATGCCCGCGGGTGTGGCGGGCACCTTGATCATGCGGTTGGGCTGCCCGGCCGACCAGGCCGTGCCGAGCTCCACATAGCGGGCCACGCGGTCGTCGTCGGACAGGCCGCCGGCGGCATCTTCGATCAGCGGGTCGAGTTCGAAACTCACCCAGCCGTCGTTGCCATGCGAGGCCTCCCAGACGTCGTGAAACACCCCTTGGGCGTCGCGGACGAGATCGTCGGCCAGCGTCCAGGCGATCGTGTGATCGTCATGGCCGGCGGCGACGAGTTCGCCGATGCGGCGGTCGAACCGACTGGTCTTGATGAGGTCGGAGATGATGACGGGATTGCTCGTGGCGCCGGTGGCCCCTTTGCCCCTGGCCTCCCGGACGAGGTCGGGGTCGACCGAGTCGAGCCAGAGCTTGGTGCCCGTGGCGACGAGCGAGGCGAGTCCGTGGGGCACGATGGGTGTCTCCAGAGGTTGTGGCAAAACTGAACCTGGCAAGCAGGGAAAGCTACGGGGGCATGTGCCGGTTGGGCGGAGAATTTGTGTTGAAGCGGCCCTGCCGGTGACGAAGAAGTGTAGCGAGTATGCCGGTCATGCAGGCCACCCCTGAGATCTCTGGACAGGTTCCCGTGAACGCCCTTCGCCACATTGTGTTCGTGCACTTGGCGGCGGCCGTTCTCGGCCTCCTGACCGCCGGCGCGCGATCCAGCCGGGCGGAAGACATCGTCCCGATCCAGTTTGCCGACCTGATCGAGGGCGAGGCCGCTGCCGGAGACGTGCTCGAGATCCCGAGCGTGCTCGAGGCCGAGGAGATCGTGCCCGGCACCGAGACGGTCGTCGCCGACCGTCTGCTCGGCGAATCAGCTTCGACCGCGGAACGCGGCGCCGCGCGAGCCGAGCCGATCGTGGAGACGTCGGCCCGGGCGCTCGACGGCATGCGGCTCGACGACCTCACCCTCGACGAAATGCCCTACGAGGCTTCGAGCGGCGACTGGTTTTCAAACGGCCGCTGGTATGGCTCGGCCGAGATGCTCTGGTTTGACCGCAGCCGCAACTACCGCAGGCTCCTCGGCTTCGACTCCACGCTGCCCACCCCGCTCGGCGTGCGGATTCCCGTGGGCAGCTTCACGACCACGGCCCAGCCCTTCAACCTGGCTCCGGGCGCGCGGATCACACTCGGCGAGTACCTGGGCCGCGACTACCTCGACCGCGACCGGTCGCTCGAGATGACCTATTACGGCGGGCTCTCCTTCTATCAAGACGACTCGTTCAACGCGGTGCCGAATTCGGTCTTGATCGTGCCACTGGCCAACAGTGTGCCGGGCTTCACCGGAGCCCAGACCCTGGGCACAGCCCACAATTCGATCTTCAACAGCATGGAGTTGAACTACAAACTCCATCGTCGCCTTGGCCGTGATCAGCTCGTGATGTCACCCAATGGCAACTGGTCGCGGCACGCCGAGCGGGCCTGGCTTCCGGCGCTCATCATTGGCACCCGCGTGGCCAACGTGAACGAGACGTTCCGGTTCACGAGCCGGCGCACCGGCGTGGATCCGAGCGAGTTCGGCGGCGACTACTTCATCGATGCACAAAACTGGCTGTGGGGCATGAACTTCGGTGGCGAGCTCATCAGCCAAAACGAGTTTTACTACTGGGGGCTTCGCGGCCGGGCCACGCCGGCGATGAGCTTCACGGCCAACCAGCAGACCCTCACCAGCGCGAACACCGTCTTGCCGGACCCACCGTTCGTGCAGGGCTCCGTGAATCGATCGACATCGGCCCAGCAGTTCGCGCCGGGCTTCGTGGGCGACCTGAGCCTGTTCGCCGGCTGGAACGTGACGCCCAACTTCTCGCTCAAGGCCGGCTACGACTTCCTGTGGGTGGCCGGCATCGCCACGGCGACACGACAATTCGACCTCAACAACGTTCGTGGCAACCCGCACGACGCCGGCGGCCAGATCTTCTACAACGGCCTCTCATTCGGCTGTGAAGGAAGCTGGTGAGGTGGTCAGGCCCGGAGGGCCGTGTCAGCACCAGCCGACGGAGGTCGGCCAAGGGAAGGTCGGCAGGATGCCGAGCCTTCCCGTGAAGGAGCTGCGAAGGCAGCTGGTGACCGGAGGGCATGCCGAAGCCCGTCCTACGCTTCGGCGATGGCGATGGCGGCGGCCTGGCCCGTTGAGCAGAGGTTGACCGCGAGGGCCGTGCCGGGACGGCCCGCGAGCGGCTCACCCGTGACCACGTTTACTGGGCAGGCGGGGTCGGGCGTTTCGTAGTTGAGCGTGGCCGGCACGAGCCCGCGGCCGAGGCCGAGGATGCTTGCCACGAGCTCGACGGCGCCTCCGCCGGCGCCCAGGTGCCCGAACAGGCTCTTGGGGGCGGTGACGGGGGTGGCGCCGAGTTCCGCGGCGATCGCCGTTGCCTCGGCCTTGTCCATGTCGATCGTGCCCACGCCGTGGGCATTCACGTGGCCGATCATGTCTGGTTCGAGATCGGCCTGGCTGAGCGCCGCCCGGATCGCCTGCCGGAGCGACGCGCCTGTCACGCCCTCGCGCCGTGCCTTGGGCTCGCAGCGCGAGGCCCATGAGAGCAGCCGGCCGTGGACCGTCGCCCCGCGCCGCTCGGCGTGGGCGCGTGACTCGAGCACGACCACTGCTGCGCCTTCTCCGTTCACGAGGCCGTCGCGGTCGAGGTCGAATGGGCGGCAGGCCCGGTGGAAGTCGTCGGCACGGTGCGAGAGCAGGGCGTCGCCGCGGGCGACGAGCGCGGTGGGATGCAGCCTGCAGCCTGTGCCACCGCTGAGCATCACGTCGGCCCAGCCGCGTTCGATCACGCTCGCCGCCTCGGCAAGCGCGAGCAGGCTGGAGACGTCGCCGAGCACGATCGAGTTGTTGGGGCCGCGGGCATCGTGCGCGATCGCGATGTGCGAGGCGGTCATGTTTGGCAGGTGCTTGAGGAGCCAGAGCGGATGGAGCTCCTCCTGGATTGCTTCCGACCAGAGCGCGAAGTCGAAGCGGCCGTCCTTGGCTGAGCGGCGGTAGGTGCCTTCGAGGTCTTCGAGGTCGGCATAGATCATGTCGTTGCCGAACACCACGCCAAACCGCTCCGGCTCGACGGTGCCTACCGTGATCCCTGCGTCGGCGATGGCCAGATCGGCGGCCGCGAACCCCAGTTGGATTTCCCGGCTCATCACCTTCAGACTCTTGCGGGGCCGCACGTAGAGCTTGGGGTCGAAGTCGGGAATCTGGCCTCCGAACCGCACCCACAGTGAGCTCGAATCAAAGAGGTCGATTGGGCGGATGCCGCTCGACCCGGTGGCGAGCGAATCCCAGAAGGGAGCGCAGCCGATTCCGATCGGGCTGACGACCCCGAGACCCGTGATCACGACTTCGCTCGCAGCCCGCATGCCCTGCACCCTAAACGACGCCCGCCCGCGCCGAAAGTGGTGCCGCCCGGGGCCGGTCACCGGTGGCTCGGGTGTGCGGCGCGCCACTGCTGCGGGGCGAGCGGGTGCGGGGCCACCCAGAGCCCGCGCCGGGCCTGACGGGCTTCCGCCTCGGCTGCCAGAAGATCAGGGTCGGGCGCGAAGCCGCCGAAGACCCAGGCGTGCCCTTCTGCCACGAGTTCGCGATTCAGATCGCGGTCGTCGAGCCAGAGCGTGCCGAGGAGCCGGCCGTGCTGGTCGCGGGCCGCGCCTGCCACCCGCACGGCGCCGCCGGCGAGCTTCGTTGCGAGCGCCTGCCGGGCGTCGCGGCCATGCGGCTGGTCGAACTCGGGAGCGTCGATTCCGCGGAGGCGGATCTTCTGCGGCTTTCCGGTGGTGTCGAGGCACGTGACCGTGTCGCCGTCGTGCACCATCTCCACCCGCCACAGCGGCCGGCCGGCCGCATCCTGCACAGGGCACGCGGGCAAGGCGGCAATGATCGCGGAGAGCAGGGCCGCGCCGACCACATACCAGGCCCGCATGCGGCGGGGCATCCCCGGGGGCGGCGGCGGGATGTGGATACGTCGCTGGCCCATGGGATAGGGGCGGAGTGGGCGATATAGGACTCGAACCTATGACCCCTAGCTTGTCGAGCTAGTGCTCTAACCAACTGAGCTAATCGCCCTGGATTGCTCGCGGCCTGAGTCTCATGCCGCTGGTCGCCCCAGTCAAGCGTCGGACACGCCACGAGGCGGAATGCCCTTGTCGGGCCCGCGCCAGGCAGGATACTTTCGGTTTTTCCCGCGACTTGGATCAGTCTTCCGGTCCGCGGCGGCTTCATCCTCTCGGTTCATCGCCATGCCTTCCGTTCGTCTGCCCGATGGTGCCGTTCGTGCGTTTCCCACTGGCGCCCGTGTGGCCGATGCCGTAGCCGAGATCATGCCCGGTGCGGCCGCCGGCAAGGGCAAGAAGGGGCGGCCGATCGCGGCGCTGCTCGATGGCCGGGCCGCGGGGCTCGACGCGCCGCTGCCCGCCAGCGGCGAGCCCGCGCTCGAGATTCTCTTCAAGGGCGATCCGCGCGCACTCCCCGTGATGCGGCATTCGGCGGCACATGTCATGGCCCGCGCCGTGATGCGGCTCTTCGACGGCGTCGAACTCGCCTTCGGGCCGACGGTGGGCGCCGGCTTCTATTACGACATGCGGGCCGCCCGGCCGATCACCGACGAGGATCTGCCCAAGATCGAAGAGGAGATGCGGCGGATCATCGCCGCCGACGAGGCGTTCGAGCGGGTGGAGGTGCCGCGCGACAAGGCCGTGGAGATCATCCGCGGCCTGAATCAGCCGCTCAAGGCGGAGCACATCGAGACGGGCCTCGCCGACCATCCCACGCTCTCCTTCTATCGCCAAGGGGAGTTCGTCGATCTCTGCCGTGGGCCGCACGTACCGAGCCCGGGCTGCATCGGCGCCTTCAAGCTCATGAACATCGCCGGAGCGTTCTGGAAGGGGGATGCCAACAACCCCCAGTTGCAGAGGCTCTACGGGACGGCCTGGTTTTCGCAGGAGGATCTCGACGCGCACCTGGCGGCGCTCGAAGAGGCCCGCCGCCGCGACCACCGCGTGCTCGGCAAGCAGCTCGATCTCTTCACGACGAGCCCGCTCGTGGGCTCCGGCCTCGTGCTCTGGATGCCGAAGGGAGCCGTGCTCCGCAGCACGCTCGAATCGTTCGTGCGCGAGGAGCTCGCCGCGCGGGGCTACCAGCCCGTGTACACGCCGCACATCGGCAAGGTCGATCTCTACAAGATCTCGGGCCACTATCCCTACTATGCCGACAGCCAGTTCAAGCCGATCGTGATGAGCGACGACGAGCAGTATCTCTTGAAGCCGATGAACTGCCCGCACCACACGATGATCTACAAGGCCCGGCCGCACAGCTACAAGGATCTGCCGCTGCGGCTGGCCGAGTTCGGCACGGTCTACCGCTACGAGCAGTCGGGCGAACTCGGCGGCATGACCCGCGTGCGCGGGTTCACGCAGGACGACGCCCACATCTTCTGCACCCCTGAGCAGGTGGAAGGGGAGGTGGAGGGCTGCATCGACTTCACGCTCAAGGTCCTCGAAAGCCTGGCGTTCGAAAACTTCCGCGTCCGGCTCGGCTTCCGCGATCCGAAGAGCGACAAGTATGTCGGGCCGCCCGAGCGGTGGGACGAGGCCGAGGCGGCGATCGAACGGGTGGCCCGGCGCATGAACCTGCCGGGCTGCGAGCCCGAGCCGGGGGAGGCGGCTTTTTACGGCCCGAAGATCGACTTCGTGGTCAACGACTCGCTCGGCCGCGAGTGGCAGCTGGGCACCGTGCAGCTCGATTACAACCTGCCGAGCAAGGAGCGGTTCGACCTCGAGTACATCGGGGCCGACAACGCCAAGCACCAGCCGGTGATGATCCACCGCGCGCCCTTGGGCAGCATGGAGCGGTTCGTCGGCGTGCTCATCGAGCACTTTGCCGGTGCGTTTCCGCTCTGGCTCGCGCCCGAGCAGGTGCGGGTGATACCGGTGAGCGAGAAGAGCGAGGCGTATGCCCTGCGGGTGAAGGCCCGGCTCGAGGCGGCCGGTCTCCGGACGGGCCTCGACCTCGCGGCCGAAAAACTCGGCGCGAAGATCCGCACGGCCCAGCTCGACCTGATCCCGATGATGGTCGTCTGCGGGCCGCGCGACGAGGCGGCGGGCACCGTGAGCCTCCGCGACCGGCTCGACGGCGACTTGGGCGCCATGAGCCTCGATGCCGCGGTCGAGCGCTTGCGGGACGAAAATGCTCGCCGGGCGGTCCGCCACAAGCCGAAGCCGCTCGTGCTCCCGAGTGGCGACGCCGAGACTGAGGAAGAGGGCTATTGAGCCCGCGGGCGATGCCACGCTTCGCCATCCTCGAGCACACAGGCGCGCCTGATGACCCCGGAGGCCGTCATTTTGACCTGCTTCTCGAAAGCGGTCTGGCGTGCCGCACGTGGCGGCTGATGCACCTGCCATACCCGAGCGGTCCGGCGGTCGCCGCCCTCGAACTGCCGGCGCACCGGCTGGCCTGGCTCGACACGATCGCGACTGATGTCTCCGGAGGCCGGGGGCATGCCCGGCGAGTCGCAGCGGGCACGTTCGAACCGCTGTCACTCGATACCGAATCGCTGTCCGCCGCCACGGTGCTCGTCCTGAAACTGGTTGGTGAGCCGGTCAGCGGTCGTCTGCGGCTGGAAAGCATTGCAGCCGGCTGGAGTGCGATTCTCACCGACGCGTGACGGATCCGGGACGTATCATGGCGGCATCCCAGGAGAGCCCCCATGAAGCCCCGTGAAGTGCTCGCGATGTGCCGCGAGAAGGAAGTCAAGGCGGTCGATCTCAGGTTCACCGATTTTCTCGGGGCCTGGCAGCACTTCACGATCCCGGTGCAAAAGCTCGAGGAAGACACGTTCGAGGACGGCCTTGGCTTCGACGGCTCGAGCATCCGCGGCTGGCAGGCGATCAACGAGAGCGACATGCTCCTCGTGCCCGTGCCCGACACGGCCGTGGTCGATCCCTTCGCCACGATTCCCACGCTTTCGATCATCTGCAACATCCAGGATCCGATCACCCGAGAAGACTACTCGCGCGATCCCCGGAACGTGGCCCGCAAGGCGGTGAACTACCTGAAGGGCACCGGCATCGCCGACACCTGCTTCATCGGCCCGGAGGCCGAGTTCTTCGTGTTCGACGACGTGCGGTTCGACCAGAACGCCCACGAGGGCTACTTCCACGTCGACTCCGTCGAGGCCGAGTGGAACCGCGGCCGCGAGGAGCTGCCGAACCTCGGCTACAAGCTGCGGCACAAGGAGGGCTACTTTCCGTGCCCGCCGTCGGACCAGCTGATGGACATCCGCAACGAGATGATGCTCACGATGATCCAGGCGGGGATCGACGTCGAGGCCCAGCACCACGAGGTGGCCACGGCCGGCCAGTGCGAGATCGACATGCGGTTCCAGGAACTCGTGCGCATGGCCGACCAGATGTGCCTCTACAAATACATCGTACGGAACGTCGCCCGCCGGCACGGCAAGACGGTCACGTTCATGCCCAAGCCGCTCTACGGCGACAACGGCTCGGGCATGCACACCCACATCTCGCTCTGGAAGGAAGGGCACCCGCTCTTCGCCGGCTCGGGCTATGCCGGGCTCTCGGAGATGGCCCTGCACGCGATGGGAGGCATCCTCCGCCACGCCCCGGCCTTGCTCGCGATCACGAATCCGACCACGAACAGCTACAAGCGGCTCGTGCCGGGCTACGAGGCGCCGGTGAACCTCGCCTACTCGCAGCGGAACCGCTCGGCGAGCTGCCGGATCCCGATGTATTCGGCGAGCCCGAAGACGAAGCGGATCGAGTTCCGCTGCCCCGACCCGACCTGCAATCCCTACCTCGCGTTCGCGGCGATCCTGCTCGCCGCGATCGACGGCATCCAAAACAAGCTCAATCCCGGGCCGCCGCTCGACCGCGACATCTACGACCTGCCGCCGGAAGAACTCGCGAAGGTGCCGAAGGCGCCGGGCTCGCTCGACGAGGCCCTTTCGGCCCTCGAACGCGACCACGACTTTCTCCTGCGCGGCGACGTGTTCACCGAAGACGTGATCGCCACCTGGATCCGCTTCAAGCGCGAGAAAGAGATCCAGCCGATGCGCCTCCGGCCGCACCCGTACGAGTTCTGCCTCTACTACGACGCATGAGTCGGAGGCGCGCCGGCTC
>Ga0247836_1003782_pt1 | contig 19742 bp, 16 predicted proteins | sample LaCruzMarch2015__4_FD_187116 | JGI IMG/M metagenome (GOLD analysis project Ga0247836, IMG submission 187116) | Freshwater microbial communities from meromictic Lake La Cruz, Castile-La Mancha, Spain - LaCruzMarch2015_14m | ecosystem: Environmental > Aquatic > Freshwater > Lake | place: Spain... | reverse complement strand
CACAAATCAAATTAGCTTCGCCTTTAACAATGTGCGCTATGACTTATACAAGTTTGCTAATGGCAAGTTTGCAACGGTTGAGGGCGATGTTAGGCTCATAAAAAAGGAATAAACTATTATTCAACTAATTGTATTATATTTGTAACTAAAAAACTAAAACTATGTTATTACTATTAAGATGGATAATTATAATGGCATTCTTATTGCTATCAATAATTACTAATGCACAAAAGCAAATTGTGAAAGACACTATTTATGTTACAAAGAATCCTACTAATGGAAACTATTTTGTTACAAGAATTACAAACTACTCGGATGAATCTTCTAATGTCACTAAAGATGTTATTGGAGATAGTACTGTTACTGCAAATACATTCATAACACAAATTGAACAAGAATCAAATAAATTATCACAAGCAGCTATTCCTATTATATTAAAGAATACTTCAGATAATGCTATGGCTTTGTATGCAAAAATGTTTGAGAAAGTTACTGGTAAAACAATATGGACTGAAACTAATGCTAAGTATGGAAATAAACTTACAGGAAATTGGATTATAGCTATAGATGAAAAGATTACTCCAGGAGTTGTTACAATGGATAATAACACATTAACATTCACTCCTAATAAAGATAAGGAATATACAATAAAAGATAATGTAATATTAGCTACACTAGAGAATCAACTATTCGTTGTTATTGGTGATAAACAATATGAGTTATTTAAAATTACTGAAAATGCTTATACTACATTGAATAGAAATATAACATTGATAAAACAATAAAGAATAGGTTTGTTGCAGAAGAATCGCTACCTTAGGCTAAACCATCGGGAGAAGTAGGTGAAACTTCTCCCACATTTTAAAACTAAAAAGTATGAAACCATTATCATCAGTTTTTAATTATATGAGTAGTGTTGTTAGATATGCAGAATCTGATGATGACCAACTATTATCATGGGCATTACAAGCATGGAATCTACTTAACTATCCAACACTACAGAAAGTTAAAGACTTTGATATAGTAGAAGTTAATAATTATAAAGCACAACTACCAGCAACTAAAGATAAAATAATAGGAATAGAAGTAGCTAATGATTTAAATCAAGTTATGTATGACTATTCAAGAAGTACATACTTTACAGGAAATAACTTATTAGAGTTTACGAAAGATACAACACTAATGCCTTATGTTCAAGAATATACAAACCCTACTCAAACTGTTACTTGGACTAAAACAAATTTGTTACAAGCAGGTAGTACAACTCTTGTATATTTTAATGGACAACTATCGCCTGATAGTTCAGAGTATTATACTATTAATAGCACTAATAGGACTCTCATTATTGCTACTAATTATTATAACGCTTTACCTCCTTCAACTCTTACTATCGTTTCTTTCCAATCTACTGTAGTTCCTCAAGATAGTGTAACTACAAGTACAGGATTAATGTATGATAATCCATTAGGAATACAAACTACTTATACTAATAGTACATTTGTTCCTAATCAAAAAGTTAATATACTTACTAATCAAACAATAGATTATCTATGTAGAGAATGTGATGCTTCAGTACAAATAACTGGAAACATAGGAACATTTAATTTTGATACAGGTACTATTCTAGTACACTATTATACTCCATTAAAAGATGCTAGTGGTGAATATCTTATTCCTTCAGAACCTGAAGTTATATGGCATTACTTAGCTAAATATGTAGAAGAAAAACATTGGTATGAAAGAGGACTAATGGGTGAAGCTAATGGTTATCAATTATACCAAGCAATAAAACAAGAACGTAGTAATCTACACAACGATGTAAAGCGGAAGCTGACTATGATGACGATGAACATTAAAGACCAAATTAGTATGGTGTATGGACCGACTAGATTCTTAAAGATGGCTACAATGATTCATCGTAAATTCTCAAGAAGATACGAAGGCGGAAAATTAACATCAACATGAAAGAAAATACATCAAAAGAAATTGTACGTTACAACGTAGAGAAATTTGTAACAGAAGACTATTGGATAGGAGTAATATTTACTATGTTCAGTTGGATAAGTAGCTTTATAATTTCAGTAGCTACATTTCTATCTTTTACATTATTTATAGTTCTAGTAGATTTATATACTGGAAGAATGGCTGCAAAACATAGAGGTGAAGCTATTAAATCATCAGGCTATCGTCAGAGTGTAAAGAAGTATGTACTATATATGTTAGGCATACTTATATCAGAATTATTTATAAGAGTATTCTTGTTGCCTATACCGTTAACGTATATGGTAGCTGGAGTTGTTGCATTAACTGAAATAAAGAGTATCTTTGAAAACATAGAAACTGTAACTGGTGTAGATTTATGGGGATATGTTGGTGAAAAGTTAACAAGATTAATACTAAGAAAATGAAATTAGAATTAGTAAGTAATAATACAGCAATAAGAATTACTTCTACGTTATTTGCTAGTACTAATGGTAAAACTTATACTATTAGTATTAATGATACTACTCCTGTAGCTGTTGTTAATGGTAGTATTACAAATAGTTATTATGACTATACTATTACTCTAGCAGAAGGAGTTCATTCTGTAGTATTAAAACAAACAGTTACAGCAACTTCTGTTATTACTATTGATAAAGGATGTTTGTTTAAGAATGAAGAAACAGGTTGCAAGGTTGCTAAACAACTTGCATCAGAATACAATCAACAGTTAGCTACTACATATTTTGTATTAGTTACAGCTGCTGATAAATGTGTAGATTGTGAAAACTTAAAGGTTTTATATAACTCAATGGATTATGGAGATTGCGAGTTTTGTTAAAAGTTTGGCAGATAGATATCGTTATGGTATTGATTGTATAATTGATAATAATGATTTATTAGCATTAGCTTTGTCTAAGATGCCTATTGCATGTATAGAACCAATGGAATCTTGTAATGAAGGAGATGAATTAGGTATAACATTAAATTGTGGACAATTTACAAGTGTTATAACTAAGAATCCTGATAATAATATTGTTAAACTTAAATCAACATTGTTAACAACAGTAAATACAATAGCTGCAATAACTAAAATATAAACATAATGGCAAATTTATCAAACTATACAGAAGGTTTAATAGCTACATGGTTAGCTGGAGGTGCTGCACCTACTCAATTAACTACAGTATTCTTAGATGTGTATTCAGCACTTCCTGCAGAAGATGGTACAGGTGGTACTTCAGTATATCAAACATTAACTGGAAGTGCTGGAAGAAAATCATTAGCTACAACTACAAGTTTTACAGCTACAAATGATGTTGTAAGAAATAATCTAATTGAATTAACTACTACTGCTGGAGCTTGTACTATAGTAGGTTTTGCAATATGGACTGCTAGTACAAGTGGTAGTATGATTTACTATGGTACAGTATCATCAAGTCCTGTAACTATAGGTGTTGGAGATACTGTTAGGTTTGATGCTAATTCTATAACACTTACAGTAGCATAATGATTACAATAAATAGGACATATACTATTACATTATTAGATTCTAATGTAATTAATTACACTATTACATCTAATAAATCTTGCATTACAATAAATAAAGCAAGTGGAAGTTTTAATGGAACTACTAAAAAAATATATGTTACCTATTATATTACTGACTTAGATTGCTTTACAGAAAATCTAATTACAGTTAATGTTACTAATGATAAAGGATGTTCTAATACTTTTACAGATACTTTAATAAATGAATGTAATAGTTTAGATGTAAGTATAGAACAACCTGATGCTAATAATTTATCATTTAATGCTATAGTTACTGGAGGTAAACCACCATATTTATTTAATTGGATATATGGTTTAGAATCTCAATTTTCTAGTAATGAACCTAATACAGGATTTCATTTACAGAATCAATTATCATTAACATGGAATCATAATCCTGCTAATATATTACCTCCAGGATATAAAAATCCTCAAGCAGTAAGAGTAAAAGTTAAAGACGCTAATGGTTGTATAAATGATACAGTAAATTATTACACATTAACTTGTGAACCATTTGTAGCAAGTCAATCAATAGCAGCACAATGTTTTCCATTAAATGATGGAGATATAAGAAAGTTTGTAATAAAATTAACTAATTCAGGTTGTGGTAATTTAGTTAATAATCCATTAGTTATAAGTTATGCTAATGCAACACAAAGAAGTCTTGGTAATAATTCTTATGAAATAACTATTCCTGAATTTAGTACTACAACTGCTGTATTACCAATAACAGTAACTAATGATAAAAATATACCAAGTAATACATTTAATATTACAGTAACTAAAACTGGAACTTGTAAAATAAAACCTGATTGTGCTGCTGGATTTATATTAAATACTTATACTAATAATAGTAAAACAGTAACTTTTGATAATTCAGCATCTGCTTTAACGCAAGGAGTTAATTTTGCAACAGATTATATTGATTACAGTACATTTACTTTTATTGCTAGTGCTGGACAAGTATTAACTGATACTGTTACATTAACTGTTACAGGAAAAGGTGTAGCTACATTTAATCCTATAACTCAAGTAATTACTTATACAAAAACTACAGCAACAGTAGGAAACATTCCTATTAAATGGAAAATTAAAAATGAATGTGATATATTCTCACAAGATTTTACATTGAATATAGACTCTGTATTATCTACAGCACCAGCTGTAAGTAATATAACTAAAACTTTATTTCTTGGTGATATATCAACTACAACAATTACAAGTAGTAATGGAGTTACTATATCTAAATTTGAAGTAATATCTAATCCTACTATTGGTGTAGCATCTACTAATAATACAAATATTGTAACTTATAATCCTATAGAATATTCTGCTACTAATCAAGTATTAACATTAAAACCAGTAAATCAATATGGTAAAGTAGGTAATAGTTTTACAATAACTTATACGATATTAAGTCCTGGAGTAGCTATTCCATTAGATGTATGTACACTAACTAATCCTTATAGTTTATTTAGTTTATTAAGAACAAATAGTTATACGACTGGAGGAACATGGACTACAACAAGTGGATTAAGTATAACAAGTAATCAAGTTACAATAGTAAATCCTGGAGTATATAACTTTACATATACTATTACTAATCCTACAGATTCTTCAACTAAGTCTGTAACTACTTCGATTAACTATATTAGTTTAAGTATTAGTAATGTAGATGTTACATATCTTACAAGTAATACTCGTAAAGTTAAAATAACAACAACAGGATTTACAGAAGCACAATTATTATTAATAGGATATGTAAATGTAAATGTTATATCCCCAGTTGGAACATTAACTATAACAAATAATGTTATTGATTCAAGAACTAATAATATATTATTTACTACTATTGATTTAACAAATGAAGATGATACAGTTAAAACTGATTACACTTCTGTACAAGCTATTATACCATCTGAATTAAATGCTTGTAGTAATCCTATTACTGGAACTTATAATAAAACACCAAAATTATTATCTTCTACATTAACAGCATCTGTAACTACTACAGCTACTATAACTAAAATATTAGAAGTTGTTGTATCATTAACATCAACGTTAACAGCTTCTGTAACAATGAATAATCCTCAAATATATATATCAGTAAATAGATTTACATTTGATGCTGATTATTTAATGGTACAGTATGAATTTACAGATGGTCAAGATTTAGATACAAGAACTAGAATAGTAACTCCAGATATAGGTCAAGATACTACAATAGAATATATAGGATATGGAGCTAATTATTGTAGTAGTGCTAATTATTCTACAAATGGAATTTATCCATTATCTTCAGGAAGTAATTATATACTTAAACATGCTTGTGATAATACAGGTCAAGGATTTGAAGCTGTACTAATAAACTTAAATAATTTTACAGCAGCATATCCAGCTGAAAATAATATAACTATTGATTGTAGAGGATGGTGGTATAATACAGTAGGAACAAACTCTGTAAAACTTAATGTAACATTATGGAAAGCTGGTACTATAGTTCCACCTACATTTAACAATTCAGCATTAGATACACATTTTACATTTACTAATCCTACAGCTACAGGAACATTACAAATAAAATCATCAGGTTCTACAGTTCAAGGACCAAATGTAGGAAATACTACAGCACCTAACAATAATGAAGCATATAGAATAGGTGTTATAAAATATAATTTAACAACTAATGTTGGAACAATAGATAATGCAGATACTACAACACCAACAATAAACTAAAATAATGATAGAAAAACTAAATGACTTAACACACGATTGCATATTAACATTTGATTCTACTATTAGGTCTTATGAGTTTCTATTTATTGCAGATGTACATTTTGATAGTGTAAGTTGTGATAGAGAGTTATTAAAGAAACATCTTGATGAAGTAGTAGAAAGAAATGCTAAAGTATTAATCTTTGGAGATTTCTTTGATATAATGGGTGGTAAGTTTGATAAAAGAAGTAGTAAAGGAGATTTAAGACCTGAATACAATACATCTAATTACATAGATAATGTTGTAGATGATGCTATAAATTTCTTAACTCCCTACAAAGAATATATAATGTTTATTAGTCCTGGAAATCATGAACTAAGTATTCTTAGATATCATGAAACAGATGTTATAAAAAGATTAGCTAAAGCGTTAGATGCTGAAGTTGGTACTTACGGTGGATGGATAAGAATGAGATATTCTTATGAAGGTGAAGGAAGTAGAGGTTCATATAAAATAGCTTATAACCATGGTTATGGTGGTGGTGGACCAGTTACTAAAGATGTTATACAAACTAATAGAAAAGCTGTATATCTTCCTGATGCTGATATAGTTGTATCATCGCATTCACATGACCGTTGGATATTTCCTATACCTAGAGAAAGATTTCTACAATCAGGAAAAATAGTACAAGATGAACAAATGCACGTAAAACTAGGAAGTTATAAATATAGTTATGCTAAAGGGAATAGTTGGGAAAGACAAATGGGTCATCCACCAAAGAGTGACCCTGGAGTATGGATGACTATAGCAATGAATAAGTATAGAAAAGTAAAAAGAAAATTTGAACTAGCTGAAAACTAAAATATGCTAAACTTGACAGGAAGAACAACTGGAAACAAACTTAACATTGAACAATTAAACATGTTCAAGAGTATTACTTATTATGATGATACACATACGTATTATAATAATGATACAGAACTATTTACAAGCGTAACATCAATAATTAAAAAATATCAACATGACTTCAATGAAGAATACTGGGCTAAGTATAAAGTACTTCAAAATCAAGGATTACAAATTAAAACTGATAAGAGCAATAATGTTCCTAAAGGATTTTACTTACTTGATTCCCAATTAGTACACTATAAAGATTTAAACGTTGATATCAACAAAATGGTCGAAAGCTGGAAAGCTGGTTCTGATACAAGTAAAACAAAAGGAACGAAATATCATAAGTATTTGGAGAATGCTTGGAACAACAAGTATGACACCCATGACAGGATTGAAGTTCTGGATAATATCATCAAAGTGTTATCATCCCAATACATACCCATAAAGTTAGAATGGGTAGTAGCAGATTTTGATAGTAGAATTGCTGGACAATTAGATGGATTCTTTTATGATACTGTAAATAATAAGTATGTTATACTTGATTATAAAACAGATAAAGAGATAAAGTATTTTAATAGATTCCAAACATTTATGCCACCATTAGAATTCTTGAGTGATTGTAACTACAATAAATATACACTACAACTAAATATGTATAAGCATTGTATAGAGAAATACTTAGACATTAATATTGATGGTATGATTATAGTATGGATTAAACCTGATGGATTTGAATTAATTAATATTCCTGAATCGCAGGATTTAGTAAAAATGATATTATGAAAATATGGGAATTATTATCTACTATTCGTGTAACTATTAAAGAAATAACAGACGATAGTAAATATACTGATAGTTATTTATGGTCATTAGTTGTACAAGCTAGAGCTACAGTATTAGGTAATAATATTAAAGGTAAATCATTTATATCTAGTTGGTCTAGTCATAGATTCTGTATAGAATTAGAATTAGTTAAAGCTGAAGATTGTTCTTGTGTTCCTGATAATAGTTGTAAAGTATTAAGAAGTAAATATAAAATACCTAGACCATTAATAGGTAGATATAGAGATGCTATGCAAGTTAAGTTATTAGATGGAAGATTATTAGGAATGATAGAACAATATCAACTAAAATCAGATTCACTAGACCCAATAAAAGGAGAAGCATTAAGATACTCAATCATTAATCAATACTTATACTTATGGAGAAGTAAAACTTTAAAATGTATTTATGTTGATGGTATATGGGAGAATATATTAGATTGGCAAGATATACAATCACAAGAAGATTGTAATGATATTTATGACATAGAAAGTGGTATTGGACAAAATGAAGTTACTGGAATTATGCAGATAATGGCTACACTATTACAATTACCACTATCAAGAAAAGATGATGACAGCGATGACAGAAACTCAGAAATACGATAAGATTTATACAGATAGTAATGAGAAGATGACACTTCTACATTTTTATAAGGAATATCCTTATAAGAAAAGAAAGTGTGCTACATGTTTACCTTATGTTAGTATTGAGGATGATAGTAAACATGATTATTCATTAACTTATTCTGAATGGAAGAAGATTATTTTATCATATTTCAAACACATTTTATTATACTTATTAAATGGATATACATATTACTTTCATTCAGGAATGGGAGAAATAAGAATACTAAGAAAAAAGATAATAAAGAAGAAGGTTGATATAGGTAGAACTATACTACACTTTATGAAAAGAAGTAGTAAGACTAGAGCAGAAGCTATTGAAGAACTAAAGAATACAAAAGAACGTTTATATTATTTTAATCCTGAACTAAATGGCTACAAATGGAGAGTTGTATGGTTTAGAAAAGGATATAATGTAAAATATTTAAACTTATGGGGATTTATGTTACAAAGACAGAGTGCTTATAAGTTTGTTAATGAGTATTTGAAAAAGAATCCAGATACTCTATTTAAATTGTCAGAAAAATGAAACCTTTAAAATTAAAACAATATAGTCAAGGTGGAACTGTAGCTGAAATATATGAGCAACAGACTGGTAAACCATGGGCTACAGCTAAAGCTGAAGGTTTAACAGATGGTAGTTATACTAAAAATATAGAATTAAGAAGTAAATTATTAAGTAAAGCAATAACAACTACAAAAGAACCAGTTGTAAAACCAATATCAAATCCTTTTTATAATCCTCAAGAAGATTATGTATCATGGGATAAGAAACAAAAAGATATAAATAGAATAAATCAGTTACCACAAGACCAAAGAATAATAGAATATCAAAATAGAAATCTTAGTAAAACTAATTACGCTATTGTAGATAAAAAGAAATCAACATTAAGTATATATAGTCCTGGTTCTTCTACACCATTATATACTGAACCAGTAGATATTGGTGCAACTAAAACAGATGCTCAAACAGTAACTAAAGTAAATGTTACTAATACTCAAGACTTAATAAATATACAAAGAAAGTTAGGAATTGTAGATGATGGTATATTTGGTAATCAAACTAAGAAAGCTATACTTGAATATAATATTAAAAATCCTACTAGTAAAATAGGATATACTCCCAAGTATGAAACTAATTGGAGTATGGGTAATTCTGCTACTGGAGCTGGAGTATTTACTGTATCTAATATAGATAAGAAAGGATATAAGAATCAGCCTATATTAAATATGATGAATGAATCACAAAAAGCTGAATTTTTAAAAACTGGAATAGTAAACAATGTATCAACATCATTACATGAAGGTTATAATCCTAAAGATGATGAATATGAATACTCTGGAAGACCTAGTGCTAAATATAAAAAAGTAGGTGATAAATGGTTAATTAATTTAGGAAAAGAAACTAATGAACAATTTGTTCCAATGAATGACCCTACTGGAATGAGAGCTTCTGTATTAAATAAAGAAGCTACTAGAGCTGATAGAATATCAAATGGTTGTGTAAGATGTAGTAAACCATTACTAGAAAAGTTATCTAGTAATTTATCTACAGGTTCACCAATATATATATTACCTGAAGATGCTGGAAATCAATTTGTATATGAGAATGATAAAATAAATCTTAAAATTGGAAGCAATAAAGATTATACACAATATCAGGCTTACGATGGTTCAGTACAAAAAGGACAAGGTATTAATAGAAGTCAATCACTTAATTATGTACCAATAAAAATAGAATCTAAATATGAATTAGGATATCCTATGGTAGATAATGAAGGTAATCTTTTTAAAGGAAATGATAGTGCTAAACAAATGGCTAAAGCATTAGAAGATAATAAAAAATCACTAATGATAGATTTAGGAATTAATGGTGATGTTTATAATAATATAGCTTTATTATCATTAGGTATAGCACAACAAGAAAGTAAATTTGGTGATTCATCAAAGTTTAGACTTAAAAGTGAAATTACTCAAGATATAGGAAAAGCTATAACATTTGATAAATCATATAATAGTAAAGGATTACATCAGATAAAATATGATGGATTAAATACAGATGTAAAACAAAAGTTAGCAGATTATGGTATTACTAAAAATAATTTAGATAACCCAAGTAAATCAGCAATAGCACAAATAATTATTATGGCTAATGCTTATAAATATGAAATACCACAACTATTAAAAGTTAATTCTAATATAGACCCTTATGATATGTTGTTATATCTAAATCAAGGAAAAAGAAGAGAATTAACAAACAAAACCGCAACTCCTGAACAGAATAATTATATTCAGAATGTTAGAAAAAATATGCGTAACTTTGAATTAAAACAAGAAAATGAAAGATAATAAACCTCCTAAATATATATATAATTCTAATCCTGTAACAGTTACAGCTAAAAGAGTTGTAGATGAAGATGAAGCTTCTTCAGGATTTAATTATCGAGGTGGTTCACAATCTCCAAGAAATAATCCACCTAATAGAACTAGATATGTAAAACCTAAATATACTACTACTCCTAGAGTAAAAGTAAAACCTTATGTAACACCTGTAGAAGATATACCAAGAAGTCCTACAACACCTAAAGTTAAAACACCAAGAACTCCTCTTTCATTATTACTACCACATTTACCAAAATGGATAACTCCATTAATACCATTTATATTAGCACCAGAAAGAATGGGAGACCCTAAATTAGACCCATTTAATCCTAATATACCTGGAAAATATTTAAAGAAAGTAGAAAAACCTAATATAGATAGAGTTCTTGTAAAACCTAAATCTAAAAAATAATGAGTGTAGAAACAAAGCCTAATAAGTTAGTTAAAGGATTAGTATTAGATACTTTTCATACTGATGTAGATAACACAGTAGCTACTTATGCTTTGAACTCACAATTAGAAGACCAAGAAGGTAATCACTTTCACTATGGCTCTGAAGTTGGTACTACATATATAAAGAATATTCCTGATGAACATGTTGTTATTGGACACATCAACATGGAAAGAAATGAAACTGTATTATTCACTACAGATGGAACTAATAGTACTATAGGTATATTATCAAGAAATGATGATATGTCTTATCAATATGAAATAAAAGTAGATGATACTAAACAAAATACTAAATTAGGATTTAAGAAAGATACATACATTCGTGGAAGTTATAGATTATTAAATGGCTGTGATAAAATAATATATTTTGTAGATGGAATTAATAAAGATAGAAGAATTAATCTTGGTCAATTAAAGAATTACAAGTTAGAAAACGGTCAATGGAATATTGATGAACTTGATTTACAAAGGCAAATCTATGTCAACGCACCTAATGCTTCTGTAGTAAATACAGGAGCATTAGCTGTTGGCAGTTATGCTGTTGTTATTAGAATTTATGATGAAAACTTACAACTCATAACTCAATCAGATATTAGTAATCAAGTAGTATTAACTGGTAAACAATTAGTAAGAAAAGAAGCTGTATTAATTCAATATTTTGATACACCATTATTAAATACTGATTCATCAACTGGAGCATTAAATGGTGAGATATTTGAAGAAATAGATGGTGGTGTTATATCATCAAAGAAAGGAATTAAAGTAACAGCAACTTCATTACCACAAGATTATCCTTATGCTAAAATAGTTATTATTGCTGCTAATGTTAGTAATGATAAATCAGCATTTGAATTACCAGCATTATTATCTACTAATGGAATAGATTATACAGTATCATCATTAGATGGTGCTAGTAGAGTAGATTTAGATTCTGTATATGTTGACCCTGTTATTTATGATACTTCACAACATATAGAAATAGTAGATAAAAGATTAATTAGAGCTAATGTTAAAACTAGATACTATGACTACAGTAACTTTCAAAGTTATGCTAATAATGTAGAACTCAAATGGGTATCAAAATCTTATGTAGAAAATGAATCATCATTTCAATCTGATGAGATATATGCTTTTGGTATTCAATATCAAATGAGTGATGGAAGTTTTAGTCCTGTGTTTCATATTCCTGGAAGAGAAGCTACTCCTAATGATAGAGTTATAGATACTTTAAATATAACTGAAACAGATGCTATTGGTACATTATTACAACGTTGGCAAGTATATTCTACTGCATCAATAGATGGAACTCTAGGATATTATGAATCTCAAGAAACATATCCATTAACTAAGAAATGTGATAATGAATATGTATTTGGTGATTTAGCTAATACTCCAGTAAGATACCATAGAATGCCAATGAAGAATATGGTTGGTATACAGAATGCTATTGGTATTAATGTTAATCCTAAAGAACTTCCAGTCAATACTATAGGTTGGAGAGTAATGGTTGTAGAAAGAGATAGTATTAATAGAACTGTAAATGATTCAGGAATTATTACTGGAGTTCAAGAATCACTATATAAAGAACAACGTACTGTAGATTATGCTGTATATGGTATAGCTAGTCAAGTAGCTGCTAAACCTGATGCGATACGCAATAGAGGAAACTTTAGACCATCATTAACTAATAGTATTAGTGATATAGTATATGCTACACTATGTGTTAAAGAATTAGCTGGAGAAGGAATTAGAACTGATTATATTAGTATTCCTTGTATATTTGATTTAGATGCTGTTGATACACAAACTGCTTGGTATAATGAAGCTGAAAATAAAATAATATTACCAGATAAAGCTGCTAGAATTGAAGGTAAACTATTTCAAAAAGTTAAGAATGAGTTTTTAAGAATATATGTATATCCTGTATTACATGCTTTTACTAGATTGTATAATAGGAATTTTGGTTATTCTACAACAAGTAATAATGCTATTTATCAAACAGTTGCAGATACTTATTACGTTAATAGTTATAGTAAATATGAAGTTGGTAATGAAGTTTATGCTAATCAATTTCAATCTAATGATGTAAGTTTTGTAAAACTTAAATATCCATTAAACGCTCCAGATATAATAGCTAATAAAACAGAACAACAACTAGGATATGTATTAAAGAAACAAGCTACTAGACCTTATGCTTCTATTAATAGTTTACAATATAAAGCATTAACTCCAACTATATATAATACTACAGATACTGTAGATTACTATAACGGTGATATTTATATTAGTAGATTTAGACTTACAACATTCTTTTTAGAAGATAGAGATGAAGCATCAGCAAGTACTGGAGCATTAATTGCTGCAAGTGTTTTTGGACGTCAAATAACAGCTCTTGTTGCACTTGGAGCATCTGTTGGTAGAGATAGAGAATTATATACAATAGAATATACAGAAGTGTTATTAGAATCTGATTATAATCTTAACTACAGAGTTCTAGGAACTAAACAGAATGAAGTGTTTAATGGATTTAATTTAGTTGCTTATAACAAGAAATCATACTTTGAAGGTCTAGCTAGTTACTTTTTTAATAAGATAGGAGAGTTAGATGAAGGAGATAAAGTATCTACAAAAGATGATAGACTTGTTAGATATGGAATAAATGAAACAAAAGAATACTACGCATATAATAAAGACTTAAACAGACTGTTCATGGGTAAAACTTATTTCCCGTTACCTGCTAATTGGAATTACTGTGAAGATTGTTCTGCTAAATTTCCTAATAAAATAATATGGTCTGCTGCATCATTTAGTGAAGATAAATCAGACTTTTTTCAAACATACTTAGCTAATAACTTTACATCAGTAGGTACATCACCTATTACTGCATTAAACTATAGTAGTAATAGATTATTAGTTCGTACTACAAAAAGTATGTTTGTAATGTCACCAAATCCACAAGAGATTAATACAGATGTAAGTACACTATATATAGGTACTGGAGATTTCTTATCTATACCACCACAAGAAATAAGAAAAGTAGATTATGGTTTTGCTGGTGGTAAAGGAACTAAAGACTTTATTGCTACTGAATTTGGATTTGTAACTGTAGATGATAGAACTGGACAAGTATTTTTATTCTCTGAAGGAATGAAAGAATTAACAGATATTAATTCAGGATGTAATCAATGGTTTAAAGAATATCTACCAACAATAAAAGGACACATATTATTAGGTTATGACCCACAGTTTAAAAGATTAATGGTATATAAAAGAGATGAGTTTGATAAAACAGAGAATAAATCATTTGTAATTAGTTATAGTTTTAATTATCAAACATGGATTAGTTTTCATAGTTATCATCCTAAGTATTTCTTTAATAGTTTTGATACTTTATTTAGTACAGTAAATAGTAAGTTATATTCACATGATAGTAGAATATATAATGACTTCTATGGTGAGATTAAAGATAGTATATTCGAGTATGTTATTAATGCTCCTACTACAGTAGATTTAGATGCTATTGATTATTATGCTGTAACACTAGACTGGGATAATGATACTAAGTCTTGGAAGAATGTAAACTATCCTACGTTTGATAGGTTTATGGTATATACTAAACAACAGTCAACTGGACTACAGGAATTAATTCCTAAATCAGATTATAATATTGATTGGGATAATAAAGTTAAAACAGTAAGTAATAGAGAAAGAAACTATAGAATTAGTGCAATTAGAGATTTAGCTACAGCTAGTCCTGTAATGAGTAGAGCATGGAATGATATAGAATCTAGTTATCCTATTGATGCTGTTGCAACTAACGTAAACTATAATGCATCACAATGGAATCAAATATCCATAAAAGATAAGTATTTTTATGTAAGATTCTTTTTCAATGGAAAAGGAACTCGTATAATACTTGATATAATGAAATCTAAACAACAGCTAAGTATATCATAATGAAGAATATAGCACAAGGTTTACCTCTAAAGAAATACATAGGTAACAAACATAAAGATGGAGGAATAATGGTTAACGCTTTAGGCAACAAGACTAAAGACGTTAATAAAGCTGTAGCTGAAGTTGAAGGTGGAGAATATAATTTTAGATACAATCCTAATAATCCTAAAGATAACTACATACTATCAGAACAATTAGGAATAGCTGGTATGGCTAAACAAGCAGATAGATTTAAAGGTAATAATAGAATAGATTATAATACAAGAACTAATCTACTTAACAAATCAATGAAGTTAAATGAGATGTTAAGAGTTCAACAAGAACAACAACCTATGCAAATGGCTGCATTTGGTGGAAAGTTAAAGAAATATAAACCTGGAGGACCACTTCCTTATGATGAAAATAATCCAATGAATGATGTTAGTATGCAAAATTCATATAGAGCAGTATCAACTCCAGGAAATGAAATAACTAATACTCCTATACAACCAACTGCTCCATTATTATCAGGTTCACAAAAGTTTAATTTACCAACTAAAATTCAATCTGTAAATCCTAAAGTAAATGCTGATACTAAAACATTAGATGTAAGTAAAGAAATGGAACAAGCATCTAGTCCTGTTAAACAAAAGAAGAATAATTTTAAAGGAGCATTATCAGCAGTAAGTGGTGCTGTAAGTGCTTTAGGTCCTATTGGACAAGGAGTAGGTGCTGCTATGCAATTAGCTCCTTATGCTATTGATTTAGGAAAAGCTATGTTTGATAAAACATCAGTTCAAGATTTACAAACTCAAGGAAGTGCTATGAGATTACCAAATACAACTTATGCTAAAAATGGTGGTAAACTAAATGTTGTACCATTACCTAAATTTCAACCTGGAGGTAAAACTCCTAGAATGCAAAAAATTGGTGATTATTCTTTTGATTCTAATTTATTATATCCAGCATCAAGAGCAATTCAATTACAAGCTAATACTCAAGGTGATTATATTAATAATAAAGTATTTATGACACCTGATTATAAAATGGTAATAAGAAATCCAACTGATGGTAGTTATAGATTTTTTAATCAACAATCTGTTCAAGAACAAACAACTAAAAATAATCCATTAAAAGAACAATTAAAACCTAATACTACAGTAACTACAAATAGAAATAATAGACAAGTTCAATCTAAACCAATTACTCCTGCAACTAATACAAATCCAACTGTTCAACAACCAATAGTACCACAAAAAACACAATGGGAAATAGATTTTGATGCAAGAAATAATCTTCCAAAAACTGCTGCACAAATGGAAGATGATAAAAAATGGGAATTAGAATACGATAAAACAATAGGTATCCCAAATTCACTTAGGTCATTAGAAGCTAGTAAACTTATTGAAGCTAATAATCAAAAGAAATTACTAGATGTAGTAGAACCACCTAAACAAAAAGATAAGTTATCAGAAATGTTAAAGAGTGGATTAATGTTAAAAGGTTCTGCAATGGCTGGTTCACTATTTAGTGCATTACAACCAGCACAAAAAGAAATATTAAGACTTCCTGATTTTGGTAAAGCTGATGATGCAATGAGTAAAGCTACTGCGTTCTCAATGAATCCTGCACTAAATGAAGTAGAACAAGCTAGAGGTAAATCTCAAGAAGCTATTAGAAATATGGCTACTACTGCTGGACAACTTACATCTAATTTACAATCAGTAAATCAAAGAGCTGGACAACAATCAGCAGGATTAAGAGTACAAGAACAACAAATAATAAATCAACTAGCTGGACAAAAAGCTGGATATGAAACACAAAAAGCATCAGCTATACAACAAGAGTTAGCTAGATTTGATGAGAATACATTAATGAACAAAGCTGCTACACAAGATGCTAGAGTTGCATTTGTAGAGAATATAAATAATCTTGGAACAGAGATTATGAAACAAGGTAATGAACAAGATATTGCTGACCAACAAGATAAGTTAGCTGTACAAAATGCTAAACTTAAAATTATTCAATCAGCATTTGAGAATCCTGATATAATATCTGGTGCTAATTTAGAAAGTATATTAAAAATGATTGAGAAAGGTGATTATACAAATATACCAAAACTATTTGGAAAACCATCTGACACTAGAAGAGTATTAAAAGAAGAAGCAGATAGACAAGCTGCTAAAAAATAATAAACAATGGCTATAAGTAGATTTAGAAAAACATTTGCAAAGTTAGACCCTACACTATATGTACCAGAAAAGAGAAATCTTGTTCCTGATATAACTCCTTTAACTAATATTGCTACTGGAATGCAATCACTATTTGATGATGTTTCATTAATACAACCTCCAGTACATTTAAATAATGATGCTAATGATGTTCAAAGTAAATACTTGAATCCAATAAAAGAAGCTAAAGATAAAGCTCTTGAAACATTTATTAGTAATAATTCATTAGAAGGAGTAAAAGCATTAAGAGATATTAAGAAGTTTATGATTGAAGCTAATCAACCTGGAGGTGTAGCTTATAATTTTAAAGCTAATGCTGAAGCATCATCTAAATGGAATGAAGATTTAAAATCAAGATTAGCTAAAGGTGATATAACTCGAGATGTTTATAATAGTTATGTAACTGATGCAAGTAAATTTAAATCTTATAATGATAATGGAGAGTATAGTACATTTCAAGGTGGACAACCAGCATCTTATGTTGACTTAAAAAAGATGTTTGATGATTCAGCTGGTAAATATAAAGCTGATAAAAACTATAAACTGCAATCCAATGGTATATACACACATAAAATAACTAATGAAATTGTAGATTTAAAAACAGTATATGCTGGTTTAATGCAATCTGTAATGGCTGATACTAAAGCTTTTTCTTATATTCAAGATTTACAACGTGTATATGGTACTGAAAAAGCTATGAAAATGGTAAATGACATGGCTTATAGTTCTGCTGATGCAGCTGCTCATGTTAATACTGATATATCAATGTTTAGTACTGACCAATTAGCATTACATGTAGCTAAAAAAGCAATAGATAAAGCAGCTGAAAAACAAGAAAGACTTGCTAATGGAATAGATGTTCCTGTTACAGTTAAAGAAGGAATTGAAGGTAAAATTAAATTAAGTAGTGGAGCAACTATAGAAGATGAAATGAAAATGGAAGGAAGTAATGTGGCAAATGGTTTTTATAAAGATGATGAAGGTAATATATACCAAAGACAAACTAATGGTACTTATAAATCATTAACTGGTAAATATAAATCATCAACTGATAAAAAAAATAACAGTAAAACACCATCATTTATAGAAGTGTCTTTTTCTGATAAAGAAGTTAATTCAGGAAAAGGATTAAAAAGTATAAATTTAGCTAATTTAGATAATGCAAAAGATAAAAAGATTATAGATTTTATTGAAAAAGAAATGCCTGGATTAAGAGAAACAGCTATTAATTTACAGAAAGAAAAAGGTAATACAATAACACCTAAAGAATTAAACGCTAGAGCAGTACAACAATATAGAATTAATCAAAACGCAATGTTAACTGAAGCAGTAACAATGGTTACTTTTGATGAAAAGAATGAATTAAGTGGTAGAACTCCATCAGAAGCAGCTGCATATTTAAGTACTATAGTTGATAAAACAATTGTTTATCGTAGAGATAAAAATGGAAATACTAAACCAGTTAATGATATTGTTGTAGCAGATTTAGCAGAAGAATTAGATAAATTACAATATAAGAAAAATAGCAAAGAAGAAAGTAAATATAAAATTATAGGTAAGTTTGATGAAGATAGTATATTTTATCCTAATAATTATATAGTTAAAGATAAACAAGGAAATGAATATCTTATTAATACTGCAACTCCTGAACAAATGGATAGAAGTCTTCGTTCAAGACCTTTTATTCAAGCAATGGAAAAACCAGGAAGAGCTTTTTCTTTTCCATATATACCACCATTAGGTAATGCTGTTATAGAAAACCTTTCTGATGGTAAAAAATTTAGTGGAATGAATATTATTCCTACAAGTAATTACGGAGGTCAACTATTAGATGATAATACTAAAGTAGGTGATATATCTATTATAGCACAACCTAAATTTAATGATAGTAATGGTATGTTTAATTACGGAGAAGGAAGTGATTTAGTAATAAAATTTACAGAAAGATTATATAATCCTCAAACAGGAGAATCTACTAAAGGAGATGATTACAGAATAGCTATAGGTGGTTCAAATTATACAGCATTAAAAGAAATTTTAAAAAACCAATAAAATTAAATTATGTCTAATCAGTCTATAATAAATCCTGATAATAGTAAAAGCCATTTAGAAGGTATAATTGATGTAACTAAGTTAAAAGCTAATACTGAC
>Ga0247836_1003780_pt1 | contig 19760 bp, 15 predicted proteins | sample LaCruzMarch2015__4_FD_187116 | JGI IMG/M metagenome (GOLD analysis project Ga0247836, IMG submission 187116) | Freshwater microbial communities from meromictic Lake La Cruz, Castile-La Mancha, Spain - LaCruzMarch2015_14m | ecosystem: Environmental > Aquatic > Freshwater > Lake | place: Spain... | reverse complement strand
ATGATCTACTCCCGCATCGACGAGAAGACCGGCCGCTCTGCCTTCCCGCTGGAAGCGGGCGCATCGATCACGCCCTATCTGCCTCCGGATCCGAATGCAGCGGCCCCGACGACTCCCGAACCGAAGGCCTCACCGAAACCTGCCACTAAATCTCACCAGCGGTCTCGATCATGAAGCGCAGATACCACGGGTTCTCCTTTCTTGGTTTTGTCGCGCTTGCCGACCTGATCTTCGCGGTCAGTGCTGGCCTGCTCTTGCTCAACCCGCTTACCCTGGCCGATCTCGATTCGCCGGAGGATGCCGTAGGACCTGACCTCCTGCAATTAACCAACGACATTGACGCGGCCGAGCGGGAGATCGCCGGGGCCGAGCAGTCGCTACCCGAGGTGGAGCGCGCCCTTCATGGGCTGACCCAAGGGGAAGTCAGATGATTCCGCACAGGCAAATGCACTGTTGCTTACACCCCGTTGTCAGCCTGATGGTCTGCCTGACCTGTCTCGCCGCTAGCCCAGCAGCGATCGCTGGCCCCGCGCCGGCTCGACTGGGTGAGGAAGACTTCGCGTCCCTCTCCGCGCGCCTCTCAACCCTCGACGAAAGGCTCGGTCAAGCCCGGCAGGCGGTAGACCGGATGCAGCAAACCCTGGATACGCTCCCGCGCGCGACCGACGAAGACCCTGCCATGGCCGCCGAGCGGCTCGCGGTTACTCGCAAACTGATTGAAGATGAGCGACAGACCCTTGCGAGACTCGTTGCCGCCAATAGCCAACTACCGGAATCGCTTTCCCTCGCCGAGCTCGAAGCTCGGCAACGTGACAGCGAAACCGAGCGGGACACTCTCGTGAAACAGCTCGAAGCACTCAACGACCCGAAGACAGATCAAGCGGCCGGCTACGGGAGCTCTCGCCGGATGGAGGGTAAGACGCTCGTCCCGCTCGTCGTCACGAAGGGCCGCTTGGTTCCTGCGGTCGAGCCTTATTTCTCGGTTCGAGAAACGCCCTGCTTTAACCGAGTGACTCGCGAACAACTGACTTGCGCCGAGATCAAACGCGTGCGGGACGGTACTGCCGTTTCCATCGCGATCAGAGATGGCGACTTGCTCGACACCTTGATTAAGGACCGAGGGCTTACGCCTGAGTCTGCTATCTTTTTCTTGAACGTCTGCGCAGACTCGATCGAATCCTTTTTCAAACTCAGTCGCGCGATCAAGGCGCGAGGGCACTCTTTTGCCTGGACCACCTTCCGCGACCGACCCGTCCTGCGTCCGCTCGACGGCAGTACCGACAGCGAACCCGGCGTAGTCGACGGCTACTAAGTCGTTCCGCCTGGTTGTTAAAACGTAAAGCGTTTATTGCACACTGTTCGAGCGCTATTCATCAGGTTGGTATCGCTATGAAAACCACGATCCCCACAATTCTTGGACTCCTGCTGGCTGTATCTTCACTGGTTTGCGCGGTCGAACCAGCGCCACCCATCGAACAAGTGCAAACCACCCAGGCCGACGCCGCGCCTGCACCGGACCCTGCGGTCATTGCCAAGGTCACCGCCAAGGCACTCGCCGGGGATTGGAAGCAGGTGCTCGAACTCACCGAAGGGGTGGACCTCGCCCACCCGTCACCCGTCTTGAAACTGGTCCGCGGGCACGCCTGCCTCGCACTCAACTACAACAATGAGGCCACAGTACTCTTATTTGGTACCCGCGACCCGCAGCAGTTACAAGCCTATCAGGCGTGGGCGGGCGAGAACCTCGCAAAGAATCCCGATCAGCCCTATGCCCACTTCTTTGCTGGCGATGCCGCCGCACGCTTAGGCAAGTGGGACGAGGCACTGCGTGAGTTCGATGTCGTGATCGCAGTCAATGGCGATGCCGCGCTCGCCTATAATGCCAGGGGAGTAGCTTACGCAGTGCGCAAGGATATTGGAAAGGCCGACGAGGATTTCTTACAAGCGAGCAAGATCAGCACAGACTTGGCGGATGCCCTTGCCAACACAGGCTACCTCCACATTCAGCGGAATGAGGGGGGAACCAAGGGGGCGATCGACTCATTCTCTGCGGCACTCGGTGCATCAAGGGGGTTTGCCTTGGCCCAGCATGGAAGGGGTTGTATGCATCTGGCCCGTGGGGACAGACAGTCCGCCTACCGCGATCTTTCCGCGGCTGACGGCGCGGACGAAGCACTCGCGTTGCTGTTGATGGAGAACGAGGCTCGCTACACGGCGACGGTCCTCGGGCGGCCGTTCGCCGACCTGGTCGCTGAGACGCATGCACCCGGCACGTCGTTTAAGAGCAAAGAAGAACTGTCCGCTAGCATCCGGGACAAGTTGGACCGGGGTAACATGTGGGATCAGCAGCTATCGCATTTGCCATTCGGTAAGACCTTCGTTAGATGGACAACGCTAAACTCCGCCGCTCGCGAGCATACCGCCTATTATGAAAAATTTGGCCAGGATCCTGAATTGACTGAAAAGCAAAAGAGCACTTTAACAGACACCTATGGCAATATCCGCACGACCAACGAAAGAGGCGGATGGGCAGAGCGGAACGCAAACGGCATTGCAATCGCCACGCCGGGTCTGGCTGCATTGGCAGACGCGACGGTTACCGCCGGTACAAAGTCCCCAGGCACTGGGAAACTGGCAAGCGTTGCGGTGGCCGGAGGCGCTAAGCTGACCGAACTGGAAATTCGCGGGCAAACCGAACAGAATCGCAATGCCGCTGAGAAGGCGTTGGCCAGACTGGACCGATCACCGACGCCCCGGCAGTCGATCGATAGAACATCTGGCCAGAATCTTCCTGCCAATCTTAAGGGGCAGTTCGCCCGAGGTGTCAGCGACGCAATCGGAGGGCCGCTTGGATCGTCCAGAGAACAGATCGGCGGTGCACGTGCCGATCCCATTGTTATCAAAGGCAAATGGCCTTTTGTGGCAATCTATGGCTTAGGTTACGGGATCCTGGAATAGCGTTGACTTCTCTACGGTGCCCTTATGCGCAATTTAGCCATTAAGCTCGGCCTTTCAGTATTCTTGGCTCTCCTCGTTGGATGCGCTGAGGCCAATAGCTACGTCGCCTTTTCGTTGAACGAGGCACGCAAGGCCGTGGGTAGCGGGAACCCCGGCAAGACGATTCGGCTGACTGGGGGAATCACCCGGCCAATCGGCATTGTCTACGACGGCGCTACCCAGGACCTGATCCTGGTCGGCGAGGTCGATTCCCAGGCGCGTCCCATCGATCTCGATTTCTGGCCGATCGTCTTACGGGCAATGGCCGCGGGAAGCCCCCCCGCGGTGAGTATCGACCGCAATCGGGAGACCGATCAGACGGGAATGCAGGATGTCCGTTTCGAGGGGGGAGTCGGAGATACGTCGGTCGGGCGCGACCTCCTTGCCGCGGATGTCGTGCTCAAGAAGCTTGGGCTTGGCTTACTGGCAGCAAACGATAAAGCAATCACGCCTTACGCGGACGCGCTCGCCGCGAGCTGGTTACACGAGGGGGGCGAGGCTGGCTCTCTCAATATCATGTGGTTCTTCCCGTCCGAGCGTTCGGTCGTGGCAAGTCGGAGCGATGCCGGCGTGGCCCTGATCGATCTGTTCGAGGTCGAAATCCAGGCGAAACTCCTGTCTCGCGGCGACGGGTCGCCAGACGGCTCGTCGTCCGATCCGGTCGCCGAACAGTTTGCGCGCGACATGACGCTATCAATGCCGGAATTGTCCAAACAGTTTCCAGAGATTGCCAGGCTCGATTCGATCTTCCGGCTCAGCGGTATTGCGAAAGCCGTGGTCGCGTGGAAGGAAGCGGGAATCGCCTTGCCTAAACTCGATTACTGGCTCGAAGACTACCCGGTCGCAGCGGTGACCACACCCCATCGGCATCCGGTTCTCTCCAGCCGCGCATGGGTCCATGACTCCGACCGGACGCGGTTCTCCGTCGATGGCGGCATCAAGGCCGATCTCCTCCTGCGGGACTGGCAGGCTGGAAGCGATAGCGCATTCAAGGCATTGGTTATCTTGTCCCGACCCAAGACCACGGCCGTCGTATGGCAGGTTCCGCTTGACGCGGCGCCGGATCGGAAACTGGTGGACCGGCTGATTGCCTCTCCGCTCGCCAAGACCATCGCGCATCCCATCTGGGGCGGGGAGGGAACCTCCTTTCGCGCGAAGGTGGAGGGTCCCGGCACGGGGGCGCGCGGTGCCTCGTTGCCCGCCATGCCACCATCCTTGGGCACCTATTCCAAAGGGGTGACCGTACTGCCAAGCGCAGTTCGATATCCAACCAATGGTGTCTCATCGCTCAGGGATCTGCGGGTACGTTCGGATAGTCCGCACTTCAAACAGGACGTGAATCATGCACTGAGCCTTAGCAGGGGCGTTTCAACATCCAGATCGGATTTGTCCGAACGCATGGCAAGGACAATCGTCTACGGACAGGGGTCGGGCATCGCTCAAGCGCTGCGGGAACATGGCGGCACAGACGGTGTTATCCGGCAGGGGTCAAGACCGTCTGCCTTTGAGACCACGAGTTTCCAGCACAGGTTGGCGGAGGGGGTGGGCTCGGCGGTCGGCAGTATCCATTATTCACCGGTTGGCCGTGTCATCGAGATTCAGGGTCCGAAAAAGCCGGAAATTCCGAGCCCGATGAAGAAACGACTAAACGACAATCCGAGGCCCTTAGATCAGCCGAGTCAACGGGGATCCGGCAGTGTAGGCTCCCGCAGGGACGACTACCCGCCTGGTGGCGACGGTCTGCGGCGACAAATGAGAGACGCCGTAGAACGATCAATGGCTGGTCCTCACGGCTTTAACTCGGGCGTCGGCGGGGTGATGTTACGCGGTGAGGCGCGTGCAGTCGACGACGAATCGGAACTGACCGCCGGGGATTTTTCGCTGGTCTTCGACGGCTCCGGTGTGATTGGAATCACCGGCCTGCGCCGCTTCGTTACCGCGTTGTGGGCCACCTATCTCAACGATGTGGGGCCGGGGATTTCGATAGATCCAATCAGTAATGATTTCAGCGGCCCCCATGCCGTGCGCTATATTGGCAATGTCATCAACTCCGATCTCGGACGGGTGATGCGCGAGGCCGATTATTTGATGAAGAGCTGGTCCGTGGGGACCAGCAAACCGGATGTCCCGAAGTGGCGGACGCCGGAGGACTTTGCAAGGGAGCACGGTGTCGTTCATCTCGCTTCGAGCCGTTTTTGGTTCGTCCCCCAAGAGCTTGTCTTCCGTCGGACCGGCAATGCGCTTATGTTTGAAGACGGGCGCATGACACTGAAGACGGAATATCTCTTCGACCAGGAAGAAAAGGCGTCCGCCGACCAGGCTGGAGGGAAGCATCACGCCAGGCAGGCCGCGAGCCCTGAAAACGAAGAGTGGGCGGCGATGTTCACGGCGCGCTATGCCGAGTTGGCAGCGAAGCATCCGGTACTGGCGGAGTTGTGCGAATACGCCCAGTACGTCTCGCTGGCGAAGTATCTCAAGCAGCAGAAGGTTCCAATGCTGTGGTTCCTGTTGGCCAACCGGGAACTGGCACTGACCGAGGATTCGCCCGGAACGGTCGAATCGTTCGCTCGTCAGTCGAAAGCGTTTGCGGGTCTTGAGGTCCGTGGTGGGGTGAACCTGCAGCCGGCGGGCGGATTCGTGTGGGATGAGACACTGCGTGCCACTGTAGCGAAGGCGGCGGAGTCCTCCAACCAGGCCGGGAAGCCCGCGCACGACCCCCAGATCCCGCGGGTCATCGACGACGAGACCCAGGCGCCCCCGCTTCCTGAAGTCCCGGCTCAAACGGTGGTCATCGCCGAGTCCAACGACGGCGAAGGTTTCGCCACCGATATCGGCATCCGCAAAGGCCCGGACCCGATCCTTGAACTCGCCCGCTTTCGCCGCAACGACCTTCCCTTGGTCCAGACATTCGGCCGAGATTGGCACCTCCTGATTCCCTTCTCCCTGCGCCCAGGCTCTAACAAGCGGATCGAGTATGGTGGTATTGAGGTCCCGGACGTCATGGTACTGCGCAACCTGGTCAGCGGCCGTGAAGAGGAAATGCGCTTCGATCCGGACCGCTACAAGATCGCGGGTTATGTGCCGGCCGATGCCGCCGCCAGCGTGAATATTGGGCTCTTTTTTCTGACCGACGGCGCGCTTCGCCTTGCCGACAAGCTCGGCTGCGAATACGAGTTCGACCGAGTCGGTCGGCTGACTCAGATGAGTCTCACCCCACAGTTCCGTGCCACCTTCACGTATGCCGAGAAACCGTTGGGGTGGCAAGACTACAGTATCCTTCCGTTTCGCTTTCAACCCTCCGGGGAAGAACGAGTCACCTTCCGTAACGCAAACCTCCCCAAGCGACTCCAACTCTTTGACGCGGATGCCGGCAGCGCGGAGCAATTCACCTTTATCGCCGACGGACCGAAAAATCTGGTGGGTTATCTTCCGGAATCGCCGGAGCACAGCGCCTGGTGGTTTGCTGCCCTCAAGACCGACGGCACATTAACTCTGACCCATCGCTCGGGCAGAACGATCGCATTCGATGCTGCCGGGCAGTTTCTCGGCGAAACCTTGAGCGTGGTCGAGAGCGTCAAGTCAGCGTCGCATCAGGTGATCTTTGAATACGACATGATCGCTGACCAGTACCGTATCAAATCTGCCACCGTCAGCAATCTGGAAACCGGGTTACCCGCCTACCGCCTGGATTACGCCTACGACGACCGCGGTTCGATCCAAGAATGCGCTGTCGCCGCCGTGGCAAGCGAGTGAACATTGCGGAGCTTCGGCTTCTTGTTAGGCGGCCCGCGCGCGGCCATGCGCGGACCGCACTGCGAGTTTTTTGGGGGGGCGAATCGGATGGTCAACCGGCGACATTTCTTCCGCTTATTCCTCCGCGATTTGATGGTTGTGGGCGAGGAGTTGTGTGGACAGGGACATTTCAAACTCAGCGATCTGGGGCAACTCCCCGCCTCCGAACTCGGCCGGATCTGCCCCCGGATCGCGGACGGACGGGATGTCTGGGTGGCGGACGAGACGCTCTGGGCCGCCGAGGGCGAGGCATCGGAACCACAGCGGGTCGGCGCCGCCGGCCCCTTGGAGGCGTGGCTGCTCGACCGCTTGACGGGCACCTCCAGCCTCGACGAGATCGCCGCCAGTCTCGCCGCGGCCTGGAAGCTGGAGGAGGAGGAAGGATTCCGCCAGGCGCGCGATTTCTTTCTGCGGCTGGCGTTGAACGGCCTATGCGTCCCTGCCAATACCTGCCTGTGGTCCGACGATCCGCCACCGGCGCCGCTGCCCCCAGCGATCGGTGGCACCCGGACGTAGCGCGGCGACTGCTATGACGCTTTCACCGCCGATCCCAGAGGAAATCTTCGCCGTGCCCGTGGCCGATCGGTGGCTGCTCTATGCGCCGTTGCACAGGGTGGCAGCCGTGGTGAACCGCGCCGCCCTCGCCCACCTGGTCAGCGCCGCGGCGCCACTGTCCGGGAACGAATGCGCCGGCTGGTGGCGCTTGCTCGCCGAGTATCCGGCGGACCTGCCGGCCCGCCGGACCGGGCCACCCGATCCGCAGTTCCTCGGGCTCATCACCACCCGTGCCTGCAACCTGAGTTGCCGGTACTGCGGCTTCGGCGCCCAGCAACATCCCAGTCCGGCGATGCCCTTGGCAACGGCCGTCGCCGCTGTCGATTGGATGGCGAACCACGCGACGCGGGTCGGTCGGCCGACCCTCGACATCCATTTTTTCGGCGGAGAGCCGATGATGGCCCCAGAGGTCGTTGAGGTCGCCGTGCATCGGGCGCGGGCGCTGGCCGCCGAACGCCGTCTGACGGCGCGTTTCGAGATCGCGACCAATGGTGTCTGTGGTCCGCGGCTTGCCGATTTCTTGGGTACCTATATGGATCGGGTAGTGCTGTCGTTGGACGGGCCGCGGGACATTCATGACCGCCACCGCCCGCGCGACCCACACCGCGGGAGCTTCGCGGCCGTCTCCCGAACCGCCCAACGGCTGCGGGAGGCGGAGTGCGCGCTGTGCCTGCGCGCCTGCGTCACCGCCGATACGGCACCGCGGCTCGCCCAGATCGCTCGGTGGTTGTGTGACCGGTACCGGCCCGCGGCCATCGATTTCGAGCCGTTGCAACCCACTGCACCGGCGGGGGATGCCGATCTGGCGCCGCCGGATCCCTATGTCTTCGCCACATCTTTCCTGGAGGCCCAACGCGTCGCCGCGGATCACGGCGTGCGCTGCGTCTACTCCGCGGCCCTCCTCGCCGAGCCCCGGCTGAGCTTCTGTCCAGTCGGCAACGATACCCTGATTGTCGCGCCGGATGGCAGTATCCGGGGCTGTTACCTGCGTGAGCGCGAGTGGCAGGCGCGGGGGCTCGACCTGCGCCTGGGTTGGGTCGGCGCGGATGGCACCCTGACCCTGGAACCAAGCGCGATTGAACGTCTGCGCGGCAGCGCCGTCGCGCAACCCCGTTGTGCCCGTTGTTTCTGTCGTTGGTCTTGTGCCGGCGGTTGTCACGTCAACCGTGCCGCCCCGGAGGCGGCCGTCGGGGGCGACAGCTTCTGTATTCAGACGCGTCTGATCAGCGCCGCTCAGCTCCTCGATCAACTCGGCCAGACAGGGATCGCGAAGCAACTGCTCGGCGACCGGGCAGCGGCCCGAGCCTTGGCCGTGCGCCCCGCGGATCGACTCCGCGACTGGAGCGCGGTAGCGGGGTCGATGGCCAATGGCTGAGCCGCTGTATCGCCTCGCGCCGGACCTGCGTTGGGCCGTCGAACCGACCGGGCTGATCTTGTTCGACCTGCGCACGGATCGGACCTGGCGCCTGGACTATCCGCACGCCGCCCTGTGGGATCTGTTGTCGCGCGGCTATCGATCCGACCGGCTGGAGCGCTCGCTGGGCGCCATCGCGGGGCTCGAGGTGCGGGCGACCCGGCGGCTGCTGCGCGAGACCCTCGATACCTGGTGCGCGGAGGGTTTGATCCTGAAGGAGGGGTCCGATGGCTAACCTGTCAATCACCGCCGACTGCAATTTGCGTTGCCGCTATTGCTTTGCGCGCGGGAGCCGCCGGGCGGCAGCGGCCGGCGACGGACCTGACGCTGGAATGACCGTGCACCGCTTTCGCCGGTTGCTGGACCTCCTGCAACGTTCCGGTGTGACGGAGGCGCGCCTGGTCGGCGGCGAACCGACCTTGCACCCGCAATTCACGGCGCTGATCGACACCGTCCGCGACGCGGGGCTCAAGGCCGTTGTCTTTTCCAACGGATTGATGCCGGAGTCCGCGCTGCGGTGCTTGACAGCCGTGCCAGCCGATCAGGTCGCGGTGCTGGTCAACGCGCTGTCCCCAGGGCACCCACGCGCTCGCGATCAGCAGGCGACGCTCCGCCGTCTCGGTGCCCGCGCGACGCTCGGTTTCAATATCGACAACGCCACACCGGTCCTTGGATTCCTCGTGGAGCGGATTGTCACGCTGGGCTTGTCCCCGACACTGCGTCTGGGACTTGCACATCCCGTGTTCGGTGGCGCGAACCGCTACCTGCATCCGCGCGACTATCCGACCGTCGGCGAACGCATCTTGGACCTGATCGGGCAGGCCACCCCGGCGGGTGTGCAGATCCGTTGCGACTGCGGCTTCGTCCCCTGCATGTTTCCCCCTGGTAGCGCGGCGCTGCTGGGTTTAGCCCGCGACGATCTTGGGCACTGCGGACCGATTCCGGACCTGCTGCCGGATGGCAGCGCCATTCCTTGCTTCCCGCTCGCTCGCTTTCGGCTGGCGGCAGACGATGCGGGGGAGGTCCATGCCTGGCGGACGCGGCTGCGCGCGGCGCTGACCCCCTATCGGTCCCTGGGACTTTACCGCCGATGCGCGGCCTGTCCGGAACGGGCCGCCGGAAGATGTTCTGGCGGTTGCCTGGCAGCGGCCTTACGCCGACTGCAGGCACCGTCGGTACTGCCGCTCGGGGACTCCCCGGGCTTTGCCACCGTGATCGATCCGGAGAACCTGCGATGAACGAGCAACACGACGACGACCGCCGACTGGACTTGGCAGCGGACCCTGAAGGGGGCGACGACACCCCGGAGATCTATGCCTTGGAACGGTTGCCTGGCGGCTGGGGTCTGAGCCGCCGCGCCGTGCTGGGCGGCGCGGTCGGTGCCGCGGTAGGCGGGGCCTTGCTGCCGTCCGCGGCGACGGCCGAGGGGAAAGGCAAAGGCAGTAAGAAAACCAAAGGCGGAGGTCGTTGCAAGGAGGGTGGACGTGCCCATAAGGGGCAGGTAACCGCCCTCGCCATCAGTCCGGACGGACATCTGCTGGCCTCAGGAGGCGACGACAATACCGTCAAGCTCTGGTCGCTGCCTGAGGGCGCATTGCGCGATACCCTCGGCGTACACAGCGGCGCCATCTTAGCCCTGGCTTTCGCGCCGGACGGAAAATCGCTCGCGTCGGTTGGGTCTGGCGAGATCAAACGCTGGTCGCTCCCCGAAGGGACATTCCGCGATAAGCTGACCACCAACAACGAGACCGTGGAGACACTGGCCTTCCAATCGGGAGGCGCGATGCTGGTTGCGAATCGCTCGGGCGCGGGTGTCAAGCTCTGGTCGCTTCCCAACGATACCCCGCTGCCCGCACTCGCTGAACAGCGCCTAGCCGTCGCGGCATTTGCCTTGAGTCCCGACGGCGCTCTACTCGCCACGGGCAACGCGGATGGGGACCTCCAACTCTGGTCTCTGCCCCAGGGGGAGCGACGGACCACCCTCATTGGACACAAGGGCAGCGTCGGCACCGTGGCCTTCAGCCCGGATGGCCGTCGACTCGTCTCTGCTGCCAAGGACGGCACCATCAAGATCTGGTCTTTGCCGGGCGGTGTGTTGCAAACCACGCTTTCCGGGCAACCGCCGGACGTCAGTGCCCTGGCCATCGCTCCGGCAGGCGAGCTGCTTGCGGTCGGCGGTTACGAGATGATCAAGCTCTGGTCGCTCCCCGGAGGAAAACTCAGACTCTGCCTCGTCGACCTGGAGATCAGCACCGAACGGGTCAAAGGGGTCCAGTACAAGGGCAAGGACGTCTACGGCCGCACCGTGAACTTTACCCTGCCCTGCGGCAGCCCGATCCCGGCGGGTGCGACCTGCGTTTGCAACTGCGTGCCCGGGTCCATTTCGATTCCCAAGCCGGCCCCGAAGCCAAGGCGCGAGGAAACCTGCACCTGCGTCCCGGTCAGCTACTGGTATCCCAATTAAACCATTAGGGCGATGTGCCCCAACTCACTCCTAGAGGACAAAACTCATGATAAGTCATAAACTTGCCATCATAGCAACCGGTGCCCTGTCCCTGTGCACCAGCCTGGAGGCCGGGGCCTATTGTGTGGAATCCGGGGCCGACGGCAGCCTGACAGCGGGCACCGTGGATGCGGCCTCCTGTTCGAGTCTGTTCGATGACCTGGTCACTACCACGCAGAGCGAGGGCAAAGGGATCGAGCTCTTCATCGCCCAACGGGAGTCGGGCTACTACTACAAGATCTGCAATAGCCCGGCGATGAAGTCTCACTTCAAGGCCAAGTTCGGCATCGCCAAGGTCAAGCCGTCCTGCGAGACGCTGTGCCTGAGCGCGGACCAATTGGCCGAAAAATACTGTGACAGCGACAAGGGTATTCGCGGCTACCAGTATCAGGGCCAGGGCGACGGCTGCATGAAGGTGAAGGTGTGTGCCTACCGGAAGAACTAGGGTGTCCCGCCGTCGCGGCGCCACGGACTTGGCCGGGGTCGACCCCCGGCCGTCCGTTGCGGTCGCGATCCCCACCCTCGACGAGGCAGCCACCATCGGCGATCTGGTAAGCCGCTGTCTGCGGCATGTCGCGGCGGTTTATGTCGTTGACGGGGGCTCGCGCGACGAGACCGTCGCCCTGGCGCAGGCGGCGGGCGCCAGGGTGATCCACTGCAGGTCTCGTGGCCTGGGCCGGGCGATCCGGCAGGCGATCGACAGCGATCTGGCGGAGATCCTGGTCATCCTGGACGGCGACGGCTCGCACCACCCCGAGGATATCCCGGACCTCTTGGCGCCGTTATTGCTGGGCGAGGCGGACCTCGTGATCGCCGATCGGGTAGCCGGTGGGAGCGAGGAACTGGACGGCGATTGGGGGCACGTCCCGCGCGCGGGGGGAACCTGGTTGCTGCAAGCCCTGATGAACTGGCGACTCGGCACCCGGCTCAACGACATTCAAAACGGCTTCCGGGCGATTCGGAACCCGGTTGCCCGCGATCTGGACCTGCGGGAGGATGGCTTCTGCATCTGCCAGGAGATGGCCGTGCGTTGCCTGCTGCGGGGCTACCGCGTCGTGAACGTGCCGAGCTACGAGACGCGGCGTCGCCATGGGCGCTCACGCTTGCACCTGTGGGCGGTCTGGCCACGCTTCGTCTGGACGATGGCGCGCTGGCTGTTGGCGCGGCCGGGGGGCGCCAGGCGATGACGCCCGGATCGAGCCGACCTACCTTGGTCTTGGTGGTCGCGGCACTGCTATGGATCGGGGCCTTTCTGTACGCCCGTTCGCCGACAACCGACATGCCTCTACTGACCGGGACCCTGTCCTGGCTCGGCCCCTGGATGTGCGCCATCGCCTTCCTCGCCGCGGGCCTGTTGATCTTGACCGATGGGTCGGGTTGGCGCTGGATGGTCCGGTTGCTGTCCGGTCGCCAGTGGGCGCTGGTGGTCACGATGTTGGCGGCGGTCCTAACGGCGAGGCTCGCTTTGGTCCCCGCTCAAGCGCGGCTCTACTATGACGAACACACCTATGCCGAGATCGCCCGCGGTATTGCCGATCAGGGGCGGGTACAGGTGGCTACCCTGGGTCGCATCGACGACCGGGGCTACACCTGCGAGGTCTGTTCCTATCCCCACTGGCCGGCCGCCTGGCCAACGCTGGTGGCCGCCGCGTTGTCGATCGACGCTCAACCCCTTGAGACCGCCAGGAACCTCAACCTGCTGCTGTCGCTGGTCGGCATGATCGCCGTGGCCCTCCTCGGTGCGGCACTCTATACGGGGAGCCATGGCGTTTTGGCCGCGATCGTCTATGCCGGCCTGCCGGCCAATGCCGCCTGGTCGCGCACGGGGACCGCGGAAACGCTGGCCGCGTGTACCGCGGCCTTGGCCGTTTTGTTGGCGCTCCGCTATGCCGGCGCGCCGTATCCCCGCAACGCTTGGGCGCTCGCGGCGCTCCTGGCGGTCGCGGTCCAGGTACGCAACGAGAGTTTGATGTTGGTCGCGGTGTGCCTGATGGTGATCTTCGCCCGCGATGGCTCGCAGGGCTTGGGCGCCGCCCGCTGGCCCGCGGCCGTCGCCGCGATCATCTTGCTCCCTCAGGCGATGCACCTCGGGGTCCTAACGCACGGTTACGATCCGGACCTGCCCGGCGAGGTGGGGTTTGGGTTGACCCACTTGACAACAAACCTCGGTGCCCTTGCCCGTTACCTTGCCGGGGAACCCGTGACGACCGCCGCGCTTGGTCTGGCGTTCTATGGTCTGGTCATCGCCACCCCACGGCGAGTCGCGCTGCCGCTGGTCGCCTGGTTGGCACTCGGGATGGGGCCGGCACTGTTCTATTTCGCCGGTCGCGTCACGCTGCCGGGCGGGGAGCGCATGCTGCTGGCGTGGCTCGCCCCACTCAGCTTGGGGGCCGCGGCCGGCCTGGTCGATCTCGGTCGGCGGGTCCCCGCCCTGCACCCGTTCGTGTTCGGGACACTGAGCGCGACCCTGTTTGGCATCGTGCTGGTCTGGGGGGCGCAGCACACGGCGAGTCAGGACCTGGAAACCGCCATCCCGCGCGCCGATACGGCCTTCTTGCGCGAGGCTCTCGCCGATCTCCCGCCGGACGCTCTGGTGATTACGGCGGTCCCGGCACTGGTCCTGGCCGAGGGCCGTTCGGCCGCCTTCACCCCGTGGGCGGGGTGCGCGCCTGACGCGCTGGAGGGACTGGCAGCCGATGCGGGGGGTGGATTGTTCTACTTCATCGCCCCCTCGGTTTCGCCTGATCGCTGGACGGATGGCCGGGAATGCGAGGCGGCCTTGTTGGCCGCGACTGAGGTCGAGACGGTCAGACAGGTTCGCACGGCCGCTGGTCGGCAGGGCCTCTATCGGCTTGAAGTATTGGAGGAAGAATGACCGGACAGGGCCACGATTCGACAAGCGCCCAGGCGGCGCCGACACGCTGCCATCCGACATTGCCGATCTTCGGCCTTACGGTTGGCGAACGCACGGCCCTCTATACCCCCGGTCAGGTGGCGGTCGTGGAAACCCGGCGCTTCCATACCCTCCGAGACCTGTGGCAGGGGACCGGGCACCTTCCAGATGCCGCGACCGCGCGCCTGGCCGCCAACTTGGCAGACGCGGCAGCGACCGCGGTGGCGGGCTGGGAGCGGCAGGTCGCAGCGCCCTTCCGGCCGGTCTGCCTGACCGTCGTTCTGAGCAACCGCTGCAATCTTGCCTGCCCCTATTGTTATTCGGCCGCGGCGGATCGCGGCACGGCTGCCCCATCGATCGAGAGAGGCGCCCTACGTCTGGCAGCCTTGACCGTCGCCGCTCATTGCCGACGGCGCGCGATACCGTTGTCCCTCGTCATTCATGGTGGTGGCGAGGCGAGCCTCCACCCCAAGCTGGTCGAACAGTCGATCGGCCTGACGCGGGCCGCGGCAGAGCAGGCGGGCGTCGGCTGGTTCGGCTATATCGCGACCAACGGGGTCATGTCCCGTCAATTCGCGCGCCGCCTGGCCGATTGGTTCGATCTGGTCGGGCTCTCCTGCGATGGGCCGCCGGACATCCAGGACCACCAGCGTCCCACCGTCAACGGGGGTCGCACCGCTCGCCGGATCGAGACGACGGCGGATGCTGTCCATGCCGCCGGGGGGCGCCTGATGGTACGGGCAACCATCACCGCTCGATCGGTAGAACGGCTCACGGAGATCGTCGACTACGCATATACCAGGTTGGGGGCGGCAACGCTGCGTTTGGAGCCGGTCTACGGCGTGAATGGCCGGGCCGGCGGGGGATTCGCGGCAGCGGATGCGCCGACTTTCGTCCAGCACTATCTGGCAGCCGAAGGGCATGCGCAGACCCTGGGCCTGCGGATCGAGCTCGCCGGCGCCAGACTCGACGAATTGCATGGCCCCCATTGCAATTTCCTGAAGGACGTCCTGCAAATCGGCCCTAGTGACGCGGTGCTCGGGTGTTTCCTCGGAACCGGCGGGCGCGAAGCCGGCGCGCCGACCATCGGCTACTGGAATGCCAATCGCACGGCATTGGCGCTGGATGAGCGGCGTATTGGCCATTTACGTTCCGCGGCTGGCGCGATCCCCAGCCGCTGCCAGGGGTGCATCAATGCCTATCACTGTGCCAGAGATTGTCCGGAGACCTGCTATGCCGCGGATGAATATGCTTCCCAACCGGGATTCCCGACCATCGACTCGGCGGCAGGTAACAGCTTTCGTTGTCGGGTGCAACAACTGTTGACCGCACATTGGCTGGCACAAGCCGTGATGGAAAAGGACGGACACCATACGACGCAGAGAGGCACCGCACTTGGACATTCATTGGATTCCATTTGAAGGCAAATTTATCGTCTATCGGCCGCTGAAGCGCCTGGCATTCGTTGCCAACGCGGCGCTGCTACGACGTATCGAGCAACGCCTTGCGGGACAGTTCCCGGCGCCAGCGGAGAGCGACGCCTTCTTGGAGCAGATCGGCTTTTGGGAGCCGGACCCGGCGCCTCCCGAACTCTGGTGTCCAGGCTCCCAGGGGCACCGACCCACCACCGCAACGCTGCTGTTGACCAGCGCCTGCAATCTGCGCTGTACCTATTGTTATGCGCGGGGCGGGGAGGACACGAGTTATCGGATGTCATGGCCCTTGGCCCAACGGGTTATCGACACGGCTTACGAGAACGCCCGTGCATTCGGCCGAGATGAATTCGGTCTTGCGCTACATGGCGGAGGGGAGCCGACCCTGAACTGGGAGGTATTGGAGGCAGCGGTTCGTTATGCGCGTGCCAAAGACATGCCTTGCCATATCTCCATGGCCTCGAACGGGGTCTGGAGCCAGCGCCAGCAGCATTTTATTCTGGATCACTTCGACGGACTCAGTATCTCCTTCGACGGCATCCGAGAGGTGCAGGATACGCAGCGCCCACGGGCGAGCGGACGCGGATCCTTCTCAGCCGTGCTGCGGACCATCCGCGCTCTGGACGGCAGTAGACTGCGCTACGGTGTACGCTTGACCGCCACCCCGGCGACCTTTGAGCGCCTCGCGGAGGGGATCGCACTCCTGTGCTCCCGGACGGACTGCCAGGTCATGCAGGTTGAGCCGGCCTATTCGGGCCAGCGGGGTATCTACGCGGATCCAACCCCGGAGCAGGGAGCGGCCTTCGTGAACGGCTTTATGGGCGCCTTCGAGATTGCGATGCGCCATGAGCGGACCCTCTTTTACTCCGGGGCACGCCCTTGGGTCATCGCCAGTGCCTTCTGTCGTGCCCCGGAGGAGGCGCTGGTCGTGACCCCGGAGGGCGATGTGGTCACCTGTTTCGAGACGCACGACCGGCGCCACTCGGCAACGGCCAGCTTTACCATCGGCGAGGCCACCCCCGAGGCGGTGAGGATTGCCCCAAATCGGGTCGCCGCCTTCGCTGTTGCTCAGGAAGAACGGCGGAGCGGTTGCCGAAGCTGTTTCTGCTACTGGCACTGCGGCGGCGATTGCGCCTCGCGGTGTACGGCGACGGCCGAATCCCGGCGCGGCCGATGCGATGTCAATCGCGCCATCTCGCGGGAAATCATCGCCTGGTACATCGCGGCTGGCGGGGGAGTATGGCGGGGAGCCCCAGATGACCAAGCACAGGCACTTTTGCCTGGTCCAAGCGACTGACGGCGGTCATGCCGCGGCAAGGCGGTGGGCCTGCACCAAGCTGCCCGACTGGTCGTCGGATATCAGCCGGACCTTGAAGAGCCTCCTGCCATTCGACCACATCAAAAGCCGTGCGCCCGTAGCGAGTCGCTCCGCGAGCAGGTCGCCAACTTTCCCTCGATCCTTGCTATCCAGAAGCATCGTTCGGTCTGTACGCCGGCCCCCGGATGGTCTACGGCGACCTGAACCGCCGCAGCCGCAGGCTGTTGGCGACCACGAACAGGCTCGAGACGCTCATGGCCGCCGCGGCGATCATCGGGTTGAGCAGCCATCCGGTCAGCGGGTAGAAGACGCCGGCCGCCAGCGGGATCAGGGCGACGTTATAGCCATAGGCCCAGAAGAAATTGCCGCGGATGGTGCCCAGGGTACGCCGCGCCAGCGCGATGGCGTCGGCAATGGCCGCCGGGTCGGCCGTCATCAGGACGACTTCGCCGGCCTCGACGGCGATGGCGGTGCCCGACCCCATGGCGATGCCGGCGTCGGCCTGAACCAATGCCGGAGCATCGTTGATGCCGTCACCGACAAAGGCCACGCGGTGACCGGCAGCCTGCAGCCGTTTGATCTCCGCAATCTTGTCCGTCGGCAACGCCTCGGCCACGACCTGTTCGATGTTCAAGTGACGGGCCACCGCCGCCGCGGTGCGGCTGCCGTCGCCGGTCAGCAGGGTGACCGAGAGCCCCAGGTCGTGCAGGCGGGCGACGGCCGCCCGACTGCCCGCCTTGACCGGATCGGCCACCGCCAGCACGGCCGCCAGTTGTCCGTCGGCCGCCAGATACAGGGGCGACTTCCCCGCGTCGGCCAGGCGTGACGCCGACGCGGCACCCGCCGCGAGCGCGACGCCCAGACGGTCCATATAGCGGGCAGAACCGACGGCGACCAGATTGCCGTCCACTCGGGCGCGGATGCCATAGCCGGGGACAGCCTCGACCTCGGTCGCCGCGGTGAGAACCAGCCCCCGCTCCCGCGCGGCCTGCACCAGGGCGGCGCCGATCGGGTGCTCACTGTGCTGCTCGACGGCTGCGGCGAGCGCCAGGGCCGCATCCTCGGTCAACCCGAAGGCCGCGAGATCGGTGAGTGCCGGCCGCCCCTCGGTCAGCGTTCCGGTCTTGTCGAAGACCACCTGATCCACCCGCGCCAGGGTCTCCAGCGCGTCGCCGCGGCGAAACAGAATCCCCAGAGCAGCCCCGCGGCCGGTAGCGACCATGATCGCGGTGGGCGTGGCGAGCCCCATGGCGCAGGGGCAGGCAATCAGCAGCACGCTGACCCCGGCCACGAAGGCATGCGCCAGCGCGGGCGCCGGCCCGACCCACAGCCAGATAACGAACGTCAGGAGCGACACGGCCATGACGGTCGGCACAAAGACCGCGGCAATCCGGTCGGCCGTCCGCTGTATGGGCAGCTTGCCGGCTTGCGCATCCTCGACCAGCCGCACGATCTGCGCCAGCACCATGTCGGCACCCACCCGGGTGGCGCGGTAGCGGAAAGCGCCGGTGCCGTTGACAGTGGCCCCGACCACCGAGTCGCCCGGTCCCTTACGAACCGGCAACGACTCGCCGCTGATCATCGATTCGTCGACATGACTCCCGCCCTCGGTCAGGGTCCCGTCCACCGGAATGCGCTCGCCGGGCCGCACCGCGATCAGGTCGCCCGGCACCACGGCGGCGGCCGGGATCTCGGCCTCCCCCTCCGGGCGCACGACCCGGGCGCTGTGCGGCTGGAGATGCATCAGGCGCCGGATCGCCTCGGAAGTCCGACCCTTGGCCAGCGCCTCCAGATAGCGCCCGAGCAGGATGAAGGTCACGATGACCGCCGACGCCTCGAAATAGAGGTTGGCGGTGCCGGGTGGGAAGCGGCCGGGCAGGATCAGCACGGCAACCGAATAGAGGTAGGCGGCGCCGCTGCCGAGCATCACCAGGCTGTTCATCCCGGGGCTCAGGTGACGCAGCTCCCGCCAACCGGAAATCAGAAAGCGGCGGCCGGCCCAGAGCACGACCGGCGTGGCCAGGATCAGTTCCAGCCAGCCCCAGAACGTCACCGGTGCCGGTACCGTACCGTGCGACATGTCGGCATGGCCGAACCAGAGCATCCGCCCCATGCTCACCAATACCAGGGGCAGGGTCAGAACCACGGCCGCCAGCAGGTCGCGACGCAGTCCAACCAGGGCGGCGGCCTGCCGGACCCCGGCCTCATCCGGCGCTTGCTCCGCCTCAAGCGGCTCATAGCCGGCCTCGCGGATCACCTGGCTGATCCGCTCGCGGCTGACGCTCGCGGCCAGGAACTCGACCGTCGCGGTTTCGGTGCTCAGATTGACCGACGCTGAGAGCACCCCCGGCAGGGCCTGGATGGCCCGCTCCACCCGCGCCACACAGGACGCGCAGGTCATGCCCTCGATCCCGATGGTCGCGGACGCCAACACCGGCTCATAGCCGGCAGCGCGGACGGCATCCAGGAGCAGCGGAACCGCGGTCCCGGCGAACCGCACGACCGCGGTCTCCGCCGCCAGGTTGACCAGCGCCGACTCGACCCCCGGCTGCCGCGCGATGGCCCGCTCCACCCGCGCCACGCAGGAGGCACAGGTCATACCGGTCACGCCGATGCGGACTTCTTCTGTCATGTAGGTTGCTCGCTCGAATTCCTGGTGGGTAATGACTGCGGCAGGCAATATCAAGCCGATGAATCTAAATGGCTTATGTCACTATTCGGACCGATTCTTACAGATTGCAGGTACAACCTGCAATCTGTAAGATCGGCGGATGATCCCACGCCATGCCAAAGAGACCGCGTTGCGCCTGGCACGCGGATTCCCGATCCTCGCCATCACCGGGCCGCGCCAATCC
>Ga0247836_1003778_pt1 | contig 19761 bp, 19 predicted proteins | sample LaCruzMarch2015__4_FD_187116 | JGI IMG/M metagenome (GOLD analysis project Ga0247836, IMG submission 187116) | Freshwater microbial communities from meromictic Lake La Cruz, Castile-La Mancha, Spain - LaCruzMarch2015_14m | ecosystem: Environmental > Aquatic > Freshwater > Lake | place: Spain... | reverse complement strand
TGCGCTTTGTAAGAAATACAATCTATGGCTAGTAGAGGACTGCTGCGATGCTCTTGGTACAACCTACAAGGGTCAGATGGTTGGCACCTTTGGTGACATTGCAACTTTGAGCTTTTACCCTGCACACCATATCACCATGGGTGAGGGTGGTGCAGTCTTTACCAATAATTTTGAGCTAAAGCAAATTGCCGAGAGTTTTAGGGATTGGGGACGTGATTGCTACTGCCCCCCTGGCAAAGACAATACGTGCGGTAAACGATTTTGCTGGAAGCTAGGCAACTTGCCTGAAGGCTACGATCATAAATATACCTATAGCCATTTGGGTTACAACCTCAAGATCAGCGATATGCAGGCGGCTTGTGCTTTGGCGCAATTAGAAAAGGCCCCGGCGTTTATTCAGGCGCGCAAGGATAACTTCAAGTTCTTAAAGGAACGCTTGAGTACTTGTGAGGAATTCTTACAGCTTCCTGAAATTACCGAGGGCTCAGACCCTTCTTGGTTTGGATTTCCAATTACTGTGAAAGAGAGCTCGCCCGTTTCAAGATTGGATCTTACCACTTACTTAGATCAAAACAAGATTGGGACTAGATTGCTGTTCGCTGGGAATTTAACAAGACAGCCTTATATGGCTGGTGCAACGTATCGGGTCAGTGGTGAATTAATTAATACTGATAACGTAATGAACAATACGTTCTGGATTGGTGTGCAGCCTGCATTAACTAAAGAGATGCTGGAGTTTACGATTGGAAAGATAGAAACATTTTTAGGGGTAAATTTTTAATGCAACTGTGGCCTATTGAAGACTTAGATTATGTTCTCAAGGGACTGGGTAACAGTACGCTGAAGCTGCGAAATAAGAAAATTCTATTTACTGGCGCTACCGGTTTTATTGGGAAATCTTTACTAGAGTCTTTGCTATGGATAAATGAGGTTGAAAATTTAAATATAGAGATTCAATGTATCTCGAGGGATCCTTTAAGTTTTTTTAATTCAAACCCACATTTTTTAGAGTATTCAGCTTTGAAGGTGTTAAAGGGTGATGTTAGAGACAACTTCAATCAGATTGGTATTGGACCTGTTGATTTGGCAATCCATGCTGCTACTGACGTTATCAAGCAGGAAGATGCGGTAGATTTATTGGGAGCCTGCATTGATGGTACTTCTAATATCTTAAAATATACCCAAGAGAATGGCTGCAAGAGCTTTTTATTGCTAAGTTCTGGAGCTGTCTATGGACGACAGCCTGAGCATATTGAGCGTTTAGCTGAGACTTATATTGGCGGTGTCGACTTGATCTCATCTAAGTCTGGATATGCTTTGGGCAAGCAGGTTTCAGAGTGGTTGACGAAGCAAGTTAATCCGGCTCGTATGGAGGTAAAGGTGGCAAGATGTTTTGCATTTGTTGGCCCTTATTTACCGCTTAATAAGCATTTTGCTATAGGAAATTTTATTCAAGCAGCATTGCTTGGGCAGGATATAGAAATTATGGGGGATGGTACCCCTTTAAGAACGTATCTCTACACCTCGGATTTATGTACTTGGTTATTAAAAATCCTGCTTGATGGATTGCCTGGCAGAGTATGGAACGTAGGAGGAGAGGAAATTGTTTCAATAAGGGAGTTGGCTGAAATTGTGCGGGAGGAGTTGAATCCTAAAATTAACATTAGAGTCTTCAAGCCGCCTACAGTTTTCGGTGAGAAATATATTCCTGACGTCACGCGGATTACAGCTGATTTTGGGCTCCTTCCAAAGATCAACATTAAACAAGCAGTACAAAAAACAGCTCAGTGGAATTTAAAATATGCAAATATCAAGTGAAGAATTAGCTAGACGCATACGGATTAATTCATTAAGGATGGTGACCAAAGCAAGGGCCTCACACATAGGAAGCGCATTATCAATCGCGGATATTGTGGCCGTACTGTATAGCAATGTACTAAACATAAACCCAAAATTCCCGCGTCATACTGATAGAGATCGCTTTATTTTAAGCAAGGGCCATGCATGTGTGGCAATTTATGCGGCATTGGGGGAGTTGGGATTTTTCCCGGTGGAAGAGTTGGGGAACTACGGCGAGAATTATTCATATCTGATGAACCATATTAGCCATAAAGTTCCTGGGGTTGAATTCTCAACCGGGTCATTAGGTCACGGACTGCCATTTGCCGCTGGAAAAGCTATGGCTGCAAAAAAAAGTAAAAAATCGTGGAAAACTTTTGTCCTGTTAAGTGATGGAGAGTTGGATGAGGGAAGTAATTGGGAGGCATTTATGTTTGCCGCCCATCATAAGCTTGATGGCTTAGTGGCCATAATTGACTACAACAAATTGCAGAGTCTGACTACAGTTGCAAATACACTTGGGCTTGAGCCTCTAACAAGTAAATTGGAGGCTTTTGGATGGTCAGTAAAAGAGGTGGACGGTCATAATTTAGGAGATATTGAAGGTCTTCTAAAGACAACGCCTTGGATTTCTGAAAAGCCTTCAGTACTTATTGCACATACGACTAAAGGCAAGGGCGTAGGTTTTATGGAAAATAAAGTTGAGTGGCATTACAGGAGCCCAAATACAGAGCAATTAGCTCAAGCGATTAAAGAAATTGAGGTGGCTTATGCGTAATGCCTTCATAGATGAGTTGGTCCTCCAGGCAACCTCCAATGATCGCATCGCATTAATAGTGGGGGATTTGGGGTATTCGGTAGTAGAACCTTTTGCGGAAAGATTTCCAGAAAGATTTATAAATGCAGGTGTAGCCGAGCAGAATATGATGGGCTTGGCGGCTGGAATGGCATCCGAGGGATACCATGTATTTGTATACTCAATTGCAAATTTCCCAACCTTTAGATGCGCAGAGCAGATTCGTAATGACGTTGACTACCATAATCTTCCAGTAACTATAGTGGCTGTTGGGGGCGGGTTAGCTTACGGCAACCTTGGGTATTCGCATCATGCAGTTCAAGACTATGGGTTGATGCGTATGTTGCCAAACATGCTAATAGCAGCTCCCGGGGATCCTATGGAGGTACGTGCCTGCATGCGTTACTTGATTTCAAACCCTCAGCCTTCATACCTAAGGGTTGGAAAAGCGGGTGAAAAATCTATACATAGCGTTGTCCCCGAAATTAACCCAGGCCAATGGCTTTCTGTAATTGCAGGTGCGGGCGATCGGACGTTTCTGACTACCGGAGCAGCTCTTGCGTTAGCATCAACATGGATATTATTACCTGAATTTTCAAATTATTCTCTCCATACTATGCCTATATGGGGTATGAAAAGTAAATCCATTCAGCTTTCTCAAGTCTCAAACTGGGAAACCGTGGTTACCGTCGAGGATCATTTGTTGGATTGCGGGTTTGGATCTTGGATGAGGGAGGCGGTTGAGGGAGTGGCAGGTCTTAATTCAAGGTTGGTAATAAAAGCGCTAGACTCAAAAGTATGTGGTGTTGTCGGCTCTCAAAATGACTTGAATTTAGTGGGTGGTTTACATTTGGGAGTAATAAATGCAGAGTAATGGGTATAAGCGCATATGAAATTTACGGTAGCCATTCCAACATATAACAGGGTAGAGACTTTAAAAAATTCTATTAAATCAGTATTGAATCAAAATTATCATAATTACGAGTTGTTAATAATAGATAATGCCTCAACCGATAATACAGAAAATATAAAGGAAATATATAATGATGATAGGATTAAATATTATAGAAATTCAAGCAATATTGGATTATTTAATAATTTAAATAAATGCTTAGAAAAATCTAATGGAGATTATTTTTGTTGGCTATCTGATGATGATTATTTTAATGATGAAAACTACTTGAATAATGTTGCACGAATAGTCGATAAAAATCAAGGTATAGGATTGATTTATGGTGGCAGGCAGTTGGTTAATGTATCCAATAATACAATAACACAAAGTATAAAAGGAAAAAATAAACTATATAGTAACGCTTCCGATTGGTGGGTATATCGAAATAAAAAAATGATACTAAACATATCGGGAGTTTTTATATTAAATAATAAGTTTATTAGGGAAAAAATTAAAGAAGATCCTGGTGCAGGATGGGGTTATGACGATTATATTTATACAGCAGCAATTAGTAGTGCTGGTGGCTATGAATTACGAGATGTTTCAGTAACAATGTCTATTAATACAAATGACAACAATATTCAGAGCATCAATGTATTTGATGTAATTGAATCCAGCAGAAGAAGCAGATCTAAAATATTGTCTCTAATTGATAAAGAGTCAAGTGCGCTATATAGCAGAGCGAAGAAAGTCATTGAAACAAGATTTAATGATAGTATTTTCCTTGGTTTGATAATAAAAAAACAGATTGAGTCAGAGAGTGGATCTATAAAAAAATTATGCGAAGTTATAAAAAATAATAATTTAAATATATTATTATGTTTTATTAATGCCTCATATTTTTTTGGGCTAGTATTATTGCTAGTCCCCTCTCAGTCTGTAAGAAAATATATTTTATATAGATTAAAATATGATTAAAAATATAATATATTGGGGTGGCTTATATAAAGATTTTAGAATATTCGAGTCCATAGATATATATACAAAATTTTTCTTAAAGCCATATCAATTATTGTACAAAAAAATATTAGATAATGGGTATGTTTTAAGGTATCAGGTTGATTCAAGAATACATTCCGAGAAACCAAGTGTAATTATCCACTCTGATGTTCCTATTGTGGAATTAAGAAGATTTTGTACTTTAAAAAAATTAATTAGATCATTAGTTGAAAAGATTCAGACTAAAAACAGATTGTACAGGTATAGTAATGCAAGAAAAATATTATTATTATTAGAGTCCCCTAGCGTGTATCCCGAAAATTATTTAAAAGAAAACCATTATTATTATGATTATATCTTAACCCAAGATGATTATTTGGTTGATAATATAAAGTATTTTAAAATATATCAACCCGTATACTTTGATAATACGGAATATTTAATTAATTTCAATATTAAGAAGTTTTGCTTGATTATAAATTCAAATAAAAAATCTAATGTTAAAGGGGAACTTTATAGTAAAAGACTTGGCATTGTTCAGAGCTTTGTGGCTTATGACGCAACTCTATTGGATGTTTATGGTGAGGGGTGGGAGGAATTCCCCAATGCAAAAGGGCGGGTTCTGGATAAATTAGAGGTAATGTGCCGCTATAAATTCGCAATTTGTTATGAGAATTTTAGTAGTGGAAGCGGATATATTACTGAAAAGATATTCGATTGTTTTATAGCTGGAATAATACCAATTTATTGGGGTGCCCCCAACATCGAAGAGCATATCCCAAAAGATTTATTTATTGATAGGCGTGATTACAAAAGTAATGTTGAATTAATTAATTATCTAAGGGCAATTCGTGAATCAGAATATAATGAAATCATTAAAAAAATCAAATGTTATTTGATTTCCCCTGATTTCTATAAGTGGTCTCCTGATAATTTTGCAAATACAATTTTTAATGTAATTAATAAAGATACTAAAAATGATACGTGTCCTAAATAGATGGGTCTGCGCATTTGGTCTTGATATTAGAAAGTGTGTAAATGCCTTCCGAGGCATTCCTTCATATCTAATGAGCCTTATTCTGTTTCGAAAGTTAAAAGATAAAACATGGCCGCTTTCCTTGTCGTACCCATGTCTAGATGATAGATTTCAGCCCGCTGGGATTGCTGGCGGCCATTATTTTTGGCAAGATTTGCATATCGCAAGAAAGATTTATCAAGGTGGCGCGGTAGTCCACCACGATATTGGTTCGAGAATTGACGGCTTTATAGCCCATATTTCAATATTTACTCAGGTTGTTGTGTACGATGTTAGGCCACTTCTTTCCAGTATTCCTAATGTAAATTTTGTACAAATGGACTTAACCGAACCATTGAATGTAGACTTTAGGCGCGTGACAAGCTTATCCTGCTTACACGCATTGGAGCATTTTGGTTTAGGAAGGTATGGGGATCCCGTCGGATCTGGCTTATGGAGGGTTGCGCTTAATAATATTTACTCTATGTTGGATGAAGGTGGAATTCTTTATTTCTCAGTACCAATTGGTGCTCAAAGAATTGAATTTAATGCGCATAGAGTATTTGATCCAATGACTATTATAGATTATCTAGAAAAATTAGAACTAATTGATTTTTCTTATGTAGATGATGCTGGAATTATTAATAATATCGGCGTTGATATTATAAAAATTAAATCGTTATCAAATCTTTTGAACTACGGTTGTGGGATATTCACATTTAAAAAACTATCTTGAAGCCAAATTGTTCAGTTTTAATTTCTACTTGCGATAAATACTCTGATTTATGGGTGCCAAATATACGGCTTCTAGAAAAGTATTGGGGTGACTGCCCATTTGAAATTTATTTAACAAGTGAATCATACAGCGAGACAAGAATTGGTAATGTGAATCTAATGAATCTTGGGAAGGATTTAGATTGGTCCTCTTTGTTAATTAAGGCGCTTAAAGTATTAAAATCTGATTATGTACTATTCACTTTAGATGACTTCTTACTTAGAAGAAAAGTAAATACCAAAGAAATACTGAATTTATTGGTAGCTATGGATTCAAGTGAAATAAACATGATGAGACTTACTCCTCGTCCTGGGCCTGATTATAGACTAAAAAATATAGCCTCATATGGTGCTATTGCTATAAATGCACAATATCGAGTGTCAACTCAAGCTTCCCTATGGAAAAAAGAGGCGCTTTTGAAAATTTTACAAAATGGTGAATCTCCATGGGAATTTGAGAAAAAGGGCGCGGAAAGGGCTAAAAATATCCCTAATTTCTATAGTGTATGGAAAAGCCCTTTTCCATACTATCATCATGCGATACAAAGAGGAAAGTGGTTCCCATGGGATGCCGTATTTTTCAAAAGAATGAATATTGAAGTTGATCTTAAAAAAAGAAAAATAATGTCTTCTAGTGAAGTACTTAGTTATATTTCACGAAAAATATTTGATATAGTTATAAAAATTTTCCCAAATAATTTCATTGCTAATATAAAAAAATTTATTAAAAAATGCTAATATCATTTATTATTCCTACATTTAATCGTGATAAATATATATTAAGAGCTATTGAAAGCATCATTTCACAAAAAGAAATATTTTCACATAAATTTGAAATTATAGTAATAAATGATGGATCGACTGATAATACCTTGAATTTAATTGGTCAAAGCCCTTACAAGACTTGGATTAAATTAATTTCTCTTGATAAAAATTCTGGTTTAGGTATGGCAAGAAATTTAGGAATTGCAAGTGCGCGGGGAAAATGGTGTGCCTTACTGGATTCAGATAATGCACTACTTCCAAATTGTGGAGACAAGCTTGAAAAAATACTCTTGAAACTTGATGATTCAATTGGAGTTTTATGGGGCGGTTGTATTGATAGTGATGGTATAGCAACTATTCAACATCAATCTTTTGGAAAATTACCGGGGGTTGAGGTATTAATTAATCCACCTAAAGGTGAGCATTTCTCGCTAATACGAACGGATATAGCTTTAAATAACCCTTACCCATCATTGGGAACTAAACATGCTTGTGAGCCAGGTTTTTGGGCAACCATTTCAAGTAAAACTTCGTTTTATATAACAAGTGAAATTTTTCAATTTTACGAAAAAAACAGCAATGATCGTTTCTGTAGCATCGAAAATAGAATTTCAGGTGCGGGTGATTTAGCTAAATGTTATGCATATACTGCGTCTGTTGTGAAAAATTTAGACTCTAAATGCTATTGGATATTAATGGGGAAGTCTGTTTTCTATGATAGTGTTGATGGAAACTGGTTTAATTCTATTAAAAATTCTCTCCAATTATTTCCAAGTTTTATTTATTATTCAAGATTTAATATTCTAATATTCATAAGTGTTATATTTGGCCCATTTTCAAGCAGGATGTTATTAAAAATCTCACAAATGTCTATTAATGCGAAATTTAAACATTAATACAACTCATTTTTTTGGAATTACTTTATTTTTATTTACTCTCTGGGATTTTTATTTTGGTGAGTACGCTCAAGGCTATCGTTTATTTGAAATTTACGGATTTATATTCTTAATAATTTACGAAGCATTTGTTTTTTTTAATTTAAAAAAAATATCCCTTAGTAAAATTTTTAGGCAGAATTCAACGTATCTATATATTTTTGCTTTAGTTTTTTTTATAGGTGGATTGCATGGAATAGCCAATGACTGGAATAATTTTTTTAAACCATGTTTGGGTATCTGCATTGGCCTATTAACTTTTTTATTTTTTTACCTTAGAGAATTTAAGATTAATATATTAATATTTTACTTAAGCGCTCTTATTTATATTCATGTTTTCTTATTGATAATCCAATGCATTGTTTTTTATGCACATAATTATTTAATAAATTTTCATGAATTGATTGGTGTTGATCCTAGAGTATTTGGTGAAATATTCAGACCTAGCGGCCTATTTCAGGAGCCAGCACATTTTGCCTTGTTTACTTTTATGCTATTTTCCTTAAGATATCAAATAATTAGAAAATTTGACTTGGTGGGATATATTGCCCTATTTGGAATGCTACTCTCCTTCTCCTTTTTTTCATATTTGACTGTTATAATTTATGTTGCTTTTATTTTTAGAAAAAATATCAAATTAGTGCTTTTATTTGCTCTATTTTTATTTATATTGGTTAGCACTCCTAATATAATTAACATTGAAGGTTTATCATATATCTTAGATAGGGTAAATAATTTTTCTAATGATAATTCTTTCGTTGCTCGTTACTCTGGCTTGGAAAATATCTTAGTATTGACTAATAATTTCCCATAGTCGGAGTTGGCCTCACAAATGATTACTTAATTTTAGGTTCTAGCGGATTGGCATTCATCTTGAATGCAATTGGGCTGCTTGGTTTTTCTATTTTGATTTGGGATTTATGGCGACTCGCAAAAAAAGGAAATCGCCTTAATTTTATTGTCATATTTTTTCTTATTATGCTTGCAACACCCCTATGGACTTCATTGTTCTTTTGGGCTTGGATTGGTTTAATGCTTAATCCTCGGTGTTATCTTGATTGATATGATCCCTAACAATAATAAGCTTCCTTCTCAAATCCTTTAATACATTTTCTGATAACTATATATGTGTGGAATTGCAGGATTTTTATTTTCCAACCCGGCGTTAAGTGTCGAGCCTGAAAAAATTCTAAAAAATATGGGTCGTTCGCTCAATCATAGAGGGCCGAATGATTCTGGTATTTGGCTTGATCAAGGTGTTGGTATTGGCCTAGTTCACACAAGGCTATCTATTTTAGACGTCAGCTCTAATGGCCATCAACCCATGGCTTCACATTGCGGCCGTTATGTCATTTCCTTCAATGGTGAAATATACAACCACTTAAGCTTGCGGAATGAATTGCAGGCCATGCATGTCCGATATCAATGGTCCAGCGGCTCTGATACTGAGACTATTTTGGAGTGCATATGTCAATGGGGTTTTGAGAATGCCCTGAAAAAACTAGTTGGCATGTTTGCAATTGCTCTTTGGGATAAACAGGCCCATGAATTATTTCTTGCAAGAGATCGGATGGGTGAAAAGCCTCTTTACTATGGCTGGCAAAGTGGAGTCTTTTTATTCGGGTCAGAATTGAAGGCGCTACAGGCCCACCCATCTTTTAATGCTGAGATTGATAGGGGGGCTTTAGCTCTTTATCTGCGCCACAATTACATTCCAGCCCCGCATTGTATATATAAAGATATTTCCAAACTTCCAGCAGCAAGTTTTATAAAAATTCCCCTAAACCATCAATGTTCCACATTAAATCCACAGACTTATTGGAGCTTTAATAGAATTGTTGAGTACGGCATTGAATGCCCTATAGTTGATACGGATGAGCGGGTAATTTTGATGCTAGATGATCAGCTGTCTCAAAGCGTCCAGTCTGAAATGTTATCGGATGTTCCGTTAGGCGCCTTTCTTAGTGGAGGCGTAGATAGTAGCGTGATCGTCGCTTTAATGGCCAAATTCAGTAAAAAACCAATTAAAACCTTCACAATTGGTTTTGCTGAGGAGGAGTATAACGAGGCTAATTATGCAAAAGCTGTTGCGTCACATCTTAAAACTGAGCACTATGAATTAAAAGTAACCGATAAGATGGCGTTGGAATTAATCCCACACCTTTCAGAAATTTATTGCGAGCCATTTGCAGATAGTTCTCAGATCCCAACTTTTTTTCTGAGTAGGTTCGCTCGTGAACAAGTCACAGTATCGCTAAGCGGAGATGGGGGAGATGAGCTATTTGGTGGCTATTCGACTTATAAGATTGCTTTAAGCCTGTGGAAATTATTTTCAAATTTACCACTACCCTTGAGAAAAATTGCAAAAAATCAACTTGTTAAATTTCAATTTTCTAGACGGACACAAAAATTCCTTGAGTTATTGGATTCTCAAAGTCCAGAGATGCTATATATGGCCTTGATTAGTCATTGGGTAGACATTGGGCAGATCATGGAAGATGTGACGGAGTCTATTACCGTTCTTAATGACCCATCTCAGTGGCCAACAACTGACCATTACTTGCAATGGATGATGGCCGTAGATACAAAGATGTATTTGGCAGATGATGTGTTGGTCAAGGTGGATAGAGCAGCAATGGCAAACAGTTTGGAGACAAGAGTTCCCATGCTTGATTATCGGGTTGTGGAGTTGGCATGTAGAATTCCGCTAGATCAGAAGATGCGAGCCGGCTCTGGAAAGTGGGCGTTGAAAGAGGTGCTCTATCAGTATGTTCCGCGGGAGCTCATTGAGCGCCCTAAAAGAGGATTTTCTATACCTTTGGGCGCATGGCTTAGAGGTGAGCTACGAGGATGGGCCGAGACATTATTGGATGAAAGTCGTTTAATTACAGATGGGTATTTTAATCCAGTGACAGTGAGGCAGCTATGGAGAATTCATTTGAGCGGACGAATGGATTGCTCATCAAAATTATGGGGTATTTTAATGTTTCAGGCATGGCTTTTTAATCAAAAAAGCAATCCCTATGAGTAATTTGAAGCAAGTTGCAGTGAGAATAAAAGTACTGCATATCATTTCAGGTCTAGGTGATGGTGGGGCCGAAGGCGTCTTATTTCGGTTAATTACCAATGACCTTGAAAATGACCACTCAGTTATTTCATTGAGCGACCTTGGGAAATATGGACCACTTCTGATTAATAAAAAGATAGAAGTTGTATGTTTGCATATGAATAACTTAAGGAATATTTTTAGAGGCCTTATGCGACTAGTTCTGATTATTAAAAAAGGGCCTTATGATTTGATTCAGACGTGGATGTATCACGCTGATTTACTTGGAGGTATTGCCGCGGTAGTTGCTGGCAATTTAAAAATATGCTGGGGTATCAGAAATACGACATTGGTTCTAGGATCTTCTAAGCAGAAGACCATACTAGTGGCAAAAATTTGCGCTATTTTGTCCTATGTGATCCCAAAAAAAATTATTTGTTGCGCAAATGCTGCGGCTGAAGTCCACGCGCAATTAGGCTATTCAAGGGATAAGATGGTCGTTATTCCAAATGGTTATCAGTTGGATAGGTTTATGCCTAATGAGGCACTGAGAAAGGCCATACGTAATGAATTGGGTGTTGATGAATCGATATTTCTAATTGGAATAATAGGGAGATTTGATCTACAGAAAGATCATGAGAATTTTATAAATGCCTTAAGGGAGCTGAACGAAAAAAAGGTAAATTTTCATGGGGTAATGGTTGGAAACGGAGTTACTAGTGAAAATAAAATGTTGAAAATATTCCTTCGGAATGCAGGCGTGCAGGGTAAAGTTTCAATGCTTGGATCGCGAAATGATATTGAGTCGGTCATGAATGCGCTTGATATAAACATCTTATCGAGCGCTTATGGAGAGGCCTTCCCGAATGTCCTGGCTGAGGCAATGGCATGTGGTACACCATGCATCAGCACAGATGTTGGTGACTCGGCCTTAATCATTCGCAATGATGGCTGGATTGTGCCTCCCAGAAATTCACATTTATTGGCTGAGGCAATGTTGCTTTCAATTGGGATTAAGAGAATGTCGGGTGAATGGGGAGCTCTTAAAGAGCGTGCTCGAGCAAGTGTCGTCTCTCGCTTTGGGATTGGCATAATGGTTAATTCATTTAATACGGTATGGCGCGAAATAATTAAACATGGATACCGTTGATTTAATAATGGCTTGATGAAAAAAATACTTTATCTAATTACCGAAGACTGGTTTTTTTGCTCGCATTTTTTTGAGAGAGCGAAGTCCGCCGTTGCTACAGGTTATGAAGTCATTGTCATGGCAAATGATAATGGAAAGGCCCATCAAATTAAATCAGCTGGAATAAAATTTATTCCGTTAAAAATTTCCAGGAAAAGTAAAAATCCTTTCAAAGAGCTAATTAGTCTAACTAGGATCTTTTATTTTTATTTAAAAGAGCGTCCAGATATAGTGCATCAGATTGCTATTAAACCAATTCTATATGGCACCTTGGCGGCTCGCCTAGCCGGATTGGGTAAAGTGGTAAATGCACCGGTTGGTATGGGATATTTTTTTTCTTCGCGAGATTTCATAGCTAAGATAGCTAGGCCCCTAATAATATTTGCTTTTAAAATTTTATTAAATCCACGCGGCAGTAAAGTTATTTTTGAGAATAAAGATGATATGCGCGATTTTATAATTTCAGGGATTGTAGATGCGTCTGATGCAGTCCTGATTCGAGGAGCTGGGGTTAACTTAATTGAGTATAAAAAGTTTCAAGTTGATGATGGTAAAACTTCGACGCCTATAGTGGTACTTATCGCACGCATGTTAAAAGATAAAGGTATATTTGAATTTCTCGCAGCTGCAAGAATTGTAAATAAGAATGGAGTAATTGCACGTTTTGTATTGGTTGGTGATGCCGACCCAGAAAATCCAGCGTCAATATCTTCAGAAGTTTTAAGTCAATACGATGGAAATTTTGGCGTTGAATATTGGGGGTGGCGGGATGATGTGGCCGCTGTATTGGCTCAATCTTATGCTGTTTGCTTGCCTTCATATCGGGAGGGACTGCCAAAAGTTTTATTGGAGGCAGCTGCCGCTGGTTTGCCCATCATTACAACAGATGCCGTCGGGTGTCGAGAAGTCGTGATTGATGGGTTTAATGGGTATATTGTGCCGGTTAGAGATTTTGTATTGCTTGCGGATGCTATTAGGAGAATTGTTGACACCCCAGAAATTGCGAGAGTGATGGGTGCGAATGGAAGGCAAAAGGTTGTAGATGAATTCTCAAACTCAATTGTTATTGAGAAAACTCTAAATTTATATGATGACATCCTTGCGGAAAAAGCTTCATGATCTTGGTTACTGGATCAAGTGGATTTGTAGGCTCTGCCTTGGTTAAAAGGCTTTCAGATAATTTTTTTTCCATTAAGGCTGCATCTCGAAACCCTAACCCAAATAACGATAGTGCATATGTTCATTGTGTGAAGAATGGTGAAATTAACGGCGATACTGACTGGTCAAATATATTGAATGAAGTTGAGGTTGTGATACATGTTGCAGGGCATGCGCATAGTAGCGGAGCTAGAAATGCTAATGCATTGAATGTTTATAGAAATATTAATACATTTGGAACTTTAAATTTAGCTAGACAAGCCCAGGAAAAGGGTGTTAAACGCTTTATTTATATTAGTTCTATAAAGGTAAATGGTGAGTCTACTGCCAATGCTAAGCCCTTTTATGAGACCGATATTCCCGCACCTAGGGATTATTATGGCCTGACTAAGTATGAGGCTGAACAGGGGTTGTTGGAATTGGCATCAAAAACCAATATGGAGGTGGTTATTATTCGACCGCCACTAGTTTATGGTCCAGGTGTAAGAGCAAATTTTTTAGCCCTTTTTCAATTGGTTTGCCTAGGTATTCCATTGCCATTTGGGAGTATAAAAAATAAACGTAGCTTGCTCTATATAGAAAATCTAACGGATTTGATACAAGTTTGCATTTCACATCGTGAAGCTAAAAATAGAATATTTTTAGCTTCAGATAGTCAAGATATTTCCACAAGTGAGCTATTAGTTAAGATGGGAATTGCTTTGAATAGGCCTGCTTATTTGTTTTACGCTGAGCCTATAGTAAGGGCTATGGCATTTCTTTTCAGAAAATCACATGCTGTGGATAAGCTTTTTGGAAGCCTTGAGGTTAATGTTGACTTCACAAGAGAAGTGTTAGGGTGGTTGCCCCCCGTTTCCCTTGATGATGGATTGAGGCTGACCGCGGAGTATTTTTTAGCTAAAAGGAGCTAGTGGTTGATTACGTGGAATATTGGCGCTAAGCTTCGTAACACATTGAGCATGATTTATTTGGCTCTACAGTAGCTCACCTAGTAGACATTTGTATGGATATATTTTATGGGTTGATGCAGACTTGATGAAACGATTTTTTGATTTCGTAATAAGTTTTTTGGCGCTAGCAATCCTCTCCCCTTTGATAGTCTTCACTGTGATGCTAGTTAAATTAACCTCCAAAGGCTCGGCCCTTTATTGGTCTGACCGTGTAGGCAAGGATAATATTATTTTCAGGATGCCCAAATTTCGCACGATGCAAGTAGGCACTCCCGCTGTGGCAACTCACTTACTTTCCGACTCTGGTAAATATTTAACTCCAGTCGGCTCATTTTTACGTAAGTCCAGCCTGGATGAATTACCTCAGCTATGGAGTATTTTAGTTGGCGATATGAGTTTTGTAGGGCCTCGTCCAGCACTGTTTAATCAAGATGATTTAATAGCCTTGCGAACCCAATATGGGGTGGATAAGTTAGTGCCAGGATTGACAGGATGGGCGCAAGTCAATGGCCGCGATGAATTATCAATCCCAGTCAAAGTCCAGTATGAGGTGGAGTATCTCCAGAAACAGTCATTTTGGTTTGATCTCAAGATATTGGGCTTAACTTTTCTAAAGGTGGTTCGCCGAGCCGGGGTTTCCCATTAATTTGGTTCTTTTGAATGCATTTTCTATTTTTTGCTGACCCACTTCCACTAGTAAGATGGCGACCAACTTAGCATTTATTATGCCGAGTATATTTTTAGAGCAGAATGGCTCATCTGTCTTACTAAATACTAAATTCCCTTAACTTGGCTATATAATTTATAATCAAGTTCGTGCCCATTAATGCAACTAAACAGTCATTATTAAACCTTCCTCGCTCAATTAAGAGGGGTGTTGTGATGTGCTGTGATGTGATTATTTGCGCATTCAGTGTTTGGCTGGCTTTTGGGCTTCGCTTAGACCAGTGGGGCCATTTTCAAGGCCAGCAGTGGATAGTTCTCCTTGCTGCCATTGGATTTTCATTTCCCCTCTTTATTTCTTTTGGCTTATACCGAGCTATTTTTAGATATGTTGGCTCGGCTGCACTCGCTTCAATGGCGCGTGTTTTCATCATTTACACGGGCTTATTCTTCTGCACTTTTACACTCATTGGAGTTGATGACGTGCCTCGGTCAATTGGCGTCATTCAACCAATCCTATTGTTTATCGGAATTGGTGTCAGCCGGTACTTTGTGCGCTATTGGTTGGGCAGCATCAACAATGTTCAAAAGTCATTTCATCGAGCTCAGCCTGTTGCACTGATTTATGGAGTTGGCTCAGCAGGCCGTCAATTGGCATCGGGCATCACTAGTGCTAAAGAAATGTTGGTCAAAGGTTTTATTGATGATGACCCTCATTTGCAGGGAAGCACAGTGAATGGGATTTCTGTGTATCCCAACACTGATGTGCAAGACCTGATCCACCGACTAGGTATTACAGATGTGCTGCTGGCCATTCCCTCTGCTAGCCAAGATCGCAGAAGCGAAATTATTGCTTCATTAAACGGATGCGGGGTACGTGTTCGCACCTTGCCAGGAATCATTGATTTGGCATCAGGTCGGGTGAGAATTTCAGACTTACATGATCTGGACATGAATGACTTACTTGGAAGAGCGGTGGTTCCGCCCGATGTAGGGCTATTAGAAAAAAATATTCGTGACCAAGTTGTATTGGTAACCGGAGCGGGCGGCTCTATTGGTAGTGAGCTATGCCGTCAAATAATAAAATTTTCTCCTAAATCATTAGTCTTGCTCGATAGTAGTGAGCATTCCCTCTATTTAATCTATGAGGAATTAAAGAAGGCTGTTACTGGGCTTAATGTGGATCATTTGGCAAATGGCGGTAATGACCAAGCTTTGCTGCCTCACCTAGCTTTGCCAATCAAGTTGGTGGCTTGCTTAGCTTCAGTTCGAGATAGCGATTTGTTGCGAAAGATTTTTAGAGCTCATCAGCCAAATACGGTCTTTCATGCGGCTGCATATAAACATGTTCCATTAGTGGAGCAAAATCCTGCAGAAGGCATTCGCAATAATGTTTTTGGAACATTTACTTGCGCTCAAGCGAGCTTAGAGTGCGGTGTAAGTAATTTTATTTTAGTAAGCACCGATAAGGCGGTCAGACCAACGAATATCATGGGCGCAAGTAAGCGCATTGCTGAACTGGTTTTGCAGGCAATGGCTGAGATTAAAGACGATCATTCAACGAATTTTTCAATGGTGCGATTTGGTAATGTGCTGGGCTCATCAGGGTCTGTGGCGCCTCTTTTTAGCGCTCAGATTGCGGCAGGCGGACCTATTACGCTGACGCATTCTGAAGTGACGCGGTATTTCATGACCATTCCTGAGGCTGCGCAGTTGGTGATTCAAGCCAGTGCTATGGCTGTTGGGGGCGATGTCTTTGTTTTGGATATGGGCGAGCCTGTGCGTATTCATGATTTGGCTGTCAAGATGGTGTATTTATCAGGCCTTTTGGTCAAGGATGAGGCTCACCCTCATGGTGATATAGAGATTGAAGTCACCGGTTTACGTCCAGGGGAAAAGCTCTATGAAGAACTCTTGATTGGGGATAATCCACAGCCAACGGCTCACCCAAAAATTATGAAGGCACATGAAGAGTTCTTGTCTTGGGATGAGTTGCAGCAAGAGCTTGAAAAGCTTAATGTTGCGTTGGATGCATGTGATGCTCAGTTGATCAGAGGTATGCTCAAAAAGTTAGTGCCTGGCTACCAGCCTAATGGCGATGCAGTAGATTGGAATGGGGGGGGGAATTCCTAAACCATGAGCGCCCCATTTAAGCCTGATGCTTACACCATGATATTGAGGCACATCTAAAATGATGATGGATTATGCCAGTTAATGCATTTCTCTCTGATCTTAAGCAATTTTTCATAGATTCATTCTCGGATCCTGTATATCAAGAGGGAGTCTTGTATTTCATCATTGAAGAGCTGCCCAATCCAAGAGATTCAGGGATCTTCAAAATTCTATGTGGCAGCACTCAGATTGCTTTGGATGCGGTTACTCTAGATGAGCCTGGTGTTGTTATTGCTAATCAGCTCATTGGTTTACATGCCGCCACCATTCGTAAGTATCCATACCAAAAAATTGAATATGTGAATATTGCACCTTGGGCTCAGGAAAAAATTGAAGCTCGTATGGCAAGGATTAGTTTGAAGATTTAGTCTTTACCCGATGCATTTATCCGGATTGTTTAGGGATTTCATCCAATCTATTCAATCCATTACTTTTATTACATAAGGCTGTTATGGAAATTGACAAAAATAGAAATGATTTGCTTATTAAGAGTCTTGAAAGTAAAAATGCAAAACTACCCTGCTCAAGGTGTGGGGAAAATAAATTTGAAATAGTGGGTGAATCATTTATACCCATTCAAAATAACCCAAACTCAATAGTTATTGGGGGTCCATCTGTGCCAACTGCGCTTGTAGCGTGCTCAAATTGCGGAAATATCTCTCAGCATGCACTCGGGGTCCTTGGAATGTTGAAAGGTTAATCATGCCAGATAAAGAAGTTGTATATTCCGATAGGCCATCTGCAGCTCTCATTCAATTACAGTCAAAGCAACTTGATTTAGAGTCTGGCATTTTGGGGAAAATTTTTGGCGGATTTAAAAATGCTCCGTCTAATATTGCCGGACTAGTTTTGTTTCTTCTAATCTCGACGGGCATTGTTGTTTTGTTTGTTGAAAACTTAAATATGCCTGCTGCTGAATATTGGAAGTATTCGACCTCAATCATTACGCTTATTTTGGGGTATCTATTTGGTAGAAACAGCGGTTAATCATATTCATTTTGTATTTCTCATACAATTTTTGACAAAGAGATGCCGCTTGCAGTAAGCTTTCACGCTAATGTAGAGTAGACATAAAAGTCTAGACTGTAAAGTCAATATGCTCAACGTACCGCATCACCGTATCGGTCTTTGACCATCTTCCGCGCTGCATGATGATTGGCATACTGGCTCCTGAGTTCAATAAATCCTGAGCTGCGCCTACCCTCATAGAGTGGCCACTAATTCCCTTAATTTCCGATTCACTAATACCCGCCTTCCTGGCAATCCGTTTATAAATTCGATTGATCTGACCTGCTCCGATATTAGGGCTTACATCTAGCGATCTATTGAGACCGCAAAACAGCATCTCCTGATTTTCAGGGAGATGCTTCATCCACGTGATTAGTGCCTGATGAGCTCTATGACTTAGGTGGAGCCATTTTCCTGCGGAATCTTGATCAGTCTTGCTTTTTCTCAAGAGAATGGATGAGATTTGAATATCATTTTTAGTGTTGATTTTGACATCTTTAACTTGTAGAGATACTAGCTCACTACGTCGGCATAAGGTGTCATATGCCACCATTAATAAAGCCCGATCTCGAATGCCCCTGATGGAATCATCGGTAGCCGATAACATTTTGTCCAAAGTGTCTTTGTTAATACTTCTAGCTTGATTTGCAGAACGCCCCAATTTGCGGTGCATTCTGCGCATCTCCAAGGTAACATCAGGATCTTTGGTGGGGTCGTCAAAGCGATTAAGTTTATGAATTGCAGAGAGTCCACACAGAGCCCTGCGAATGCTGGCGGACGATCTGTTGCTTCCCGTTAGTTTGCAAATGTACTCAATAATTAAATGAGGCTCAGCAGGTAAGGCGCTTGAATTTCTGTCATGACAAAAGTGTATGAAATCACCAAAATCAGCCCTATAAGCTCTAATCGTAGATGGTGCATAAGCACCTTCAATTTTTATGACTGTTTCTTGAAGAAGCTTTGTCGCTCGTTCTAAGTATGAGGTTGCGCTCTCAATTCCAGAGCCTTGATTGACCTTGCCAACTAGCTGAAGCCTTCTTTTAGCTGGACTTTTAGGTGCGGATTGTGCAAAATCTTGATTATTAAGCATTTTTTGAACCTCTTTTGTTCAATTTTATAAATAATTAGTTCTTTAAAGAACTAATATAATTCATTATAGGATATATTTAGTTTGATTACAAGCGCTCAAATTCGTGCTGCAAGAGCGTTGTTAGATTGGTCGCGTCAGACTCTTTCACAGAATTCTGGCGTTGGAATTTCTGCGCTTATGAGGCTTGAGGCTTCCTCTGGAATTCCCAGTGGAAACATCAAGACGTTTGAGGCCGTACAAAATTCATTTGAAAAAGCCGGCATCGAATTTATCGGCACGCCAGACGATGGCCCTGGCGTTCGACTATTTAATAAAGAGTAGGCAATGACTAAGTCCTCGTCAGTTTGACCTTCCCCTTGTTTTTCACCTTCAATCAGCTTAGGTTTCATGCTACCAGCTTTTCTTTGCCTTTGGCTAACCAATCCTTTAAATATTGCATGGGGGATTGGTAGCCTAGGCTTGAGTGCAGG
>Ga0247836_1003767_pt1 | contig 19797 bp, 17 predicted proteins | sample LaCruzMarch2015__4_FD_187116 | JGI IMG/M metagenome (GOLD analysis project Ga0247836, IMG submission 187116) | Freshwater microbial communities from meromictic Lake La Cruz, Castile-La Mancha, Spain - LaCruzMarch2015_14m | ecosystem: Environmental > Aquatic > Freshwater > Lake | place: Spain... | reverse complement strand
AACCTGCGCTGCCAGGGGTCGCGTAATGGGGCATTTGTGCGGCGATGCGCGCATCGAGAATTTTGACGTCAAGGTTCATGGTCATGGTCATGGTCATTCTTGTTCTCAGCCCAGTCGCCGGGCAATGTCTTCAATGAGTTGAACGGCCAGCACCTGCTTGCTGGCCTGCGGCAGCTCCCGAGCGCCTTGCTCGTCCACCAGCAGCAAGGCGTTGTCGTCTTGCCCAAAAGTAGCCGGACCGATGTTGCCCACAATAAGTGGCACTTGCTTGCGCAGTCGCTTGGCGGTGGCGTGAGCCAACAGGTCGTGGCTTTCGGCGGCAAAGCCGACGCAAAACAGCTCGCCCTTTTGCGCCGCTGCCGACTGAGCTACGGTGGCCAAGATGTCAGGGTTCTCCACAAAGCTCAGCTCGGGCGTCTGCCCTGAGCCGTCTTTTTTGATTTTCTGGTCGGCCGAATTAGCCGGTCGCCAGTCCGCCACCGCCGCCGTAGCCACAAACACCCCTTGATCTGGCACATGGGCCTGGACGGCTTGCAGCATGTCGCGGGCGGAGCGCACGTTCACGCGCTTGACACCTCGGGGCGTTTCCAAGCTGACCGGGCCTGCGATCAGGGTCACATCGGCACCCGCCATACGGGCCGCTCGCGCAATGGCAAAACCCATCTTGCCACTCGATAAGTTGGTGATGCCGCGCACCGGATCGATGGCCTCGTAAGTGGGTCCTGCAGTCACCAACACCGACTTGCCTGCCATGAACTTGGGCGTGAAAAACGCCTCCAGGTCTTCCAGAATTTCTTCGGCTTCAAGCATGCGCCCGTCGCCCGTCTCGCCGCAAGCCTGGTCGCCCTGCCCCACATCCAGCACATGGATGCCGTCGGCTTTGAGCTGCGCCACATTGCGCTGCGTGGCCGGGTTGTTCCACATTTCCCGGTTCATGGCCGGGGCCACGATCAGCGGCACCTTGTCCAGCGGCCGCGCCAGGCACATGAGGCTGAGCAGCTCATCTGCGCCACCGTGCAACAGTTTGGCCATGAAGTCCGCGCTGGCTGGTGCCACCACAATCGCATCGGCCTCACGGCTCAGGTTGATGTGCGCCATGTTGTTGGCCTCACGCGGGTCCCACTGCGAGGTGTAAACCGGGCGGCCCGACAGGGCTTGCAGGGTCACGGCCGTCATGAAGTGCTCGGCCGCCTCGGTCATCACGACCTGCACCGTCACGCCCGCCTTGACCAAGGCGCGGCAGAGTTCTGCTGACTTGAAGGCCGCGATGCCGCCCGACAAGCCCAGAACGATGTGTTTTCCAGCCAATGTGCTCATGCGTGGAAATGTAGCAGACGTGACTGTCTATAATCACGATTTCCACCTACCGGGGGCTGAAAGCTCCCGTCTTGGACATGACCAAATTCGTCTTCGTCACCGGCGGTGTGGTGTCTTCCCTAGGAAAGGGAATCGCCTCCGCATCGCTCGCCGCACTTCTTGAATCTCGCGGCCTGTCTGTCACCCTCATCAAACTCGACCCCTACCTCAATGTGGACCCCGGCACCATGTCGCCGATCCAGCATGGCGAGGTGTTTGTGACCGATGACGGCGCAGAAACCGACCTGGACCTGGGCCACTACGAGCGCTTCATCAACACCCGAATGAAGAAGGCCAACAACTTCACGACCGGTCAGATTTACAAAAGCGTGCTCGAAAAAGAACGCCGTGGCGACTACTTGGGCAAAACTGTACAGGTCATCCCCCACGTCACCAACGAAATCCAGGACTTCGTCAAGCGCGGCGCGGGCTACGACACACCCGAAGCGGTGGATGTGGCCATCGTCGAGATCGGCGGCACCGTGGGCGACATCGAATCTTTGCCCTTTTTAGAAGCCGTGCGCCAGCTCAGTTTGCGCCTGGGGCCCAACAACACCGCCTTTGTTCACCTGACCTACGTGCCCTGGATTGCGGCTGCAGGCGAACTCAAGACCAAGCCCACCCAACACACGGTGCAAAAATTGCGCGAAATCGGCATCCAGCCCGATGCCTTGCTGTGCCGCGCAGACCGCTACATTCCAGATGATGAGCGTGACAAAATTTCGCTCTTTACCAATGTGCAAAGCTGGGGCGTGATCTCCATGCCCGACATGGACACCATTTACAAAGTGCCCCGCGTGCTGCACGAGCAAGGCCTGGACGGCCTGATCTGCGACAAACTGCGCCTGAGTACCCCACCGGCCAACCTCAAACGCTGGGACGATTTGGTGCACGACACCGAGCACCCGCAAGGCGAAGTGACGATTGCCATGGTCGGCAAATACGTGGAACTGTCTGACAGCTACAAATCGGTCAACGAAGCGCTCAAGCATGCCGGCTTGCGCAACCATGTGCGCGTGAAGATCGAGCACATCGACTCCGAAACCATCACCCCCGAGACAGTGGCCAGCTTGGCCCACTACGATGGCGTGCTGGTGCCTGGCGGTTTTGGTAAGCGCGGCGTGGAAGGCAAGATCGAAACCGCGCAATTCGCCCGCACCCACCAAGTGCCTTATCTGGGCATTTGCTTGGGGATGCAGGTCGCCACCATCGAATACGCCCGCCATGTGGCCGGCATGAAAGACGCCAACAGCACCGAGTTCGAGCCCGAAACGCCCTTCCCGGTGATTGCCCTGATCAACGAGTGGAAAGATGCCGACGGCACCATCCAGGTGCGTGATGCCAACTCAGACTTGGGCGGCACCATGCGCCTGGGCGCGCAAAGCTCTGACGTCGCCAAGGGCACATTGGCCCATCAGATTTATGGCGACGTGGTCACCGAACGCCACCGCCACCGTTATGAAGCCAACGTCAATTATCTGGAAGACCTGCGCAAAGCCGGTCTGGTGATCTCAGCGCTGACCCAACGCGAGCAGCTGACCGAAATGGTTGAGCTGCCTCAAAACGTGCACCCTTGGTATGTGGGCGTGCAGTTTCACCCCGAGTTCAAGTCCACACCGTGGAACGGTCACCCCCTGTTCAACGCCTTCATCAAGGCGTCCATTGAGCACCAGGCCAAGGCCGTAGTCCCCTCACAGGACACCCCATGAAACTTTGCGGATTTGACGTTGGCCTGCACCAACCCTTCTTTTTGATCGCAGGCACCTGCTCGATCGAAGGCATGGAGATGTCCATCGAGGTGGCGGGCCGGCTCAAAGAGGCATGCTCGGCGCTGGGCATTCCGCTCATCTACAAAGGCTCGTTTGACAAGGCCAACCGCTCCTCAGGGAATACCCAGCGCGGCGTGGGCATGGATGCGGGCCTGAAAATTTTGGACGAGGTGCGTCGCCAGATCGGCGTGCCCATCCTCACCGATGTGCACGACGAATCTCAAGTCAAAACCGTGGCCAGCGTGGTCGATGTGCTGCAAACCCCCGCCTTCTTGTGCCGACAGACCGATTTCATCCGCGCTGTGGCGCAGTCGGGCAAGCCAGTCAACATCAAGAAGGGCCAATTTTTGGCGCCTTGGGACATGAATAATGTCATCGACAAGGCCCGCACGGCTGCACGCGAAGTGGGCCTGCCCGAAGACAACTTTTTGGCCTGCGAGCGCGGTGTGAGCTTTGGCTACAACAACCTCGTAGCCGACATGACGAGCCTGGCTGAAATGCGCAAGACTGGCGCTCCGGTGGTCTTTGACGTGACCCACTCGGTGCAAAAGCCTGGCGGCCAAGGCACCAGCAGCGGCGGTGCCCGCGAGATGGTGCCGGTGCTGGCCCGTGCAGGCGTTGCCGTGGGCGTGGCGGGTCTGTTCATGGAAACCCACCCCAAACCCGCCGACGCCTGGTCTGACGGCCCCAACGCTGTGCCGCTGGGCAAAATGAAAGCCCTGCTGGAAACTTTGGTACATCTGGATGCCATCACCAAAAAGAACCCATTTTTAGAGGACGATTTTTCATGAGCGCTTACATCATTGCCCACGTTCAAGTCACCAACCCTGTGCAGTACGAAGAGTACAAAAAATGGTCTACCGCCGCCATGAAAACCGCTGGTGCAGAAGTGTGCGTGCGCGGCGGCCAAGTGCAAGTGCTCGAAGGCGACTGGGCCCCTGAACGCATTGTGATTTTGAAGTTTCCATCGTTTGACGCCGCCAAGGCTTTTTACGAACTACCCGAATACCTGAAAGCCCGCGAAGCGCGCGAAGGTGCCGCCATCATGCGCATGGTGGCTGTTGAGGGCGTTTGAGCCCTAGGCTTTCAAGACCTGTTTTATTTTTAAATTGAGAGAATCCCCAAATGAGCGCAATAGTAGATATCGTCGGCCGTGAAATCCTCGACAGCCGCGGCAACCCCACCGTCGAATGCGACGTGCTGCTGGAGTCCGGGGTCATGGGCCGCGCCTCCGTGCCGTCCGGCGCATCCACCGGCAGCCGCGAGGCCATAGAGCTGCGTGACGGCGACAAGAGCCGCTACTTGGGCAAAGGCGTGCTCAAGGCGGTTGAGCACATCAACACCGAAATCTCCGAAGCCGTGTTGGGCCTCGACGCCTCCGAGCAGGCCTTTTTGGACCGCACCTTGATCGACCTGGACGGCACCGACAACAAGAGCCGCCTGGGTGCCAACGCCATGCTGGCCGTGTCCATGGCCGTGGCCCGCGCCGCTGCCGAAGAGTCTGGCTTGCCGCTGTACCGCTACTTTGGCGGCATGAACGCCAACCAATTGCCCGTGCCCATGATGAACGTCATCAACGGCGGCGCTCACGCCAACAACAACCTGGACTTACAAGAGTTCATGATCATTCCCGTGGGCGCACCATCGTTCCGTGAAGCTGTGCGCTGGGGTGCCGAAGTGTTCCACGCGCTCAAGAAGATCATCCACGACAAGGGCATGAGCATTGCCGTGGGCGACGAAGGTGGCTTTGCTCCCAACGTCGACAGCCACGAAGCGGCCATCCAGATGGTGCTGGATGCCATCACGGCTGCGGGCTACACACCTGGTGAGCAAATCGCCATTGGCCTCGATTGCGCCGCCAGCGAGTTCTACAAAGACGGCATGTACAAATTGTCCGGTGAAGGCTTGGAACTGAGCGCCGAACAATGGACCGACATACTGGCCACCTGGTGCGACAAGTACCCCATCATCAGCATCGAAGATGGCATGGCCGAAAACGACTGGGATGGCTGGAAGGTGCTGACCGAACGCTTGGCCAAAAACGTGCAAATCGTCGGTGACGACCTGTTCGTGACCAACACCAAAATCTTCAAGGAAGGCATCGACAAAGGCATCGCCAACTCGATCCTGATCAAGATCAACCAAATCGGTACCCTGACCGAAACCTTTGCAGCCATCGAGATGGCCAAGCGCGCCGGCTATACCGCCGTCATCTCACACCGCTCGGGCGAGACCGAAGACAGTACCATCGCCGACATCGCCGTGGGCCTGAATGCGGGTCAGATCAAGACCGGCTCTATGAGCCGCTCAGACCGCATGGCCAAGTACAACCAGCTGCTGCGCATCGAAGAAGACCTGGGCGAAGTGGCGGTGTACCCTGGCCGCTCTGCGTTTTACAACCTGCGCTAAAACAAGGCTGCCATGGGCTACCGCCTGGTTCCGATCCTGCTGTTCGCCTTGCTGGCGATCGTGCAAGCCCAATTGTGGTTCGGACCGGGCAGCCTGCCGCATGTGAGTGAGTTGCGCCAAGAGCTGGCGCAGCAAAAACAGGCCAACGAAGAAGCACGTCGCCGCATGGATCAACTGAGCGCCGAAGTCAACGACCTCAAAGAAGGTCTGAACATGGTTGAGGAAAGGGCTAGACAGGAACTGGGCATGGTCAAGGCCAACGAAATTTTCGTGCAGATCGCAAAATGAGCAATCAACCCATTGGGTTGTTGCCTTCAGAGCCATGAAGCCCCTACGCATCTCCTTGGTAGGTGCCGAAAGCACCGGAAAAACTTGGCTTACTCAGGCATTGGCCGGGGTTTTGCGTACACGCGGCCAAGGTGTGCACACGGTGGACGAAGTGCTGCGTCACTGGTGCGACCGTTCTGGGCGTACCCCACTGCGGCACGAGCAAATGGCCATCGCGCAGCAGCAAGCCGATGCCGCGCATCCACTGAGCCAGCCAGCGCCCGACACCTGGCTGTTGTCTGACACCACACCCCTGATGACCGCCGTCTACAGCCATCTTCTCTTTGATGACGAGAGTCTCTACCCCATGGCTTTGGTACACCAGGCCCTGTACGACATCACCTTGGTCATGGGTCTGGACCTGCCTTGGGTGGCGGACGGCCTGCAACGTGACGGTCCCCAAGTGCGCGGCTCGGTCGACACCTTGGTTCGGCAAGCGCTGGAGCACTCAGGCATGCCCTATCGGGTAGTGTATGGCCAAGGGCCACAGCGCTTGAACAACGCCTTGCTGGCTCTGGGTTTGGAGGGCGAGGATGCATCCGCACAACACATCCGTGAGCAAGGCCAGTTCGCGATCAACCAGGGCCGCAGCGTTTGGCAATGCAACGACTGCAGCGACCCCGCTTGCGAGCACAAACTGTTCACCCGGCTTGTGAAGCAGCGCTCAGCTGACTGACAAACAGTGCCGAGCTGGACAGGACATTGGACTTGAGCACCAGGGCAGTCCGCCCGCCGTTCCTGGAATGGGCCACAGGTGTGCGGGAATGTTGGCGATCAAGTACCGTAAGTCGGACTCCGCCAGACTGGTGCGCTGGGCCAGTGGGTCAGGCTTTGTCAGTGGCAGATCGAGCAAAGCCCAATAGCCCTCGGGATGAAGGATCAGAGGAGTCGCACTCGCCTATTTGTTGGCCTCCGTCTCGTTGGGCGCCCGCGTCGGAAACAACTCTTGCAACAACACCAGAGGCTGCCATCGGAACACCACGCCGCCCAAATCGATCACCACATCCTGACCATGGCTTTGCTCTACTTCACAGGGCCGCCACAGTCACACCACTGACAGGCAAACCCAAGGCCAGCACCTGTCCGACCTGCCAGTCGCGCGAGACCTCAGGCGAGACCGCAAAGACCGCGCCCAAGACCGTGTCAAAGCTCAACTCAACAAAACTACCCAGATAAGACCACCGGGTGAGCGTGGCCGACAAAAGGTCGGGCAAGATTTCTCCATCCGAAAGTTCTCGCCCCACCAGCCAGGCCTCGGGGCGCACGGCTGCACGCACCGCCCCAGGGGCCACCGCGTGGCGTGGCACCACCCGCAAAGGCCCCAATTGCACCGTGCCATCGCTGAGCGACTGCCCATCAAACAGCACCGCTTCTCCCATGAAACCTGCCACAAAAGCAGAGGTCGGGCGCTCGTACATGTCTTGCGGCGTACCCGCTTGTGCGATACGTCCGGCTTCCATCACGATGATCTGGTCGCTCACAGCCAGGGCTTCGTTCTGGTCGTGCGTGACATAGGCCACCGTCAGGCCAAGGCGCTGCTGCAACTGACGGATTTCGTCGCGCATGGAGCGGCGCAACCGCGCATCTAGGTTGGACAACGGCTCGTCAAATAGCAAAACTGAGGGCTCAAGCACCAAGGCGCGGGCCAGGGCCACGCGTTGCTGCTGGCCTCCAGACAACTCGCTGGGCAAGCGTTTTTCGTAGCCCGCAAGCCCCACCAGAGCCAGACTTTTGAGCGCGCGCTCTTGCGCTTCGCTCTTGTCCACACCGCTCACGTCCAGCCCGTAGCGCACGTTCTCGATCACGTTCATGTGCGGGAACAGCGCATAACTTTGAAACACCATGCTCACATTGCGCTCGGACGGACCCAGGTGCGTCACATCCACGCCATCGATAAGGATCTGCCCACCAGAGGGCGCTTCCAACCCCGCGATCATGCGCAAGGTGGTGGTTTTGCCGCAGCCCGACGGCCCCAGAATCGTGGTCAAGCTGCCCTTGGGCACGACAAAATCGATACCCTGCACCACCAGCGGCGAAGCGCGGCCGCCATAGCGTTTGGTGACTTGTTTGAATTGAATGCCCATCACAATGAATCCTTGTTTCAAACCGGTGTGACCGCAGAAGCACGCCGCCCCAGCTGTCGCTCACCCACCAGCTTTTGAATGCCCCAGGTGATGACGGACATGAGCACCATCAGCACCGTGCAGTAAGCCAGCGCTACGCCGTAGTCGCCATTGCCCACGCGGCCAATGATGTAGGTCGTGGCCAGCTCGTATTGCGCGGTGACCAAAAAAATCACCGCCGACACCGTGGTCATGGAGCGCACAAAGCTGTAGACCAGCGCTGCCACCAGCGCGGGTTTGAGCAGGGGCAACACCACCCGGCGCAGCGTGGTCAAAGTGCTTGCGCGCAACATTTGCGAGGCTTCGTCCAAAGACCGGTCCAATTGCTTAAAAGCCGCCGTGCCCGCCCGCACACCCACCGGCAAATTGCGGAACACAAAGCACAGCACAATGACCAAGCCGGTGCCGGTCAGTTCCACCGGCGGCACGTTGAAGGCCAGGATGTAGCTCACGCCCAGCACCGTACCCGGAATGGCAAAGGTCAAAAGCGCCGAGAACTCGAACGCCGCTTTGCCCCGGAACTCGGTGCGGGCCAGCAACCATGCGATCAGCAAGCCAACGCCCGCACAAATGGGCGCGGCCATGGCCGAGAGGCTGAGCGTGGTGAAGAGCGACTTCCAGGCCGTGCCCGCAAACACCCAGCCAAACTCCCCCTGCTGCACGTCAAACGCAGTCTTGAAATGCACCAGTGTGAACGTGAAGTCGCGCCCCCAGGTCTGCACAAAGCCGCCCGCAAACGCAAAGAGGTACACCACCACGGTGAAAAACAACCAAGGCCCCGCCACGCTGCGGCACACACGCAGCACCGCAGACGGCAACGCCATGGCCACGCCCGCATCGCCCTTGCCCGAGACGGTGGTGAAACTGCTGCCCGAGAGTACCCGGCGCTGCACCAAAAACACCGCCAGCGCAAAACTGGTGAGCACGTGGGCCAGCGCTGCCGCCATGCCAGGGTCGAGCGCTGCGCCCACAATGGCAAAAAAGATCTCCGTAGACAGCACCGCGTACTGCCCGCCCAAAATGATCGGGTTGCCGAAATCGGCCATGCTTTCAATGAAACCCACCAAAAAGGCATTGGCCAGACCGGGCTTGAGGAGGGGCAGCGTCACTGTCCAGAATGTTTTCATGCGGCTGGCGCGCAGGGTTTGTGCGGCCTCTTCCATGCTGGGGCTCACGCCCTGCACCACGCCACGCATGATCAAGAAAGCAATGGGGGTGAAGGCAAACATCTGTGCCAACCAGATGCCAAACACGCCATAAAACCAGCGCCCCGGCTCGATGCCGAAGGCCCACTCCAACCCTTGGTTGAACAAGCCCGCACGGCCAAACAACAAGATCAAGCCCAGCCCCACCACAAAGGGCGGTGTGATGATGGGCAGCATGGCCAAAATGTTGAGCGGTTTGGACAATCGCGTGCCGCCACGCTCGGCCCACAAGGCCAGCAAAGTGCCCATGATGGTGGTGCCAGTGGCCGTGAAGAAAGCCAACCACAGGGTGTTCCAGGCCACGCCGCAGCGGCCTTCGCCTTGCACACAGCCCAGACCCCAAACCCGCTCTGTGGCCACGCGCTCAAACAGATGCGTCCAAGCATAAGCGCCCGCATCGTCCACCCAGGCCGCCACCAAAGAACGCAGGACCGGGTACACCACAAACAACAGCAGCAGCGCCGTGCAGCCCACCACCGCAGCAGCCACAAACACATCGCCCCGAAAACCGCCCAAACGCGCCAGCGCAGCGCCCAAAAGCACCAACAAGCTGAGCAGTACCAACGCGGCCCCCCAGCCCATGCCGTACTGGCCAACCGGCAAGGCGCCCCACACCGATTCCAGCGCTGCAAAAGCCCAGCCCGTGGCCCCAATGGCAAAACCACTGCCCAGCAGCCCCAGCAAGCCCGTCAAGCTGCCCAGCAACAACAGGGCACCTTGCTGGCGGGCAGGCCAGGGCCGCATGACCGCCAAGGCGCAGCCGCCCAAGCCCAGCGCAGCTGACCACAACCAAGGCCGCCCATGTTGCAAGGCCTGCGCCCAGCCGCTGGCCGTTTCGGCCCCAGCCCAGACGCCGGGCAAGGCCGCCATGAGGGACGTTTGCTGCAAGAAATACCAAGGCAGCAGCGCAAAGCTGAGCAAGCCCAAAAGGACCCACCCTTGCAAAGCGCGCTGCAAACGCAACGCTGGATTCATCTCAGTCTTTCACTCAGCGCGGCAGCGAATTGACTTCTTTTTCCCAGCGCTGGATCAGGCGGCGGCGCTCGGCCGTCTGGCCGTATTTGGCGTAGTCGTAATTGATCATCTTGATCTTGCGGAAGTCCGGCACACGCGGGTCCACCTTGGCCTCTTTGTGCGAAGGCAGCTGGAACTGCAAAGTGGCCGCAGCCAACTCCTGCGCCGCCGGGGTCAAGGCCCACTCATAAAACTTTTTGGCAGCCTCCAGATTGCGGCTGCCGCGCACGATGGACATGGAACCAATTTCGGCCCCTGTGCCATCGGCCGGGGTGATGGTTTCGATGGGAAAGCCTTGGGCTTTTTCACCGGGGCCGTCGTGCACAAAGCTGATGGACACGGCCGTTTCGCCCCGCGCCACCGCCTTGATGGGGCCGGTACCCGAGCGGGTGTAAGTGCCGATGTTTTTGTGCAGGCCCTTGAGATACTCAAAAGCTTTCTCTTCGCCCATGAGCTGTACCAAGGTGGCGATCATGGTGTAAGCCGTGCCACTGGACGCCGGGTTGGCCGACTGGATTTCGCCTTTGTACTCGGGCTTGAGCAGGTCACCCCAGGTTTTGGGCACGACAAGGTACCACCGTCGGCCAGCTTAAACTTACCGTCACGCCCTTTGCGGTCTGCCCCGGTGAAAGCTCCGGGTACAACCCCAAAAAATTCGGCCTCCAGTAAAGAATCCGGCACGGCCGCGATATTGACGCTGACCAAAAGCCCTCTGGCACGAGGCGAACTGGCATGGATGGCATGGGCCAACAACTCTTTACCGGTACCCGTTTCTCCCAAAAGCAAAACAGGGCTGTGGGTTTGGGCCGCTCGCCTGGCCTGGCGCTTCAAATCGGTCACGACACCACTGGCTCCCACAAAACTTGCAAAACTGTAGCGAGCTTGACGCAGGGCGAGCCCTGTTTTACGCTGCGCGGCCAGTGCATTGCGTGCTTCGTCCAACTCACGTTGCATCAAGGCAAATTTAGCCATCAGTGGTAGCAAATTGGTTTCGGGCTGATCAAACAGAACCACACCCAAAGCGCCAATGACCACCCCAGATTCATCACGCAAGGGAAATCTGCTGACCAAAAAAGTTCCAGCTCTGTTGCTCAGCAGATCGATGAGTATGGGCTTCCCCGTTTCCATCACGTTGCCCATCTGGGTGTTTTGCACCACCTCGACCACAGGCCGGCCGACAAAATCCTCCTCTTTTTCGAAACCCAAGGCGGGCAGGTATCGGCGGTAATGGTCATTGATCCAGACCACTCGTCCAGACCGGTCCACCAACAGCATTCCCTCACTGGCGTTGGCAAACACATCAAACAATGAACGTGCTGCCAAGCTCAAAATGCTCTGACCATCGGTGGGTAGGTCCGTCACATACCCCAAATTGTCAGAATTCATGCGATTGCTCCATTCACGGTGACTTCAATTGATTTAAAAATGATTTATACTTTGGTATTAAAATTGAAGCTTTGAATTTTTTTCCAAAAAAATTCAACCTTCATTTCAACCAGTTCAACGTGGGTGATGAATGAATTTTGAAGATTTCAAAGGCCACATTTACCTGATCGATGACGACCCATCCATCCGCAGAAGTCTGGCCTTTAGTCTAAGTTCATTGCGTTACTCAATTCAAAGCTTTGAAAACCCCAAAGCCTTTCTGAAGGACTCACTTTCCATCAGTCCTGCTGTAATTCTGCTGGATAACCGAATGCCAGAGACCAGCGGCTTGAGCCTCCAAAACGAATTGATACACCAAGGACGCGTCACGCCAATCATTTTCATCTCGGGCGAGAGTCACCCCCCCGAAATCATAGAAGCTTTGAAAAAAGGGGCGGTTGACTTCCTGCTCAAGCCATTCGGACTTCATGCACTTGTTCAAGCAATCGATTTGGCCTTGGAAAAAGACAAAACAGGTCTTGATCAAAGAATGAAGATTGAAAAAGCGCGGCAGCGATTTTCCAGTTTGACCGATAAAGAACGTGAAATTTGTGGGTGGATGATCAAAGGCTTCGGCAACAAGGAAATCGCCAACCTGAACGGCTCTGCTGCTTCAACTGTCAAACTTCACAGAAGCCGGGTTCTGGAAAAAATGGGGTGCACTTCCCTGTCTGAACTGCTGGACTTGACAATGGATGGTGATCGGCGACTTTTGAATATCTACGAACCGCCCCGAAGCGCAACAGCTTCAGGCCTAACGGGGCAAAGACGTATGGCTAACACTGGGTCTGCTGACATCGTAGCCAAACCATCTTGCTGAAATTGGCTTGAAAGAGCCATCGCCAAGCAGGGTCAGGACAGCCTCGGATAAGCGCTGTGCCAACGGCTTGTTGCCCTTGCGAACGACCCAGCCGGAAGTCAAGGGAGGAGCGAAAGGTGAGGTGACCTTGATGGGCAAACCGTACCGCTCGATATAGTAGTCAGCGATCAAACTTTCCTCCAGCACCGCATCCAATTTTTTATCGGCTAATTGTCTTAAGGCCAGATCTATGCTGTAAAAAGGCAAGACCGACTTGCCCAAGGCACCACGCGCTTGATCTTCAACACCCGTATTGGCCAAAACGCCGAGTTTTTTGCCCAACAAATCGTCCAAGGACAGGAAATCGCGCGCATCCTCTTCGTGTTGAACACAGACGAGTTGGTTGGCAGCATAGGCGCGAACGAAATCAAACTGGCGGCGGTTTTCTTGTGTCATCAGTAACTGGTTGGCTATGACCGCAATTTCACCTGAGTTCAGTTTTTTCTGCAAAGTGGCCATGCCGTCCACGTGAATTTTTAACTCCAATTTCAAAATGGACGCCAAACGCTTGAGCACATCGACATCAAACCCCTGCAAATGGCCATCGACAAAGCTGAAGGGCTTGTAATTTGTCAGTACGCCAACCTGCAAGACACCGCCCTCCAGTCCGGATGTTTGGGCCAAAACAGGCCATGCAATGGCTGACATGCATAAGGCCAGTGGCACAGTCAAAAAATTTCTGCGCGTCATGTTTCCTCTGCCAGAAAAAACGGGCTGATCAATCATGAAAAGCTCCCTCAAAACAATGACGAAGCTCGTGACCCACGTAGTTGTAACCAGTGACCACAGGCGTGACGACCGTGCATTCCTTTCTTCGGACATTCCAGAAAGCACAGGCCATGGGTTTTGAAGTAGGGGTCACAGGAATGCCGGTGATGCGAGCGCAGTATTCATGCCCATCCTGACGAACCAGATATTTGACCTTGGGCTGTGCAATCACCCTTTTGGCGTCAGGCATGGGCGTAAAGCGCACGGTGTCCACCTGGGGTGGTCGCATGGTTGTGGTCTCGCAGCCCGCCATAAACAGTCCAATAGCAAGCACACAACCCAGCCCCATAAATTGAAACGGAGTTTTGGGCAAGCGAACTGCGACCAGCGACATGATCACCTCGCCTGCAAACAATGTACAAACAAATGTCCCAGCAGCGAATGCGTGGTCTGTCCCGTGGTCACGATGGTGCATCGCGAAGCCTGCAGTTGCCAATAAACACAACCCTCAGGACGACTGACAAAACCATCTTTGGGCTGAGCCTGCTGACAAAAGCTGCTGGCATTGGGCTTGACCAGCCAACTGACCTCAGGCTCATGCAAGCGGCGCTGAGAAACTTCAGGGGGGCTGAACAAGGTGAAATCAAACAATGGATCTGCTGCTGCGGCTCCGCCAAAAAAAACGCCGAAGACGACTACCCCCCATTGCTTCAAGTATTTGGATGTCACCGTCAAAAGAACTTAAAGTTGATGTTTAAACCAAATTGATCTGCACACTTTGCTGAACAAACAAACTCAGGCCGAGGCCTTCGTGGGTGAATACCCGGTATTCCTGTCCATCCAAAGTGACCCGTGAATTATTGGCGTTCCAGTCGTGGTCGATCGTGCCCACCAAATCATCCAGCACCACTTTATCACCAGCATCGCCATCAATGCGCATCTGCAGGCGACCTTGGTGGGCCGTTGCATTGGAGAAACTGTTTTTGACACCCAAATCCAACACATCGCCCATGGTCAATTTAAGGGTGTGATCCCCTTTGTTCAGATCCACTTGGTTGATCGCTGCCACGTCACCCAAATCAGAAATGCCATCGTACAACGATGCCATGTCCAACTCTTTGGTGGAAGTTGCGTCCAATGTCAACTTACCAATGGATCCGAGCAATTGGTTGTTGCTGAAACCGGGCGCAGGCAACACTGCGGGAGACGTTGTATCGGTGGACATTTTGGCAGTAATGAAGTCCATGCGCACATCGTCATTTTTGATGGTGAAAATGTTGCCCGCTTTGTCCGTGAACTCGAGACTGAATGCGCCCTTTTCAAAAGTCTTGCCTTCAATATCTTTCAAGTCAAAAAGACCACCAGTATAGTTTTTGACGCCCGTCCCCCCTGTGAATTTATAAGACCCTTGCTCGTCCGTAGAAAACTTGATGGTCGAATAAGTCCACAGCCCTGCTTCTTTTTTGGCTCCGGAGCCATCAAAAATCGACACTGAGCGGTCAATGACAAAAGATTGATCCGTCGCTTGGAGCGAATTTCCTGCAGCATCCACCAACACAGATTTGACCGTGTAAGTGGTTGTTTTGGTGTCAGCCCCCAGTTTTGTCAGATTTTCAAATTCCCAGGTTTTGCCCGATGGCAAAACATATTGGGGAGATATGACCAAGCCATCGGATCCGAATACCTGGACCAACACGCGATCACCGTTGTTGACGAAATCTTTGTCAAATCCCCCCTTGAATGTCAAAAATTGGTCGTTGGTCAAATAATCCGTTTGACTCACGCCCGTGTCATCTGCAAAAGTCACAGGCAGCATCTTGAGTGATGCGTTTGGATCCAACTTACCGCCATTCTCTCCAGCGCTGTTGTCAACAGAAATGACCTGCGTATCCACCTGAATCGGATTGCCCGCTTTGTCAACCAAGCTGGCTTGCAAGCTGTACTCACCATCAGGCAGCGCATTGGAGGTTTGATCCCAAGACCATGTCCACACACCAGCGACCTGCTTGGGGGTCACATGTTCTGTGGTCAGCACCTTGCCCGTGGCGTCTTTGAGCGTCAACTCAACGGATGCACCATTGTTGGTGAAAGCACTCAGTTTTCCTGTGTAAACATGGGTCCGATCCTTGGTGATGAAATCGGCGTTGCTGTAACCCGTGTCCAGTGACAAAGATACGATATCGACGGTACTGGACTTGTTGGGGTCCTCCTCTTTGTTGGGCCCGAAATTGTTGTCTTTGTCCGTATCAATGGTGATGGCCTGAACATCGGAGACTCGAGAATTGCCACTGCCCACCACGTTGTCTGCGCCATCAACCACTACGGCAGAAATGGAATACTGGCCATCGACCATCTTGTCTTTGGCGGTGCGATCCCAACTCCAGTCCCAGCCTGTTCCGTTGGCTACAGGTTTGACATAGGCCGTGTCAATCACTTTGGCACTGGCATCCTTGAGTTCAAGCTTGACCCAATCGCCATTTTGGGTGAAGTTTTTCAATGTGCCGTTGAGTAACAGCTGGTTGTCATTGGTGTAGAAATCAGTCTTAACTTGGCCGGAGTCTATTGTGATGCTCACAATGTCAATCACAGAGCCCGCGTTGGGGTCCGGGTCAGGTTCATTCTTGTCGGGGCTGGTGTCCACCTTAAATGGCGTGCCATCGAACACGGCCGACTTGTTTTTTGCCGCATCGGTGGCGGTCACTTTAGGCGTGTAAGGCCCATCTTTTAAAGCATCGGCATCCGGCACCTGAATGACAAACAAGCCATTGGTATCAGCTTTACCCGTATAGGTTTTTCCGTTCACCTCGACCGACACGTCAGCATTGGCTTCGGTTTCACCCGTGATGCGAGGCGTTTTGTCGCTGGTCACATTGTCCTTGGCACCAGTGTCATCATCGACATGCAATTTAGCGGATTTAATGACGGGCGGGGTGGTGTCTGTCGTGCCTCCACCGCCGCTTGCGCCACCCCCGCCGCCAGCCGCAGCTCCCAGCAAAGCCAACGGAGCCAACAGCAGGGGATTGAAAGCCGCCGCAGCGACTAATGCGCCCACTGCGGCACCTGAGGCATTGATCTCAGCACCACCCAAGGCCATGCCCACCTGATTAGAGCCATCAGCCAACAATGGCACGGCTGAATTGCCAACTGCTGTTTCAGGAATGTATTCGTAAAAGCGACCCGACTCCGACTCACCAATCAATCCATTGAAGCCCTCTGGGGCTTCTGCGTAATAGTCTTCAACGACCAAATCTGGCTGACCCCGTCCTTCAAAGAAAACTTGAAGATTTTTGCCATTACGACTGGCTCGAATGTTTTCTGGCCCGTAACCCGTACTCGCATCTACCAGTTGGTATTTGCCTCCTGGCACAGCTTTCACAGCCAGCGGCTGGCTTGTGCCAGACACTTGAGGAATGTCCACCAACTTGGCCTCACCTGGGCCTTGATTGAGTTTGATTTTGTATGACTTGCTCATGATGTGTGTCTCTCAAAAAAAGTGTTCAGGGGCCATCGATCAGCGGCGCGCACCGGTGATCACAACCATGACTCGGCGATTGGGTGCATGGCAAATTTTGTTTTCAGGGGTCGGCGTGTTGCCGCATCCGCTCTTGACCAATTCAATGGGGCCGCGACCTTCTGCTTCAATGCCTCGCTCGATAGGAATTTTTCGCGAGACGATTTGACGAGCCACCACATCAGCTCTGTCTTGGGAAAGCTTTTTGTTGAAAGCAGCTGAACCAATTGGGTCAGTAAATCCAACCACACGAATGCGCTCAACAGAAGAGAAATCTTGAAGCAAACGTTGCACCAACGACTCAATGGCGTTGTAACCAGAAGCGCGGATTTCAGCCTTGCCAAATTCAAACAGTGCATCCGTTTCAAGCGCGTATTCGCGAGGAACAGGCGGTTTTGGCGCAGGAGGGGGAGTCATCACAGCAGCTGCGGCAGCAGGTTGCCCACATGTCAGTGCAGCCTTGGCGCGCGAGATGGTGTGTATTTGGCGGCGTGTACTTTCGATCTCCGCTTTGGTTTGAGCCGCTGTGCCGCTCAACAAGCCGATTGCAGGTGAAGAGCTTTCATCAACTTTTAGAAAATTCGTTTGTCCTGCTTTGAGCTCCAAGCGTTGACCCGCATCAAGCTTGCTTGTGTGCAGTCTAGATGCATCATCGAGCGCAGCCTTGATGTTGACCGCACCTGGAGCGGCACAAAATTCGGTATAACCGCCTCGCAATAAAGAGGCGTGGTATTGACCATTAAGATAAATATTGACCGGCGATGCGTTCGGCGCCTCGCCGATTCGGTAAACAAACACCCTGGTTTGCTCTACGGGTGCCGCCAACGCAGTGACATAGACCTCGCCAAATGCGTCAATGCTGACGCGGGAGCTTAGGGATTGTGCAACCGCTGATGAGGCGATGGTGACAAAAACGCAACCAGCCAGGATAGCTCGAGCAACTTTTTGACCCAGAACCCTTAAAGAAGACCATCTAAAACGTGATTTATTCACTGTATCCTCCACAAAATCTTGCATGAATTCAAAAACTTAGAGCTACAAATTGATCTGAAACCCTATGTATCAATCATGCTTGATAGCGAACTGATGTAAACTAGCCAAATGGAGTACTTATATTTTATATATTATTAGTTTAGTATAATATTATAATTGATTTTTATAGATCATCACTTTCTACTTTGACCGCACCAAGGCATTGAGAGCACATGCGGAATAAATCTGATCAGTGACAATGAGGCCGGGATCTCATTGCCGGGCCTGCAAATGCGAAACTGGCGAGCCTAAAATTTCCTCAATTGATTTGATCGATGCCATGATTCAAGCGACCGAATTTGCCCCAGGCCTGACCATTCAGGGTTTTGCTGCTCCCCTCAGAATTTCCCAATTCAAGCTGATCGCTTTCGACATGGACTCGACCTTGATCAACATCGAGTGTGTGGACGAAATCGCAGATGCCGCTGGACGCAAGGCAGAAGTGGCGGCCATCACTGAAGCGGCCATGCGTGGCGAAATCACCGACTACAAAGAGAGCTTGCGCCAGCGTGTGGCCTTGCTCAAGGGCGTGACAGTCGCACACATGCATGAAGTTTTGAGTGCGCGACTGCGCCTGAATCCAGGCGCGGCAGATTTGGTAAGCGCCTGCAAGGCTGCGGGCATGAAAGTGCTCTTGGTTTCGGGCGGCTTCACTTATTTCACCGACCATGTGCGCGATGTCTTGGGCATCGACTGGACGCGCTCAAACTTGCTGGAATTAGAAGATGGCGTGCTGACCGGTCGCATGGTGGACCAAGACTGGGGCGACATTTGCGACGGTGAAGAAAAACGCAAAACCCTTTTGGACACTTGCCAAATGATGGGCATCACACCAGACCAGGCCATTGCCATGGGCGACGGCGCAAATGACCTGCCTATGATGGGCGTGGCCGGCTTGTCGGTGGCTTACCACGCCAAACCCAAAGTGCGTGAGCAAGCCATGGTGGCCATCCATGAAGGAGGCTTGGATCGATTGCTGGAAGTTCTTACCCATTAAAGGGCCTGGTTCACACGGCTGTCCCAGTCGACCGAAACTCAGGGCTTTTGGCCTGACAAAAGCAAAGCCAAACCCGTGTCGTCCAGCACGGGCACCCCCAGCGCTAGGGCTTTGTCGAGCTTGCTGCCCGATTCGGCCCCAGCAACAACGTAATGGGTTTTTTTGCTGACCGAACCTGCCACTTTGGCACCCAGGGCTTCAAGTTTTTCTTTGGCTTCGTCGCGGCCCATGGTTTGCAGCGTACCGGTGAGTACCACGGTGATGCCCGCCAAAGGCATTTCGGTGGGGGCCAAGGCCTCACCTTCGGGCCAGGTGACCCCCGCATCGCGCAGGGCTTGCACCACCTCACGGTTGTGTGGCTGATCAAAAAAGGTGCGAATGCTGTGGGCCACCACAGGACCCACATCGGCCACTTGCAAGAGCGCGTCTTCGCTGGCGACCATGATGGCATCGAGCTGACCGAAATGGCGAGCCAGCTCTTTGGCCGTGGCTTCGCCCACATGGCGAATGCCCAAGCTGAACAAAAAGCGTCCGAGCGTGGTGGTCTTGGACTTTTCTAAAGCCTCCAGCAAGTTGACGGCAGATTTTTCGGCCATGCGGTCCATGTCGGCCAAGATGTCGAGCTTCAGGTGGTAGAGGTCGGCCAATGTGTTGACTTGGGCCGTGTCCACCAGCTGGTCCACCAGTTTGTCGCCCAAGCCTTCCACGTCCATGGCGCGGCGATGGGCAAAGTGCCAGATGGCTTGTTTGCGCTGGGCGCTACAAAACAGCCCACCCGTGCAGCGATGGTCTGCTTCGCCCTCTTCCCGCTCAGCAAGGCTCTCACACACTGGGCAGTGGCTCATCATGGTGAACTGCGACGCATCGGCCGGACGGCGGTCCAGCACCACCGACACCACTTCTGGGATCACATCGCCTGCCCGGCGCACAATGACGGTGTCACCCACCCGCACGTCTTTTCGACGAGCTTCGAGTTCGTTGTGCAGCGTGGCATTGGTCACCGTGACACCCCCCACAAACACAGGGGCCAATTTGGCTACGGGCGTGAGTTTGCCGGTGCGG
>Ga0247836_1003763_pt1 | contig 19818 bp, 20 predicted proteins | sample LaCruzMarch2015__4_FD_187116 | JGI IMG/M metagenome (GOLD analysis project Ga0247836, IMG submission 187116) | Freshwater microbial communities from meromictic Lake La Cruz, Castile-La Mancha, Spain - LaCruzMarch2015_14m | ecosystem: Environmental > Aquatic > Freshwater > Lake | place: Spain... | reverse complement strand
TCCTCGTCATGCGGGTGCTCAACAAACTGGGCGGCAAGCACGGCATCGGGCGGGTCGACATGGTGGAGAACCGGTTTGTCGGGATGAAAAGCCGCGGGGTCTATGAAACACCGGGCGGCGCGATCTTGCACTTTGCCCACCGTCAGATGGAGTCGCTCACCATGGACCGCGAGGCCATGCACCTGCGTGATTCGCTCATCCCGCATTACAGCACGCTGGTTTACAATGGATTCTGGTTCGCGCCCGAGCGCCATGCCCTGCAAGCGCTGGTTGAGGAGACGCAGAAGGATGTAACCGGTGAGGTGCGGGTGAAACTTTACAAGGGGAATGTTATAGCCGCGGGCGTGCGCAGTCCGCGCAGCCTTTACAATCCACACATCGCGACGATGGAGGCCGACCCGACGCAGGCTTACAACCAGTCGGACGCCACGGGATTCATCCGGCTCAATGCGCTGCGTCTCAAAGTCGCGGCGGCGAGGGACGCGGCAGCTTCCTAATTGTTGGTGGCCGCAGCTGGATGAAGCTACCCGGCCCTACCGTGGTGAATGGGTATTGCGGCGCCTTCGCTGCGAGCGGGTCAGGTCAGGATTAGGTCAGGCTGAGCAGCACAAGCATGCCGGCGGTGATGAGCACGGCAAGGAGAATGGCGCCAAACACGATGAGTCTGCCGCTCAAGATGCTGCGTCCGGGTCCGTTTGGCCGGTTTTTCCGTCCGCTTTTGCGCCGCCGCCGTCGCTCGGGCGGTGCTCCAGCGGTGGAAGTGCTTTTGCGGCCCGGCATACGGGGACGAATCCCTTCGGCGGGCGGGAGGTGAAGAACAGTTGCGCCAGGCAAGGCGATGGCAGCTTCCTTTTGGAAGAGGGCGCGCAACTCGCCGACCGGACTCCACCCGTCGCGCCCCTCGAACCAGAAAAGGGCATCGTCTCCGAAATACGAGGTGCGTACACCGCTGACCACATGGTCAACCGCGGAAGGGCCGTAAATTTGTCCGCCCCACGAGACATAGACATCGGGTTCTCCGGTGCGGCGTCCCGGGGTCGTCAGGTCTGTCTTGGGCAGAAAAAAATCAGGAGGTCGGATGGCGGGGGTCGCTCCCGTGGAAGGGGGGGCGGGCATGTTTTCCGGGATCATAGTTTAGCTTCCCTTCATCCGGAGCGGGGTGTGGGGCGGAGCCGGGTGATATCATAGCCTTGGGCAGCCATGCGTTGTCGGATCCGCGACAGTTCGTCCGGTTCGAGTTGCGCACTGCGGGCGAGGATCCAGAGGTATTTGCGGTTGGGATGTCCGACCGCGGCCCAACGGTACGATGGATCGAGGTCGAGGATCCAGTAGTCGCCTTCCAACGGCCAGAAGAAGCGGACTTTGAGTTTGCTGTTGTTGCTGCCGGGGACAACGCGTGCCGTGCCTTCGATGCGGACCGGGCGGCCGCTGCGCTCGCAGGTGTTGACCACGCGGATGCGGCCATCGGGCAGCGGAGAATAATCGGCCTTTGTCTTGGCGCAGCCGCCTTGGAACCAATTCGGGAAAGATTCAATCTCATGCCACGGACCGGCGTAGCGCGCGAGATCGACGGAGGGAACGGTCTGCGGAGGGGGGAGGGAAGCGCAGGCGGTGAGAAGGATCGCTCCGGCCAGAAAGCCAGCGATGCGGGAGATCATGGGAGAAGATTGGCTCGGGGCTTTCAATTTTGCCAGATGAAACCTGCGACTCAGTGTGGAGCGCGGCAGCCGGGGACAGGCGGAGGGGGGCGTAAGAATTTTGCTTGTTGCGGTTTGTCCAAGGGGGCACGGCCAGTCCCGGCCGCGTTGTCTGGCCGTGACGGGCGGGACGCCCGTGCACCCTGCCCAGGCGCCGGAAGGGTTTTGACAGAAGTTAACGAAGCGAACGAAGTTTTTGCCGCCCTTGCCGCAGGGCGCGGGGTTGCCAGCAGGAAGGCCCGAACCTAGGTTAAGGCCATGCATCCGGTGGTGAACATCGACGAAAAGATCGGCAAGACCGTGGGGCGGCGGCAACCCGGTGACCCTCTGTTGGTCGCCCCGGGTGATAGGGCCCGGAAGCGAGAGATGCAGAAGGCGGGCTTTTTTCCGCGCTTTCCCAAAGGGGTTTATCGGTTCAAAACTTTCGAGGAGGCTGACCAGTGGATGATGAAAGCCATGACGACGGGGCGCCGTGAGGGAACTGGACGCGGGTGATGTGGCGAAGTTCACCGTGGTTCGTGTTGCCGATGAGGTTCTCGTCGATCTCATGGCCAAAGCCAGCGGCATCAGTTATGAAGAAGCCAAAGGCTCTATCCATGTGCGCGAACTCGACGGGGTAAAAATCCCTTTTGCCAATCCCGACCTGCTTTGGCGCATGAAAAGCCGCTCACTCCGCCCCAAGGACCAAGGAGATCTTTATTTCCTGCGCGAGTTGTTTGCGGCCGAGGGATGACAACCGCCGGAATAAAAGCACCACCATCTTATGATATCCGTTGCCCTTCCACTCAAAGCCCTCATCGGCATGGTTCATGTCGGCCCCTTGCCCGGCACGCCGCGCGCGTCGCAAACGGTCGACGAATTGGTTCGCGCCGCCGTGCAGGAAGTGTGGGCGCTGGCCGAGGGTGGGTGCGATGCCATCCTTGTGGAGAACATGCACGACATTCCCTACCTCAAACGCGAGGTCGGGCCCGAAGTCGTCGCGTCCATGACCGCGGTTTGCCGTGCGATCAATGAGGCGACCAATCTGCCCTGCGGCGTGCAGGTGCTGGCCGGCGCCAATGAGGCTGCGCTTGCCGTCGCCTTGGCGGCGGGGATGGATTTCGTCCGCGCCGAGGGCTTTGTCTTCGGTCACGTCGCCGACGAGGGATGGATGGATGCCTGCGCGGGTCCTTTGTTGCGCTACCGCAAGCAAATCGGCGCGGAGCACATCGCCGTGTGGGCCGATCTGAAAAAGAAACACGCGGCGCACGCCATGACTGCCGATGTCAGTCTCGCCGAAACGGTCAAGGCCGCGGAATTTTTCGGGGCGGACGCGGTCATCGTTACCGGCGAAGCGACCGGACGTGAAACATCGACGGCCGATCTTTCGTCCGCGCGCGGCGCGACCAAGCTGCCTGTTATTGTCGGTTCCGGGGTCACCGCGGAAAACGCCGCGGCCATGTTGCAGCATGCCGATGCGGTCATTGTCGGATCCGCGTTGAAGAAGGACGGCCATTGGACCGCACCCGTCGACCTCGATCGCGTCAAAGCGGTCGCCGCCGCGGTGCGTGCCGTGCGCTGATTGCCTCATGGCCCGTATTCTCGTCGCCATGTCGGGCGGGGTGGACAGCTCCGTGGCCGCGCTTTTGCTTCGCGAGCAAGGTCACGAGATCGAGGGCGCCTACATGAAGAACTGGATGGCCGAGTGGGATCCGATCGGCCAGTGCCCGTGGGAGCAGGATGTGGCCGACGCACGCGCCGTGGCGGAAAAACTCGGCATCCCGTTCCGCGTGGTCAACCTCATCGAGGATTACCGTGAGCGCGTGGTGGATTACTTGCTCAAGGGCTATGCCGAGGGCGTCACGCCGAACCCGGATGTCTATTGCAACCGTGAGATAAAGTTCGGCGTCTTCCTCGATCTCGCGCGGCGGGAGGGCTTTGAGGGCATCGGCACGGGGCACTACGTCAGAACAGCGGAGGGACCGGCGGGTGGACGTGCAATTTTCGAAGGCGCGGATGCCGGCAAAGACCAATCGTATTTTCTCGCCATGCTCCGTCCGGAGCAGATCGCGCGCGCCTGGTTTCCGGTCGGTGATTTGCTCAAAAGCGAAGTGCGGGCCAAGGCCGAGGCGGCCGGGTTGGCCAACGCGGCGAAGAAAGACAGCCAGGGCATCTGCTTCATCGGCAAAGTGCGCATGCAGGACTTCTTGAAGGAATACCTGCCGGAAAATCCCGGCCCGATCGTCGATCTCGCGGGCCGCGTGCTCGGCGAGCATCGCGGATTGCACAACTACACGCTCGGACAACGCCGCGGCATCCGTGTGGCCTCGGCCGAGTTGGAGACGGCCTATGTCGTGGTCGAGAAACGTATGGCGAGCAACGAGCTGGTCATCGGCTACGACCGTCCGGAGACCAAGGGTCTCTACGCCAGCCGCGCCCTCCTCACGAACTTGAGCGCGGCCGGTCACGAACTTCCGGCGCAAGCGCGCATCGAAGCGCGTCCGCGTTACCGCGCCCCGCGCGTGCCGATCGATTTCAACTGTCGCGATGACGGCACTGCGGAAATTTTCTTCTCCTCACCGCAACGCGCCCTCGCTCCGGGTCAAATCTGCGCGCTCTACGACGGCCCGCGCCTGCTGGGGGGCGCGGTCTTTGCCGAGATCTTATGACGCACAGTCCCTGCTAGGCCTCCGACTAACCCGAGCATCCGATCGCTCATGCGCAGTCCCTCAACGCTCATCACTCAACTTTCAACTACGGTTTTAGCTTAACTTCTGTTCACCCGTTTTTCCCGATGCCAATCTGTCAACCGGCACGGCCTCCAACCACTGACCAAACCATGGGCCCCGGACCTCTGACCTCTTTGACCTACGGGAAATTCGCGCTGCATCCCGTTTTGACGCGCCTCACCGCCGCCGAAGCGGCCGAGGTGCGCGACATGTGGGTCGCGGAAGGTGTCCTTCCCGCGGCCGAAGCAGCCCGCCGCACGCGCGAAGTTCTTTTTCTTATCCGCGAGGCAAGTTCCGCGGCGCTGGCCGGGGTCTGCACCGTTTACCCGGCTCCGCTCGGCGAAACCGGCCGCACTTACTGGCACTTCCGCATGTTTCTGCGCCCCGCTTTCCGCGGCTGTCCGGGTCTGCCGCGGTTTGTGCTCCTCGCCAGCCACCGGCATCTGCAGGAATCCCCGCCGCCTTCTGCCCACGGCGCCCGCGGCATCGCGGTCGTCGCCGAAAACCCTGCCTTCCGCACCCCGCGCACCCGGATATTCTTCGCGCGCCAGCAACCCCCGTGGAGCCGCTTCGGCACCGACGCGCGCGGGAACGACATTTTCTACTGCGACTTCGACCTTTGACCCGTGCCCGGGATGCCCGCGCCATTTCCCCCTGCGGGGGAAGTGAAAATGTCACTGTGTTTTGACTGGGTGTAAGCAACGGGAGAGGATACCTTGGTCTCCTCCTCGCAAGCCACGTCATGAGTATCCCAGCCCGCTCCCGCAAATTCCCCGCCCAACCATCCGCCCGCCTCGGCGCGTATCTTGCCGCCGGGCTCGGCGCTTCCACCATTGGCACCGCCCAAAGCGCCATTGTTTTCTTCGACGTGAACCCGGCCAAAACCATCGGCGCCGGCACCCCGACGCCAAACCAGACGGTCAGCTTCACCGACATCAATATCGGCGCGGGCACTTATAGTAGCTCGATCGGCTATGGCCCGCCCACCGTCTCCGGCCACTCCCTTTGGTTCACCATCACGGGCGAGAACCAATTTACCGCAGAAGGTGCCGGGGGCTTGGCGCTTTCATCTGTTTTCACCGGTTTTTCTTCGCCTGACAATTTGCGGAGCTTCTCCGCTGGCCAGGAGATCGGCACTGGCATTAAATATGCCACCACCCCCATCGCAGGATGGAATGGCAGCGGGACCGGCTATGTCGGATTAAGGTTCGACACCCCAGGAGCTTCGAATTTCGGTTGGCTGGAGCTCGATTATGTCGCGAATGGAGCCTCCACCACGCTCACCGTCGGCGGCTTCGCTTTCGAAGACCAACCCGGCGTGGCCATCGCCGCCGGGGCCGAAGTCTCTCCCATCCCCGAACCCGGCACGTGGGTGGCCCTCGCAGTGTTCGCCGGCGGGGCGGCTTTCGCGCGTTGGCGCAAACGCCGCGATGAAGCGCAAAAAGAAGCTGCTTGATCGTACGCTGCTTGCAGCGCACGAGGTAGCGGACGGTTGCGCGTCTCCGGGGCGACCGTGCCTACATTCGGGAGCATAACCGTCTGTATTTTACTACTCTACGGGGGGTATTGCCGAATCCGAAAAAAAACTTGAAGCAGCTATTGAGTTTAGTAACTATCTTTTCAAGTTGCAGTTACCCTCTGCGACGAAGTGAAAAAATCAGCAGCCCCAAAAACCACCTTCAAACCGCTCATGAATAAACAAGCCCGCTCCCGCAAATTCACGGCCAAACAATCGGCACGCCTCGGTGCTTATCTTGCCGCAGGTCTTGGTGCCTCGACCGTCGTCACCGCGTCATCCGAAGCTGCCATTGTGAATATCAACATCGGATCTTCGGGTTTCAACATCGACGCCATCAACGGCGGGGTTTCTCTAGGGAGTTATCAATCTCGTGACAATTTCCCTTTAACCTCAGGGGGGGAATTGTTTATATATAATGAAGCAACTGTTAAAGGTTTTGATGGTCAGTATGGACTCAAGTTCGCCATTAACGGCGGGAATGCCAGTCCTCGTAATTTTGCCTTGAATCAAGCTATCAACGCATCCGCAAACTTCTCGGGCGTTCTTGACTATACAGTGTTTCGATACCGCATCAACATCTCCTCCCCCAATTTCGGTGCGGGCAGCTACATGGGATTTCGGACGGACCAAGGCAACTACGGCTGGTTGGAGGTGACTTGGACGAGCACAAGCCTCCAATTCCAAATTCTTTCTGGCGCCTACGAAAATGTGGCCGGTGTGGCGATCCTTGCCGGCGACACTGGCGCAGGTCCCGCCCCCATCCCCGAGCCCGGCACATGGGTCGCCATGGCGGTGTTCGCCGGCGGGGCGGCTTTCGCGCGCTGGCGCAAGCGCCGCGACGAAGCGCAGCAGGAAGCGGCCTGACCCGTTTACGGCGCGCTTGAATTGGCAGACACCCGCACGCAACGTGCGGGTGTTCCATTTATGCCTGACGCAAAGCCCCGCATCTTCCGCCGCGCGGTCTCCGCGACGGGCAGCCTGTTCCTCCGCTGGTGGCGGGAGGCGACGGGTCCGCTGCTGAGCAACGATCACCCGTTGTTGGTCGACGCCCTGCTGCGTCGCCTCTGGGTCCTGACGCCGGTGATTCTGCTGGCGCTGATGCTTGCCGGCGCGCTCGGTTTTTATCTCTTCATTGGCTGGCGGGCGCGGGATCTCACGGCCAAGGCGCTGGCCAGCGCGGAAGCGGGCAGCCTGCATTTCGCCCGGCGGCAAATTGCCGCGGCGGCGAGTTTGCGTCCGGAGCATCCAGCGGTGCAGCGCGCCACCGCGGTGATCGAAAGCCGCTTCGGCAATCCCGACGCGGTGCAGCTGTGGGAAGCGATCGACGAGGAAGCGGTGCTGACCGACGACGAGGTCGATGCCCGGGCGGAGATCATGACGGTGCACGGCGACGAGACGCAGTTCGCCGCCGCCGTGGCCGCCTTGGAAGCGCAGGGAGAAACCGGGCGCGCGGCCGAGTTGCGCTCCCGCCGCAGTCTCAGCCGCGGCGACTTGGAACAGGCCATCGCCCAGGCGCGCGCGGCCGCTTCCGCCTCGGACGACCCGGTCTTGCGGCTGCGGCTGCTGCAATTGCTGGTCGCCCGCCATGGTGTCGCGCTCTCCCACCGTCGGGCGGCCGGTCCGCGCGACCTGGCGGCCGCCACAGAAATGACCGCGCTCATCGACGGCTTGGCCGGCACGCCCGAGGGCGAAGAGGCCCTGGTCATCGGCCTGCGGGCCCCGTATTTCCCCGCGGAGAAGAAAGCCGCGTGGGCCGAGGCCGCGTGGCGCAACCCGACCGACACCAATCCCGCGCTCCTGCCCGCCTCCGGCTTCCTCGCCGCCTCCGGCCGGGATACTCCCGCGGCGCTCTATGACAAATTGCAACGTCTTTATGTCGGCGCGCCCCCGCCCCGCCGCGCCGCTCTGGCCCGCTGGATGCTGCGCGTCGGCCTGAACGAGCAAGCCCTCGCCGCGGTGTCCGGCGCCGATGCCGCGCAGGACGAAGCGCTCTTCGGCCTGCGGGCCTCCGCGCTGGCCGCGCTCGGCCGCTGGGAGGAAGTCCTGCAACTGGCCGACGCTCCGGGCCAAGCGCCCGAGTCCGTGCGCCTGATGATCAAATCCGGCGCCAACCGCGAACTCCGACGCCCCGGCGAGGCCGATGAACTGGTCCGTGCCGCCCTGCGCGCCTCGGTCGCCGACCAACGCATCACGCAAACGATCGAAATGGCCGACCTGCAGGGTTTGCGCCCGCTGGCCGACGAGGCCGTCGTCGACTTGTGCGCGAATGCCGCCGAGGCCGACCGTGCCTTTGCTTTGGCCCGTGACCGTTTCAGCCGGCGCGGACAATTCTCCACGCTGGAGGAAGCTTACGCCGCCGCGCGCCAAGCCTCGCCGGACGCGACGTCCGTGCAGGTTTACGAACGTTACCGGGAGATCCTCGACGGCAAGAGCGTGGACCTCACGGTGACCGCCGAGGCCGTGGCCGCCCGGCCGACCGATGTGGCCGCGCGCTTCAACCACGCTTTGGCTTTGCTCCAGGCGGGACAGGCCAAGGAAGCACTCGCCGTGTTCGACGGTTTCGATGTCCTCACCCCGCAACTGCCGCCCGGCCTGCAGGCCGTCTGCGCGGCGTTGCTCCACGCCGCCGGGGACCAGAGCGCGCTCACGCTGGCCGGCAGCATCAACCCCGACTTGCTCTGGCCCGGAGAATACGCCCTCATCGCGCCGCTGCTCCAAGCGGGGCGGTAGCGTGCGGCCCGCCTTCCACTTATGCATTTTTTAACAGAAGATAACGAAGGGAACGAAGGTGGAGCGGCAGAGGTCCGCGCGTTTCCCTCACGCTCATGAGCCGTCGACGCCTTCTCCTCGTCGGATGGGATTCCGCGGATTGGAAAATCATGCATCCGATGATCGACGCGGGGCATTTGCCCGGCGTGGCGGGATTGGTCGAGGCAGGGACGAGCGGCAACATCACCACGCTCGAACCGCAGCTTTCGCCCATGCTCTGGACGTCCATCGCCACGGGCAAGATGGCCTACCACCACGGCGTGCCGGGGTTCACCGAGGTGGACCCGCGCAGCAGCGCGGTCGTGCCGGTCTCGGCCGCCACGCGACGCTGCCGCACGGTGTGGGAAATCCTCGCCGAGCGCGGGTTGCGCAGCCATGTGGTCAGCTGGTTCGCCACCCAGGGCGAACGCGACCTGCCGGGCAAGGTCGTCTCGAACATGTTCTGTCACGTCAATCCGTCCGGCCCGGACCAGGCGCCGTCCGACTGGCCGCCCCCGCCGCCCGGCACTTATTGGCCGCCGGAGTTGGACCGCGAACTCAACGAGCAGCGGGTCAGCCCGCACGACATCGATCCGGACCAAATGATCCGGCTTTTCGTCCCCGAGGCGGACAAAGTCGACCAAGACAAAGACAAGCGCCTGTGGATGCTGGCCGGCAATCTGGCCGAGACCTTCTCCGCGCACAACGCGGCCTTGCATTTGCTCCAGACCGATCCGGACTGGGATTTCTTCGCGGTCTATTACCGGGCGATCGATGAAATCTGCCACCTCTTCATGCCGTATCATCCGCCAAAGATGGACGGCGTGCCCGAGGCGGATTTTGAAATGTATCGCCGGGTCGTCGAAGGCGCCTACCGCCTGCACGACCTCATGCTGCGGAGTCTGCTGCGGTTGGCCGGCCCCGACACGCCGGTCATCCTCGTCTCCGACCACGGTTTCCACAGCGACCACCTGCGTCCGAAATTCACCCCGCGCGTCCCTGCCGGCATCACCGTATGGCACCGTCCGCAGGGATCCTTCATCGCCAGCGGCCCCGGTTTCCGCAAAGACGAACTGCTCTTCGGCGCGCGCCTGCTCGATTTGACACCGACCATTTTGCACCACTTCGGTCTTCCGGTCGGGGCCGACATGGAAGGCCGCGTGCTCGAGGAAATCTTCACGGAAAAACGTCCCGTGCAGAACGTGCCGACGTGGGAGAAACCCGAAGGCGCGTCCAAACCTCGGGCCGGGCTGGGCGAGGATGCGAACAAAGCCCTGCTCGAGCAATTCGTCGCCCTCGGCTATATCGACGAAATCCCCGACGATCCGGGCCAGGCGGCCGCCGGCACCGAGCGGGAGAACAACTGGAACATGGCCCGCGCCGCCATGTATGGCGGACGCTATGACATGGCGCTGCCGCTGCTCGAAGATTGCCACCATGCCGTGCCCTCGCGCACCGACTTCGCCCAGATGCTGGCCCGTTGCCAGTTGCAGCTCGGCCTACTCGACGAAGCGGAGGCGACCATCGAACGCGCGCTGGAAAGCTTCGCCGCCACTGAGCGCGCGCAGTTGATCAAAGCTTCCATCGCCATCCAGAAAGAAGACTACGCGTCCGCCCTGGCCGCGCTGGAAATTGTCCGCGCGAAAGACCCGGACGACATCCAGCTGCAACTCATGCTCGCGCAGAGCTACGCGGCACTACGCCGCTGGAACGAAGCCGAGGCCGCCGCGCGCCAGGTGCTCTCCGCCGACCCGCACAACGCCGAGGCGCTGCTCACCCTGACGCGGTTGCATTTGCACCAGCAGCAGTCGTCCGAAGCGATGGACACCGCCCTCGAGGCCATCGGCCTGCAATACGGCAATCCGCTCGGGCACTTCCTGCTCGGCGCCGCGCTGGCCCAGCTCGACCAGTGGGAGCAATCCGAGCGTCCGCTGCTCAATTGCCTTCGACTCCAACCGCAGTTCCTCCGCGCCTACCGTTTGCTGGCCCGCGTCTACCACGCGCTCGGGCAGCCGGACAAAGCCACTGCGGTCGAAGCGCAGGCACGGATGCAGCGCCAGTTGGCCGAGGAAAAACACCGCGCACAGCTCGCGGTCACGCGTCGGGACTTCGCCGCGCGGCAAGCGGTGCGCGACGAGCAGGACAAAATCAAACAGGCCGAGATCGACCGGCGCAAAGCGGAGTATGACGCCATCGAGCCGATGGATTTCGTCATCGTCTCCGGTCTCCCGCGCTCCGGCACTTCGCTCATGATGCAAATCCTGCAAGCCGGAGGTATTCCGCTCATGACCGATGGACAACGTGCCGCCGACGAAGACAATCCGGAGGGCTATTGGGAGTGGGAGGAAATCAAAAAACTCCCCAAAGACCCGCGCCTGCTGGAGAAAGCCAAAGGGAAAGCGGTCAAAGTGATCTCCGCCCTGCTGCCTGCCTTGCCCGGCAAGCACCGCTACAAAATCCTCTACATGGTGCGCCCGGTCGCGCAGGTCGTCGATTCGCAGTGGGCCATGCTCGCGCGCCAGGGCAAACAACCACGCTCCGAAAAACAACACCTCATCGAAACGCAGGAACACCACAACCGCCAAATCGTCGAAGTGCTGAAGAAGAGCGACCATGTCGAATTGCTCGAAGTGAACTATCCCGACTTCGTCACCGACCCCGCCGCGACCATCGCCAAAGTCGCCGCCTTGCTCGGCGAATCGTTCCAGAACGGTCCCGAGGTTGCCGCCGTGGTGCAGCCCAAGTTGCACCGGCAAAAGTGATTTACTCGCGGCAACAGTTCGGAAAAGTAGAAGCGGCGTCCCCGCCGCTTCTACTTTTGGCTTCGACTGCATTCTCCATCCGTCGCGGCGGACTCCGGTTCTCAACGCCTTTTCTAGTGTAATGTGGTCGCAGACCCGGCCTCGCTCCGGTAAGATCGGGACTTATGAAAAGCTTTCTCCTCGCCCCATGGCTGGTCGTTCTTATCTGCGCCGGCCTCAGCACCCTGGCCGACACCCTCGGCACCATCTGGTGGGAGCAAAAGAAAATGTGGGTGCTGGTCGCGGTCACCGGCATCGCCCCTTTCGTGTTTCTGACGTTCGGCTACGTCGGTTCCCACTTCGGCTTGGCCAAGGCCTCCAGCCTGACCAACACGCTGGTGGTCATCGGTCCGATCCTCGTCGGCATCTTCTTCCGTGGCGAACTCCGCCAACTCTCGCCGGTGGAAATGGCGGGCATGGCCCTGGCCGTGAGCGGCATCGTCCTGCTGACCGCTTTCAACTCTGACCAACCCGCCTGAGGTCAAGCCCCGTGATCTTTGGCCCCGGGAAGAAATCGAGGGACTCCGGCTTTCAACGTCTTTTCTAGGATGAGCGAAACCAAACCGCCGACCATGGAGATCATCCCCGTGACCACGGAGAACCTGGCCGTCTATGACCAACTCGCCCAGGGCTACGAGGCGGAGTTCTCCGCCATCACGGGGAAGAAGCCCGATGCCCGGGGAGTCTTCGCACTCGACACCCGGATCGGGAACGACGTCCGGGGGTTCCTCCTTGCCGTCGGGGGACTGCCGGCGGGACTCATTGCGGTCCGGACCAAGGGCGAAGGAGGCTACGAAGTGGGCGAATTCTATATCGTGCCGTCTTTCCGCAAACAGTCGCGGGGCCGGCATTTCGCCCACGCCGTCTGGCGGATCTTGCCCGGGCGGTGGGAAATCAAACAAATCGCCGGCAACGTCGCATGGAACGGCGGCGGCAACTACAACTGGCAGATCGCGGGTGTGACCGGCACCGCAGGCACCGTCTCCACATGGGACCTGGTCTCCGCTACGGGCGTCCTCGATCTCACCGCGCTCACGACCAGCAGCAAGTTCAATATCAACCTCTGGTCGCTCTCTTCAACCAGTCCTTCCGATGTGAGCGGCGCTTTGACCGGATTCGATAACACGCAGAACTACACGTGGAAGATCGCCACCGCAGCCGGCGGCATCACCAACTTCAGCAGCAGCTACTTCAACTTCAACACCGGAGCAACCAACGGCACGGGAGGCTTCGCCAATGCACTGAACGGCGGCAGCTTCTCTCTCGCGCAAAGCGGCAACGATCTCAACCTCGTCTTCACTTCAGCCAGTGCCCCCATTCCCGAGCCCGGCACCTGGGCCGCGATGGCCATTTTTGCCGGTGGCGCGGCCTACGCGGGATGGCGCCGGCGTAAAAGCGCGAAGGTTGCCCTTTGACCTTTTGCCTGCTTTTCCGAGGCCTGACCAAGAAGCTTCGGGCTCGCGGTTCTCACGGAGAAAGGCTATATTTTGCCCATGAGCAAAAATTTCCTTGATCGTATTACCATCGAGGCTGGCAAATGCGGGGGGCGTCCGTGCATTCGGGGCTACCGGCTGCGCGTCAAGGATGTCCTCGACCTTCTGGCCGCAGGATCTACGGAAGAGGAAATTCTCGCGGAATATGAATTTTTGGAGCCGGAGGACATTCGTGCCTGCTACCAATACGCATCGGCGCAGGCAGGCCACGGGATTATCCGCCTGCAACCCGCTTGAGATTCCTCGTCGACACACAACTCCCCAAGTTGCTCTCGCGTCGTCTGGAGGAGGCGGGGCACGCGGCCGAGCACGTTCTCGATCTTAACTTGGGCCAGTCTCCAGACAACGACCTATGGCGTTATGCATCGGCGAACGATGCGGTGATAGTGAGCAAGGATGAGGATTTCGCGCAGTGGATCATGTCCGGGAGGAGTGGACCCAAAGTGGTCTGGCTTCGCGTCGGCAACTGCACCAACGCCGAGTTGGTTGATTGGCTGCTCCCCGTGTGGCCGGATGTGGTGGATGCCATGGAGAGTGGCGAGCGATTGGTCGAGGTTCTTTGAGCGTGGCTCCACCAGCAGCCACTTCAACGTAACCGTCACACCAGGCACCCCCTACCGTAACGGTCGTAGTCGTCATAGTCTGTGGGCCTGACAGCTACGACAACGGCGGGAGAGATCTTGGTTCAGGACACGTTGGGCCGGGTGCGCACGCCGCCGGAGTCTTCATCCTCGGAGCGCGAGGCCGAACCGCCCGATCCAAAGCGGCGTCAAGCCGCCGCACTCCAAAAGGGCTCGACCGCTGCGCTGCCGCCTGCGTGGCGACCGTCCGCAAGCATGCATCGTGGCCGTGCTAAGCGAAGAGCTTGTCGAAGTCGTTGTGTGAACCGATCCAGACCCAAACGATTTCATTGCCGCTGCGTTGCCCGACCGCCCGGTATTGAGCGGAAATGCGGACGGACCACACGTCGGCGTAACCAGACAGTTTTTTGAAGCGAAGTGAAGGGTGCCCGGGATCTTGGGCAAAAAGCGCGTAGGCTCGTCCTGCATCGCGTTTGGTGTTCTCCGCCAGTGCGCCGTAGGCTCGCCAGAAGCTGGGCCTGACGGTCGATATCACAGCCGATTCGGGTCGAGAGGCTCGGTCGGCTCGGACGCCGCCGCGCACAGGAATGCCTCGAACTTGGCCCGGGGCTCGCCCTCGGCGACGATCGCTTCCCACCTCTCGTCGGCTTCGCGCTCGAGCAAAAATCGCGCGAAGTCGGTGACTTCGGTCTGTTTGGCCTCGGGCAGGGCCTCGCAGAGGCGCACCAGTTCGAGTGTTGCCGTGCTCATGGTGGCACTTTATCCGCGACCTTGAGTGCGGTCAACGCACACGGATGGGCAAACCTCATGGTTTGCGCTTCGTCCCCGGGCGTTTGCCGCGTGGTTGCCTAAGCGCCCATCTACCTCCGCCGCGGCGGACGGAGATGGCCCTTAGTCGTGAAAATTCAAAACGGGCGCGGACTCGATCAGGGCACCGACGGCGAGGACGCCGCCGCTACAATGTCGTGTGGAGGTGTAGCGGCGGCGTCCTCGCCGTCGCATCCTTTTCTCCGCCGGTGCGCAGAGACGCCCACCAAACAGTTAGTCATCTCTCGCCCAGGCGCGCCTCTGTTGCAGTGCCGGACAAGGCAGAATGTTTTGCCTGGTTACGGCCAAGGCAATCCGTCAGCCAAACTCTTCTCCTGCCGTGTGCCCGCATCGGCCGTTTTTTCCACCCGCAAAAAAGCCCCCGTGACCAGTTCGTCGCGCTTTTTGGCCATTTCGTCGCATTTTTTGTGATTTTTATTGGAATGGGCTGCGGGATGGCTACCAAGGCACCGTTCTTTCCGTTTTTCGGTCCCCACGTTGACGGGCCCGCGAGAGGGAAGGCACGCACAGCCTCTGCCTCAAATCCAACCAACCAAATAAGAAAACCATCTTATGAAAAAAACCCTACTCATGCTTGCCCTCATGGCAGGAATTACTTCCTTCGCGCAGAACGCGACGGCGGCGCTCATTTACAACGCGACTCCTGGCTTTGCCCGTTCTGGAAATGTGTCCTCCGAGCAGTACAACATTCTTCCGAATCCCAGTTCCACTGGTGGCGGATTCACTCTATTGCAACAAGCTGCCTTCTCAATTCCGGGGCCGTTCGGACCTCCCATGTCCATTCCGAGCAGATCCAATCTTTCTTCATACGGCGACAGTCATTTCAAAATCGCCTCCTTTAACGATGTCGTGAATGCCTCTTATATGACATCATCCTTCGGGTCGTCCGACCTCAGCAATGGAGCCGGATACTACATCGCGTTTGATGTGAAGGATCGGTCGAACAGCAATGCCGTCTATTACGGCTGGATGAATGTCACCGTGTCTGGAGCCAACACCATTGCAGCCAATCCCCCCGTCTCATTCATTCTGAATTCGTACGCCTACGACAACACCGGAGCCTCGATCCTGGTCGGGCAGACAGTCGGCGCCGCCCCCATCCCCGAGCCCGGCACCTGGGCCGCAATGGCCATTTTTGCCGGTGGCGCGGCTTACGCGGGCTGGCGCCGGCGCCGCGCGGAAAGCCTCGATCAAGCGGCTTGATACCTCCACGTTGTCATTGACCCGGCAAGCACCCGCACGGCAACGTGCGGGTGCTTCACTTATGCCCGAAAATAAACCCGGTATCTTGCGCCGCGCCGTCTCCGCGGTGGGGAACTTGTTCCTGCGCTGGTGGCGGGAGGCGACAGGTCCGCTGCTGAGTGACGACCATCCCCTGCTGGTCGACGCCATCCTGCGCCGCCTCTGGGTCTTGACCCCGGTGCTCGTCCTCGTCCTGATCCTTGCCGGCGCGCTCGGGTTTTATCTTTTCACCGGCTGGCGGGCGCGGGATCTCACGGCCAAGGCGCTGGCCAGTGCGGACGCGGGCAGTTGGCATTTTGCCCGGCGGCAGATTGCCGCGGCGGAGAGTTTGCGTCCGGGCCATCCGGCGGTGCAGCGCGCCAACGCGGTGATCGAAAGCCGACTCGGCAACCCGGAGGCGGTGGCCATGTGGGAAGAGATCGGGGAGGGCGCGGTTCTGACCGGCGACGAGATCGACGCCCGCGCCGAAGTCATGACTTTGCGCGGCGACGACGCGCAGTTCGACCTCGCGGTGGAAGCGTTGGAAGCGCAGGGAGAGGCCGGTCGCGCGGCCGAGTTGCGCTCCCGCCGCAGTCTGCGCCGCGGGGACATTGCACAAGCCATCGCCCAGGCGCGCGCCGCGGCCGCATCGTCCGAGGAGCCGCCGTTGCGGCTCCGGCTCCTGCAACTGCTGGCCGCGCGGCATGGCAGCCTTCTCACCGACCGCTCCGAGGCCGGACTCGATCTGGCTGCCGCCGCGGAAATGACCGCGCTGATCGACGGCTTGGCCGGCACGCCGTCGGGCGGGGAGGCGCTGGCCATCGGTCTGGAGGCTCCCTATTTCCCCGCGGGCAAAAAATCCGAATGGGCCGCGGCTGCTTGGCTCCAGCCGACCGACACCAATCCTGCGCTCCTTCCCGCGGCCGAATTCCTCGCCGTCTCCGGAGCGGAAAGCCCCGAGGCGCTCTACGAAAAATTGCAACCCGTCTATGCCGGCTCGCTCCCGCCGCAGCGGGCCGCCTTGGCCCGGTGGATGCTGGGGCGGGGCCTGAACGAGCAGGTGCTCGCCGCGGTGTCCATCGCCGATGCCGCGCAGGACGAAGCGCTCTTCCGCCAGAGGGCCTCGGCCCTCGCCGGTCTCGGCCGCTGGGAAGAGACCATCCAACTGGCCCAGACACCGGAAAGCAAAGCGCCCGAGTCGGTGCGCCTGATGGTCCAGGCCCTCGCTACCGGCGAACTCGGACGCCGCGGCGAGGCCGACGAACTGGCCCGCACCGCATTGCGGGTTTCGGTGGAGGAGGGTTTGGTCGGACAGACCATCGACTTGGCCGACCGCCAGGGGTTGTCGGCGCTGGCCGACGAGGCCATCGTCGACATGTGCGGTAATGCCGCCTCGGCGGACGGCGCCTTTGGTCTGGCCCGCGACCGTTTCGGGAGACAAGGGCAATTCGCCACGCTCGACCAGGCGTATGCCGCCGCGCGCCAAGCCGCGCCCTCGGCGACGTCCGTGCGCGATTACGCGCTGTATCTCGAATTGCTTGCCGGGTCCGGCGTCGATCCGACCGTGACCGCCGGCGTCGTGGCCGAGCATCCGGCCGATGTCGGCGCCCGTTTCAACCACGCCCTCGCTTTGCTTAAAGCGGGGCGGTCCGGGGAGGCGCTCGCCGTGTTCGACGACTTGGATGTCATGGTCGACAAGTTGCCTCCCGGTCTGCGCGCCGTGAGCGCCGCCGTGCTCCACGCCGCGGGCGATCCCAGCGCCTTGGTGGTGGTCCGCGGCATCGACCCCGCACTGCTCAGTCCGGGCGAATACGCCCTCATCGCGCCGCTGCGCTTCGAGGGACGATAAGACGCAACACAGGATGACGTGCCGCTGAATCCTGCGTCTTGGAGGGCGGCCGTACCCGGCCGCCGCCGAACGTGAGGGTGCGTTGACGGTTTAGCGGTGTTGGGTGTGTTTTCGATGAACCGCGGCTCGCGGGGACGCTCGCCCTCCAGGCCGCCGAACGTGAGGGCGCGTGACGGTCCCACGGTGTTGGGTGTGTTTTCAATGCAACGCGGCTCGCGGGGACGCTCGCCCTCCACGGGGAGATGTGGTTTATTCTCTCTCCATCGTGAAAGTCGAGGAACCAGCCGCCGGGTATCCGGTCCGCATCCCGGTCGCGCCCGAAGTGGCGCGGCGGGCCATGGATTTCGTGCGCCAATTTCCCGGCTGTTTCTGGTTCTGGAAAGAGGAACCCTCCCTTTGTTTCCGCGACGATGTGGAAGCCGTGATCCGCAACCTTCGCAATTACGGAGACAAATCCGCGTGGGACGCGGCCACGGAGCTACGGCGATGCCTTTAACTCCCTTCCAGAAAGGAGTGATGTCGGTGCTGGCGGCCGAACGTCATGAGGCCAGCCACATGGCCGGCGGTCTCGTGCTCAATGCATCGGATGACTCGGCCCGTTATTCCCGCGACTTCGATATTTTCCACGACTCGGCGGAGGATCTCGTGGCGGCCAGCGAGCGCGATGTGCGTGCTCTCGAGAACGCCGGCTTCGATGTCCGCAAACTTGAGCGCGACGGCGAGTGGTCCAAGCCTGTTTCTTTCCGCAAGGCCCGCGTGAGCAAGGGCAACGACTGTGTCGATGTCGATTGGGCGCATGACTCGGCATTCCGGTTTTTTCCCATCGTGCCGGACGATAATCTCGGTTGGCGGCTTCATTTGTTCGACATGGCAACGAATAAGGCGCTGGCCTTGGGGTCGCGGATGGAAACGCGCGACTATGTCGATATCGTTGAACTCAGCAGGATTTATCCTCTGGAGGCCATCATCTGGGCGGCCTGCGGCAAAGACGCCGGCTTCAATCCACTGTCGCTCTTCCAGATGGTTATGAGGTTTGCGCGCATCGATCCCGTCGATCTCGACAAAATCAAAGCCCGCCACCTCGATCCCGTCGCGCTCAAGCAGGAATGGATCGCGGCCAGCGATCAGGCGCGGGAGGAATTGACCGCGCTGGCCGACGAACAACCCGACACGCCGATCGGCGTGGCCTTTGTCGATGCCAAGGGCGAGCCCGGTTGGATCCGGCGCGATCCCGCGCTGCGCGTGCATCATCCAAGCCTGCGCGGTTGCTGGCCGGTCGTGCATTAAGCCGTTGCCGTTTGGTGGAGGGCGGCCGTTTGCCTCCCGACTAACTTGTGGGAGTTACTCTCTCGAAAAAGAATAAAGACAAGCCACCGATAGAAGAAGATGAAAGAGGATAGAACGGTGCGCGCTGACACGCGCCCCGCTCATGGCATCTCTCCGAGGACTGTGTTTGTGCCGTGTCAGCGGCGCAAACACCATCTTCTGTTATCCTCTTCCATCGGTGGCTTTCTGACCTCTGCCTGCCCAAGCTCGCAGTCGACGCTCGCCCTCCAAAGGGGTGGGGGTGTTGTTTGTTTGGATCCGTGGAAACCGTCTGGCTAGCACTGCTAACAACTGCCACTATGCTCCTTCGATCTGTGATTAAGCCCGCCCGCCGATGTTCCGCCTGACCAAACCATCCCTCCCGCGCCTGCTCGCCTGCCTTCTCACCGCGGCGACGCTGGCTTCCTGCTCGCGGCCCGAGGAGGCGCCGATCCGGGTAGGCATTTTGCATTCCATGACCGGCACTTTGGCGATCAGCGCCCGGCCGGTGGTCGATGCCACCCTGCTGGCCATCGAGGAGATCAATGCCCAAGGCGGACTCCTCGGGCGGAAGCTTGAGCCGGTCATTGCCGACGGCACCTCCGACTCCGGCAACTTCGCGGTCGAGGCCGAGCGGTTGATCACGCAGGAAAAAGTCAGCGTGGTCTTCGGGTGCTGGACCTCTTCGAGCCGCAAGGCGGCGGGGCCGGTCTTCGAGAAACACAACCACCTGCTTTTTTATCCGGTGCAATACGAGGGTCTCGAGCAATCCCCCAACATCGTCTACACCGGCGCCACGCCGAACCAGCAGGTCATGCCGGCGGTGAGCTATGCCCTGGCCAACTTCGGTCCGCGCGTTTTCCTTGTCGGGTCGGATTACGTTTTCCCGCGCACGGCCAACGAAATCATCCGCGACCAGGTCGCCGCGCTGGGCGGCGAGGTAGTCGGCGAATTGTATCTCCCGCTCGGCGGGAAAAATGTCGCCCCGATGATCGAGGCCGTCGTCGAGGCCAAACCCGAGGTCATCCTCAACACGATCAACGGCGATTCGAATGTCGCGTTCTTCCG
>Ga0247836_1003759_pt1 | contig 19836 bp, 16 predicted proteins | sample LaCruzMarch2015__4_FD_187116 | JGI IMG/M metagenome (GOLD analysis project Ga0247836, IMG submission 187116) | Freshwater microbial communities from meromictic Lake La Cruz, Castile-La Mancha, Spain - LaCruzMarch2015_14m | ecosystem: Environmental > Aquatic > Freshwater > Lake | place: Spain... | reverse complement strand
CCTATTTCGAGCAGAACGTCAAGGAGAGTATCAAGCACAGTTGGTACAAGGGCGACTGGACACGCTCGCCTTATGACGGGGAGACGGTGCCCGAGTATACGGATTTCCAACAGGATGCGGCCTACTCGTGGGTCAAATCGCCGTCCTTCGCTGACGAGCCCGCGCAGGTCGGCCCCCTGGCGAATGTGCTGGCCGGGGTCGCGTCCGGACACGCGGGCACCATCGGTTATCTGAATACCGCCTTGGAGCGGATCGGCGCCATCACGGGCAGCCCGGTGCCGATGGCGGCATTGCACTCATCGCTCGGTCGGCATCTCGCACGCTGTGTGCGCACTCAGGTGCTCTATGACATGATGGTGGAGAACTACCAGGCGCTGGTGGCGAACATCGCCGCGGGTGATACCACAAGCTTCAATCCGCCGACCTTCCCTAAGGGCGAGCAGATGGGCTATGGATTCCACGAGGCGCCGCGCGGGGTCTTGTCGCATTGGGTAGTGATCGAGAACGGCAAGATCAAGAACTATCAGGCGGTGGTGCCCTCGACCTGGAATGCGGGTCCGCGTAATCAGAACGACGCCCGGGGTCCCTACGAGGCCTCGCTGATCGGCAACCCGATACTCGAAGAGGAACGCCCGCTGGAGGTGCTGCGGACCGTCCACTCATTCGATCCCTGTCTGGCCTGCGCTATTCACCTCCACGATAATGCGAGGCAGACGATTGTCCGCGTCAACGCGTTCTGACGCGGACGCCGGCCCGGATGCCGGCGCGGACGCGGGCGTGTTGATCATCGGGCTGGGGAATCTGTTGGTCGGCGACGAGGGTCTGGGCGTTCAGGTCCTGCGCCGTCTGGAAACCGACTATGGGTTCGACCCCGCGGTCACGCTGGTCGACGGCGGCACCTCGGGGTTGGACCTGCTGCCGTTGTTTGCGGACTATCGGCGCATCCTGCTGATCGATGCCGTCGCCGGGGAGGGTCCGCCGGGATCGGTCACCGTCCTGCGCGATGAGGCGATTCTGCGGGTCCTGAGTCAGAAGTTGTCGGTGCATCATCTGGGTGTGACCGATGTGCTCGCCCTGGCGCAACTGCTGGGCTACCCGGCGGCCGAGATCGTGCTGATCGGCGTCGTTCCCGCGGATCTGGGGCTGGGTCTGCAACTGTCGCCGACGGTCGCGCGGTCTGTCCCCGCGATCATCGAACAGCTTGGCGCCGTCCTGGCGGAGTGGGGCGTGACAGTGCGGGCGAAAGAACGCAGCATCTGCTGACTGAAAGATGTAACGAGTCAGAAATAAGTTAACCAACGAATCCAATCGTTGTCGTTGTCGTTGTCGTTGTCGTTGTCGTTGTCGTTGTCGTAATCGGAGAAGCGATTCATCTTTGGCATCAGCAGTCCGCTGTCGATCGGTTGTCGATTCGCTACACAGCCTGGCCGTAAAAGGCCGCCAAGCGGTTGAAAGGCTTCGATCGCCACGCACGGGACCAACGCATCCTCGCGAGGATCATCAACTCGATTACGACAACGACAACGACAACGACCGGAACACCAAAGGCGTTCCCTAAAGGACTGTTTACACTTGCTGGTGGTGAAAGGTTCCTATAGCAGTCGAGATCCCCCGTGGGAGCGGCCTCCGGCCGCGATCGGGGTCGCCATGACCTCCGCGGCTGGCGAGATCCCGCAAGCCCCATCGCGGCCGGAGGCCGCTCCCACGGGGTCGCGCCGCGACTTTCACGGTAGACTCCCTCCTTCCCAGTTCATTTCAGCACCAGCAGAGGGCGTTCATGCACATCCACCGCGGCACCCGGGCGATTCAGCGGCTGGTCGAGTATGCGCCCTCCAGCGGCGGTCTGGCCCTCTGGGTCAAACACCTCGACCGCGATGATGTTCCCGATACCTTGGCCGCCGCCAATGACGGCACCGCCATCTTTTACGGCCCGCTGTTCGTGACCTTGCCGCTGACGCAGCAGGCCGGACTGGTCGCCCACGAGGTGCTGCATGTGGCGCTGCGTCACCGCCAGCGCTACGTAGCATTGCGTGGTCTCCTGGGCGATGTGGATCTGCAACTCTTCAATTGTTGTGCCGATGCGATCGTCAACAGTGCGCTTGGACACCTGACCTGGCTGGAACTGCCCCCGGGCGCGGTCGGTCTGGACAGCATCCTGGACACCGCGCTCGGTCTTCGGGAACCGGTCGAAAAATCCCTGCTGGAATGGGACCTGGAGCGGCTCTATCGCGCCATCGACGATCGTCGCCTGCCGCAGGTGTCGGGCCCGGCCGCCAGCCGCATGCCGTCCAAGTCCGGCAAAGCTGGTGCCGGCGCGCAGCACCAGGGTCCGAGCGACTCGCACGAGCAAGAGCAGGAGGATGCAACGGCGGGACGCTGGACGACGCGGTTCGACGGTCCACGGGCCGCGCGGGTCCGGGGTCTGGCGTCGCGGATCCAGGAAGACCTCTGGCCGGGTGCGGACGAGAGCCGTCCCGAGGCGGAAATGGAGGAGGCACGGGAGTGGGGTCAGCGCCTCGCGCGGGCCCACACCGGTGACGGCACTTTCTCGCTGCTGCGGGTGCTGCTGGCGGATCTCCCCAAGGTCCGGACCCCCTGGGAGCATGTGCTGCGCACCCATCTCACGCGCGGCCTGTCGCTCCAGCCTGGGCTGTCGTGGTCGCGTCCGTCGCGTTCCTACCTGGCGAATCAGGGCCGCGTCGGTACCCGCGGGCGCATGCCTTGGGAGCCGGGACGGGTCTCAGCGCGCGCCGTCGCCCGGCTGGTGGTGATGGTGGACCTTTCGGGTTCCATCGACGCCCCGCTGCTCGACCGCTTTGCCCGTGAGTTACAGGCGGTGACCCGACGCCTGGAGGCGCGGGTGATCGTCATCCTCGGCGATGACCGGGTGACCGGGGTCGAGATCTATGAGCCCGGTCGTTTCAATCTGCCCGACCTGGTCTTCGACGGCGGCGGCGGCACCGATTTCACCCCTTTGCTGCGCGAGGCCGACCGTCATCGGCCAGACCTGGGCCTGTTCCTGACGGACCTGGATGGTCCGGCCGACTTCCGCCCGCGCTGGCCGGTGATCTGGGCGGTGCCGGTCGCCAGCGAGCAGGCCGAGGCACCCTTTGGGCGCAAGTTGGTATTGGGCTGAATCAAGCGGCACGCTCAGCGACATGTTTGAAATCGAGTTCGCCGACCCGCACGGGCGCGCGTATGCGGTAGTCCCCATCCCAGCCGCGCGTCTGATCCGGCTGCACGATCTGCCGGAGCTGGCGCCGGCTTGACTTAGAGGCGGGCGGGACGGAGTGACAGCCCGCTCACTTCAAGCCGTGGCACGGACACGACGTACCAGACCGTTATTACGGCTCCCTCGATGATGTGGTCCGTTCACCAGCGGGGCCAGCGCTCTCAGTAGTCCGCGGTGCCCGGTGACCACGGTGTATCGAGCCGCTTGCGCAGGTCGGTGATCCACCCTTGGGTGCACTGAAGGTCTGGGTGCCCGGGGTCGAGGACGCGCTCTTGGTCCGCGAGTAGGGTCTCGAAGTCGGCCAAAGCCGCGGCGATCTCACCCGACTGCGCCCGCAAGGAGGCAATGTTGATGCGCGTCTTGAGCGTCTCCGGATGATCCGGGCCCAGGATGCGTCCCTGGTCCGCGCGCAGTGCCGTAAACTCCGCCAAGGCCGCGGCGATCTCACCCGACTGCGCTCGCCAGTAGGCAATGTTGTTGCGAGTCGTAAGCGTCACCGGATGATCCGGGCCGAGGATGCGCCCCTCGTCCGCGAGCAGGGCCGTGTAGGCAGCCTCCGCGGCCTCGACCTGTCCGGACTCGCCCAGCGCCCAGGCATGGTCGTCTCGCGCCGCGAGTAGGTCCAGCGCATCGGGGTCCACCCGCAGCCCGGCGAGGATGCGCCCCAATGCGACCCGCGCCGGAAGCTCCCGCGGCTGGTCCGCAAAGGCCCGTTGCAGCAGCCGAACCGCCCTTAGCGCATCGGTATCCGCAATCCGGTTCGGCCCTTCCCCCTGGCCCCGCCGGTGCAGCGTGAGCAGCAACCGGGCGCAGTGCTGAGTCTCGGGGTCGGGCTCCGCGAGCGAGTGTGCTGCGAGCGTAGCGGCGAGTCGGTCGAGCACGCGCCCAAGGTCCTCTTCCAGGAAATGCTCGTCGCGCGCGGCGACGGCGATGGCGAGCTGATCGGGCTCGTTGAAGCGGCGCAGCCAATCGGCGAGCGCGCGCACCCAGCCGTGGGGGATGCGGTCCTGCTCCAAGGTTTCGGCCAACGTGTCATGGGCTGGAAGATCCAGGCACTCGGCGATTGACTGCGCGGCGATGGCGCGGTGCCAGGCGGCGTCGCCATCCGGGATGGCGAGCGTCGCCAGCGTGAGCGCCTGCTGGGCGGGCTCGGGCAGCGCGTCCCATAGCTCCCGGTAGATGTCCTCGACCCGGCGCGGCAGCCGCTCGATGTCGGCCGGGTCGAGCCGCAAGGCCCCGTCTTGAGCGCCTGAGCGACACGGGTCTTGCCCCAGCCGGACGGAGCCTCCAGCGAGACCCAGCGCGCCTCGCCCCGCGCCTCGGCCTCGTCTAGGATAGCGAGCAGTCCGTCGACAAGACGGATGCAGGACTCGCCGAGAAAGGGGGGCTGCGTGTCCATGGGATGGCTCCGGTGCCGGTCGGGAATGGACCTGGGGGTGAGGTTCGTCTATTGTCGTCGCGAGAAGCGGGCCGGGCCAATGCAGGGTCTCGCCGGATTGCTTTCAAGACCGGCGGGCATGGCCGATTCGCCAGCGGTTTCCAACGGTTTCGTACCGCAACGACCGGAGGCCCACCGGGTAAAACCATGCACAAGACACCGGACCCCGAAGCGACCGACAACGCCGAGATCCTGGCGCGCGGTCCCGCGCGCCGCATCCCGTTGAATCTGGTCTACGACTACCCGGTCCGCTGGTCGAAGTACAAAGTGCTGCGCGACCTGATCCAGAACTTCTTCGACAGCATCCCCCGCAACGAGTGGAGCCGCCGCTTCGGCCATCGCCTGGTCGGCGAACGCTTGAGCCTGACCTCCCAAGGGGTCGACTTCAGCTATGACTGGCTGATACCGATCGGGGCATCAACCAAGCGCGGCGGCGACGGCCTGTATGCCGGCTATTTCGGCGAGGGATTCAAGATCGCGGCGCTCTGCGCGTTACGCGATCACGGCTGGCAGATCGAGGTCCGCTCGCGGGATTGGCGGCTTACGGTGGTGCCCGATACCCTCAAGGTCGATGGCCGGGATCTTCAGTCGCTCGCCTACGACATCGCGCACAGTCCGCACCATGGCACGGACACCACGCTGACGATCGCACCGTTTTACGACACCGACATTTTGGAAGCCGCGCTGCTGAGCTTCTTCCATCCCGCCAATCCGTTGCTTGGGGCCGAGATCTGGAGCGGTCGATCGGGGGCCGTCTACGGTCGCTCGCCGCGGCCCAAGCCCGCTCACTTTCCAGCAACCTACAACGGCCCAGGAGCGGGGATCGTCTTCGCCGGATTCCAGGCACTCGGCTCCTTTGCGCACCCACTGGTCTTCTGTCTCCATGATTATCGCAGCAGCGACCGCGAGCGCAACGACTTCTACATGATGGACGTTGTGAAGACGATCGTTCGGGTGGTCGCCGAGTTGCCGCCGGCCGCGGCGGCCGTGGTCCTGGAAGCGCTGAAAGGCCGCTGGTACGAGCATCCGCGTAAGAAGTACGATTTCGAGTCCTGGAGCGGCATTATCCGTACCCTGGCGCAGCGCGTCGCCGAATGCCCGGACGAGCGTGCGCGCTGGCGCGAGCGATTCCCCGATCTACTGGTCGCAGCGCCGGTGAAGCGCAGCGACCTCCCGCGCTATAACCGCCGCCGTCAGGCGCTCGCCTGGATGCGGATCGCACCGCGGCGCTACCGCCTGGTCCAGGACGGATTCCGCGCGCTCGACTATCCCGCGCTGGAATCGGTCTGCGAGGCTTACGACGGCTTTGCCGTCCCGCGCGCGCCGACCGGCGCCGAGCCAAGTCGCATTAGCATCTTGGAATCGCTCGCCAACACCCTGCTTGGCGATCTGATCGAGCAGGTCGGCCTGCCGCCCTGCCGCGTCATCGGCAACGCCTACTCGGCCTGGCAAGGCATGACCACCTGCGTTGCGCGGGGCGGCGACAGGGACTCCTGGCGCGGACTGACCCTGCGTTACCAACTGCCCTATGTGGCGGTCGACGAGACCTTGCTGCGGCCCGGCCAACTCGGTCCAGCGTTGTCGACGTATCTGCACGAGCTCGCGCACATGTTCGGCGGCGACAGCGCGGTCGGATTCGGTCATGCCTTGTCCGAGATGCTGTCGCGCGCCATCCTTCATGCAGGCGAGATCGCCGCCTGCGAGCGGCAGTGGGACGCGCCCACGGCTGAGCCGGCAACCGCGGACCCGCGGCGCGAGTGGTGAGCCAGCGCCAAACAAGGGGCGAGGGTCAATAGCGATTTCCAATGATTATCCAGGCCCCCTTGTGCATGCACACGGCGCCACACGCTGCTCTATTGCGCCCGACGTGCGTCCCGAAGAAATTCCAAAATCCGCCCCTCCACCCAATAGACCGGCCGCCAGGGCCGATTGCCGGCGACGAAGCCGACATGGCCGCCGTGACGGGTAAGTTCCAGGGTGACCCCCGGGCCGAGTTCGTGCGCGAACGGGACCGTGGACGGGAACATGAAGGGGTCATCCTGCGCATGGATGATCAAGGTCGGGGTGGTAATGCGGGGCAGGAACTGACGGCAACTGGCGCGGGTGTAGTAGTCGAAGACACCGGCGAAGCCGCACAGTGGGGCGGTCACCTGATCATCGAACTGATTGAAGCTGTGAATGGTGTCGATGTCCAGATCCAGGGGGCAGGGGAGGGTGGCGAACTTGCGCCGGAAGGCCTGCTTGAGCTTATCGACCAGGTAGCGGCGATAGAACCGCGAGGCGCCCAAGTCCAACCGCAGCATGGCGTCGCGCAGGACGAAGGGGGCCGACACCGCGATGCCGGCGCCGAGCAGCGGGGCGCTGTCCCCGGTCTCGCCGCCGCGCTCACCCAGGTATTTGAGCAGCAGGTTGCCGCCCAGTGAGAAGCCGATGGCGGCCAGGGGGAAGCCTTCAGGGTCTTGGGCCAGGTGGGTGAGGACCTCGTGCAGATCCTCACTGGCCCCCGAGTGGTAGGAGCGCGCCAGCCGGTTGGGCTCACCGGAGCAGCCGCGCAGGTACATGAAGAGCGGCTGGTAGCCCGCGCGGCTCAGGGCGTCGAGCAGGCTGCCGGCATAGTGCGACTGCAGGTCGCCTTCCAGTCCGTGGATCACCAGGACCCGCGGGCCAGAGCTGGCGCCCAGCGCGAGATCGATGAAGTCGCCGTCCGCCAGTTCGATGCGCCGCCGGGTGAGCTGCAGACGCGGACGCTGCCGCGCCAGGCTGGGCCAGATGGTCTGGAGGTGCGGTCCCGGCAGCCACCAGGCTGCGCGAAAGCTGCTTTCGATGATCCGGCCCATCGGGTGCTCCGGTTAGTCGGGGTCGTTTGAGAGCGTGGTCAGCGATCCAGGCGATCTCCGGAAATCGCCTTGGATCACCGCGCTCAGCACGGTGCGCGCTCATGCAGGGCGGCGCGGTCGCGTTCGGGATAGTTGATGGTAGTATGAGTGCTAAAGCCGTGCGTTGTGTCAACCAACTCAAGACCAAGCGGTCAGCCGGAAAGATTATGACGATGCCGTGGCGGCTGAGAAGGAAGCCGTCGCCAGTGTCGCGTTCGACGAGGCGGCGCTGACCACCCGCCCGCAGCAAACCGGCATCCACGACGCTATCGTGTCGATCCCTGGAAGGCCAGCAAAATCAGCGCGAATCCCGTAGCCCGGACCGGTCCTCGCGGCGTCCCAGGCACTGTAGCCGCGTGCGCCATGCCCCTTTACATTGAGCCGGATCGCCCTCGTCGCCTATACTCAGCGGCCTTGAGGGGCAACTTCTCCAGCCGCCCTTGCGCCAGGAATTTTCAGATGCGGAAACCTCTTACTTTGCTGATCGCGGCCCTGTTGGCCGGGCCCGCGGCCCTGGTCACTCCCGTGGTCCGCGCCGACGATCTTCTCCAGATCTACGACATTGCCGTGCAAAGTGACCCCTTGCTGCGCGAGGCCGAGCAGCGGCTCTTCGCCACCAAGGAGATCGAGCCCCAGGCGAGGGCTCTGCTCCTGCCCAATGTCGCGTTGCAGGGAACCGCCGATTACAACAACGTCACCTTGAGTGGTCGGGGTGTCGCCGGAGGCAACCGTAGCGACAGCTTCGTGACACAGGGCGTCCAGGCAGTGGTCAATCAAACTGTTTACAATCGCGCCAACTGGATGACTCTGAAGCAGACCGGTGACACGATCGCGCAGGCGGAAGCGCAGTACCGCAACTCGCAAATCGAACTCATGGTGCGCACCACGCAAGCCTATTTTAATGTGCTGCAGGCGGCCGATGCGGTGACCGTGTCGGAGGCGCTGGTGCGCGCCGACGAGCGTCAGTTGGAGCAGTCCAAGCAGCGCTTCGAGGTCGGCCTGGTCGCCATCACCGACGTCAACGACAGCCAGGCGTCTTACGATCGGTCCAAGGCCAACCTGATCACCGCCAAGCGCACCCTGGACAATGCCTGGGAGGCCCTGCGGGTGATCGTTGGACCCTTGAGTGTACCACTGGCCAGGCTGGGCGACACCTTGCCGCTGTCGCCGCCGGAACCCAATGATGTCCAGGCCTGGGCGGACAGTGCCCGGCGCAACAACTTCGGCATCATCGCGTCCACCGAGGCGGTGGCAGCCGCCAAGATGCAGATCGAGATCGCGAAGTCGGGCTTCTACCCGACACTGGGGCTCCAGGCGGGTTACGACATCGCCCGCTCCGGGGCCGAGTTCAACACCGACGCGAATACGGCTTTTGTCGGTTTGACCCTGAACGTTCCGATCTATCAGGGCGGTGCGGTCGTCTCCCAAACCCGGCAGGCCGGCTACAATTTCCGCGCCGCTCAGGATCAACTGGACCAGACCCGTCGTCTGGTCGATCAGCAAGTCAAGGATGCCTTCCGCGGCATCATTTCCAGCATCGAGGATGTGAAAGCCCGTCAGGCCGCGGTCGTCTCGGCCCGCTCCTCGCTGGAGTCCACTGAGGCGGGCCTGGAGGTCGGCACCCGCACCCAGGTCGACGTGCTCAACGCCCAGCGGCAGCTCTTTCAGGCCGAGTTCGACTATCTCTCGTCGCGCTACACCTACATCATCAACGGGGTCAAACTCCATCAGGCGACCAGCACGCTGAGCCGGGATGTTCTGGCCAAGGGCAATGCCTGGCTGAAACCGAGCGACCTGGTGCCGCCGCCGGCGTATTAGAAATGTCCGGCAATAGTTTCGGCAAACTGTTCGTCGTCACCGGTTTCGGTGAGAGTCACGGCCCGGCAATCGGCGGGGTGGTGGACGGCTGTCCGCCCGGACTGGCGCTGTGCGAGGCGGATCTGCAGCGCGATCTGGATCGGCGCAAGCCGGGGCAGTCGCGGCACACCACGCAACGCCGCGAGTCGGATCGGGTCGAGATCCTCTCCGGCGTCTTTGAGGGGATCACCACCGGCGCACCGATCGGGCTCCTGATCCGCAATGAGGATCAGCGTTCCAAGGACTATGCCGAGATCGCCGCCCGGTACCGGCCGGGCCACGCCGATTACACCTACGATCAGAAATACGGCCGTCGCGACTACCGCGGCGGCGGACGTTCCTCGGCGCGAGAGACCGCGGTGCGGGTAGCGGCCGGGGCGATCGCGAAGAAATACCTGGCCGAGCGGTACGGCATTCTGGTACGCGGTTATCTCTCCCAGTTGGGGCCGATCCGACCCCAGGGATTTGCCTGGGACCAGGTGGAACAGAACCCCTTTTTCTGTCCCTGTGCCGACACCGTGCCCGTGCTGGAAGCCTTCATGGACGCGCTGCGCAAGGAGGGTAACTCCATCGGCGCGGCGGTGACCGTGGTGGCCGGCGGCGTACCGGCCGGCTGGGGCGAGCCCATCTTCGACCGGCTGGACGCGGACATCGCCCATGCGCTGATGAGCATCAACGCGGTCAAGGGGGTGGAGATCGGCGCCGGCTTCGGCTGTATCGAGCAGAAGGGGACCGAGCATCGCGACGAACTGACCCCGGACGGATTTCTGTCGAACAACGCGGGCGGCATTCTGGGCGGCATCTCGTCCGGGCAGTCGATCATCACCCGGATGGCGCTCAAACCGACCTCCAGCATTCGCTTGCCGGGGCGCACCATCGACACCGACGGTCGGCCCGCCGAGGTTGTGACCACCGGCCGCCATGACCCCTGTGTCGGCATCCGTGCCACCCCTATCGCCGAGGCCATGCTGGCGCTGGTCCTGATGGATCATTGCCTGCGTCAGCGCGGCCAGAACGCCGATGTGACCCCGCCGACGCCGCCGATCCCCGCCGCGGCGCCGCCCGGCACTGCCGACGCGCCATGACCTTGGGCACCGCCCGCCGCCGACCCCCGCTCCGCGGATGACCGCAGGCGCCGCCGCCGGGCTGCCGTACTGGCGGCTCTCGGCCTATTATCTCTTTTACTTCGCCGCATTGGGCGCGCTGGTGCCCTATTGGGGCCTGTTTCTCCAATCCCGCGGGTTCGATGCCCTGGCCGTCGGCCAGTTGATGGCCATCCTGGCGATCACCAAAGTCATCGCCCCGATGCTCTGGGGACACCTGGTCGACCGCTCCGGGCAGCGCATGCCCCTGGTGCGTCAAGCCTCACTGGGGGCGATCCTGGTGTTCGGCGTCGTGTTCATCGCCGACGGCTTCTGGCCCATGGCGGTGGCCATGACCCTGTTCAGCTTTTTCTGGAATGCCTCGCTGCCGCAGGTGGAGGCGGTCACCTTCAATCACCTGGGTGCGCGGGTCTCGCGCTACGCCCTGGTGCGGGTTTGGGGGTCGGTGGGTTTTATTCTCGTTGTCGGTGTTCTGGGGTTCCACCTGGAACAGGCGCCGCTCTCCATCGTGCCGGTGTGGGTCATGGTGCTGTATGTCGGGGTCTGGATCAGTTCGCTATGGATTCCGGATTGCCCATCGGCCACGGCGAGCGGCCCGGCGCCGTCGCTGCGCGGGCTGCTGCGCCGACCCGAGGTCCTGGCGTTCCTGGCCGCCTGCTTCCTGATGCAGTTGAGTCACGGCACCTATTACGCCTTCTACTCCATTCATCTCAAGGAGGCCGGTTATTCGACCGGTGCGGTGGGCGCGCTGTGGGTGCTGGGGGTGGGGGCGGAAGTGCTGGTCTTTCTGATCATGCACCGGCTGTTGGAACGCTTCGGGGCACGCCGGGTGTTGATCATGAGCCTTGCACTGGCCGTCGTCCGGTGGTTGCTGATCGGGGCCTGTGTCGAGTTCGTCGCCGTTCAGGTTGTTGCACAGTGTTTGCATGCGGCCACATTTGGCACGTTCCATGCCGCTGCGATCCATATGGTTCACCACTATTTTCCTGGGCCCACCCAGGGGCGGGGCCAGGCCATCTACAACAGCCTGAGTTTTGGTGCCGGCGGTGCCCTCGGGAGCCTGATCGGCGGCCTGGTCTGGACCACGCCCGGACCCTTCGCCGCCTTCGGCATTGGGGCCGTCGCGGCGGCGATCGGACTCTGGGCCGTATGGCGCTGGGTGGACCTCGGGCATCGGTACTGAGCGTGTCGGCGCAGGGGTTCAGTCGCCGATTGGCGGCAACCGTTTTCCCGATTTGAGACCTGATTCGCCATTTGCGTTGCCGCTCCTATGTCGTAATATGCGCCGAGCGACAGACCGACAATGAAGTTTGTTAATTCCGTTAATGCTGTCTGTCAATCATAGGGCTGCTTTCGAATAGTGTACCCGCCGGGCTGAGACTGATCTCGCCCGTGCAGCGGTCCATCCGAACCTGGCTCAGCGGCATACATTGTCTTATTACAAAGGAACTTACACTATCATGTCAGATTCCAGAGCCTATCCGATCCTCCCCGGCCGCCGCTATCCGCCGGGTGCCACGGTTGAAGAAACGGGCGTGAACTTTTCCGTGTACAGCCGTCACGCGGTTGGGGCCGAGCTGCTGCTCTACGCGGGTGCGGACAGCGACAAGCCCTTTCAGGTGATCCGGCTCGACCCGGAGCTCAATCACAGCTTCTTCTCCTGGCACGTCCTGGTTGTCGATCTGCCGCCGGGGACTCACTACACCTGGCGCATGGATGGACCCCATGACCCGCGCGGACACGGATGGTGTTTCGACCCCGGTATCGAACTCCTGGATCCCTGGGCGCGCGCCGTCAACGTGTCCGGTTGGGACCGCTGGCGCCGCCAGACCGAAGGGGTGCAACCGCACGACTCGCCGCGCGCCGTGGTGCTCGCCGACGAGTACCACTGGTGCGGGGATACACCCATCCGGGTGTCCTCTGAGCAGATGATCATTTATGAGATGCACGTAGGCGGTTTCACCCGGCACCCGTCGTCTGGCGTGCAGCACCCCGGCACCTTCTCCGGGCTGATCGAGAAGGTGCAATATTTGCAGGATCTGGGTGTCACCCATGTCGAACTGATGCCGGTGATGGCCTTCGACGAGCAAGACGTGCCGGAGGCGGTCTGGGCCTCGGGCCTGCGTAACTATTGGGGTTACAGCAGTTTCGGCTTCTTCTCGCCGCACCCCGGTTATTGCGTGACCCCGGAGCAGGGCAGTCACCGACGCGAGTTCAGAGACATGGTGCGCACCCTGCATCAGGCCGGTATCGGAGTCATCCTGGACGTGGTCTTCAACCATACCTGCGAAGGTAACGGGCGGGGCCCGACCTTGTCATTCAAGGGGTTCGGCAACGAGACCTTCTACTGTCTCGATCAGCTCGACAAGACCATCTATCTGGACTTCACCGGCTGCGGCAACACCGTCAGCGCCAACCACCCCTTCGTCGCGCGCTACATCCTGGACTGCCTGGAGTATTGGGTGCGCGAGATGCATGTGGACGGGTTCCGTTTCGACCTCGCGAGCGCCATGGCGCGCGACGCCAATGGCCATCCCATGGAGCATCCGCCGGTGCTCTGGGGGATTGAGCTCTCGGACACCCTGGCGGCCAGCAAGATCATCGCCGAGGCCTGGGACGCGGCCGGGCTTTATCAGGTCGGCTCATTCCCCGGCTATCGCTGGATGGAATGGAACGGCCGCTACCGGGACAGCATCCGCCGGTTCGTGCGTGGTGACACCGGCATGATCCCGGAAGTGGCGACCCGGCTGGCGGGCAGCAGCGACCTCTACGGGGCCAACCTGCGCCAGCCGATCAACAGCATCAACTTCGTCACCTGTCACGACGGCTTCACCCTGTGGGACCTGGTTTCCTACCACACCAAGCGCAACGCGGCCAACCGCGAGGGCAACCGCGACGGCAACAATGACAATCTGAGCTGGAACTGCGGCATCGAGGGCGAGACCACGGACGCCGAGGTCCTGGCCCTGCGGCGGCGTCAGGCCAAGAACCTGCTGACCCTGCTGTTTCTCAGCCAAGGCATTCCGATGTTGCTGGCCGGCGACGAGGTGCTGCGCGGACAATCCGGCAACAACAACGCCTGGTGTCAGGACAACGCGCTCGGCTGGTTCGACTGGTCGTTGGTCGAAACCAACCGCGAACACCTGCGCTTCGTGCGCGGCCTGATCGCCCTGCGTAAGCGCCATCCCAGCCTGCGCCGCCGCCGCTTTCTGGCCGGACAGAGCCGCAACGGCGCCGACATGGCCGACGTCACCTGGCACGGCACCCAGGTCGGCACCCCCCCGTGGGACGACCCCACCGCCCAGACCCTGTCATTCACCCTGGCCCCGGTCGAAGCCGACGAGCCACCCTTGTACATCGCCATCAACATGGCCGCCGCGGCCCAGCGCTTCGAACTGCCGGTGCTGCCGGGACGGGTCTGGTATCGCGCGCTCGACACCGGCGGCGCCTCGCCGCTCGACGTCACCCGGCCCGAAGACCAGATCGCGCTCGAACCCGGCCCGCTGGTGCTGCGCTCACGCAGCGTGATCGTGATCGAGAGCCGGCCGGAGCGCCGCTAGCGCAAGCACTTCGCTTGACCTCCGGTGACCGGCCCGATGCCACCGGAGGCCGACGCTTTAGCGGGCGGCGGCCGGCGCGCCAGGCGTCGGTGTGTTCACTCGTGACACCGTTCCCGCGGTGTCACGCATCCCTTGGCGCTCCACGCCACGACCCCTTCAGCGATTCGGCCATCACCCGCTTGATGCCGAGTCTTCGGGGCCTTGAGGACGGGGGCATCAGTTCAGACCCTCAAAAGATCGGTGTCGCTGGTCTGGCCAGGGCCGACCCAGGTCAGCCCCAATACCCGTCGGCCGACCCGCCACTCGGGATGCCCGAAGATCACCGCCAAGCGGATACTCGTATCCGGCAGGTGTTCGTCGAGCTGATCCCGTAACCAATCGAAGTCGGACATCGAGCTATCGTACCCGCCGTGCAGCCAGGCCAGTACCCCGCCGGCCGGCCCCGCATCCAGTTGCGTCCAGAGCCGGCGAAACGCGCCCGTGCGGCGGGACTCATGACTCCAGAGCGTCGCACCGGTCCGCAGGACTGATGGTGGATGCGCTGCGCTTATCCACCCTACAAAACCGGTGCTGCTGTAGGGTGGATAAGGCGCGCCGCACAATGTTCGGGACGCAGCACGTCGGTTGTGCGCGCCGCATCCACCAAGAATCGCGCGAGACCTTCAAACTGGGAATTGCTGGAGTGGCTGGCGGAGTTGATATCTGAATGATCCAGGGGGCGATCAGCCGTGCTCCCGCATCGGCGGGCCGAACCTGTGCCACTGCGCCTCGGCAGCGATGCCCGCCCGTGCTGAAGTGTTGGCAATCGTTCCGGCTAAAGCGATCACCCGGATTTATCCACAGATGTCACAGATGTTCACAGATGAAGGAAAACATCTGTGTTCATCCGTCACAGAGTCATTTGCCCATATGAGTGAGGCTGACTATCCACCGCCAAGGCATCCAAACAGCAGCACCGAGCCCCACCAACAGAGACAACAGCCAATTGGGAATACCTATGAGCAGACGCGCCAACAGTTGGAGGGCATCTCCCTTATAGGCGATCTTCCCGGCGCGGGCCGAGAACTTGATGAAGTTGAAGGTACCGAACTTGTCCAATACCCGCAATCCGCCTTGGCCGAAGGTTGCCGCCTCTTTGATCGTTGCCACTCCGAGGTCCCCGGCGCGCTGCCCGACCTTCAGCGCCTGGTCGCCGCCGATCCGGTAGAGCGTCGCACTCTGGTTGCCGAAGGTCTCGGTGAATGTCGCCATGCGTCGCAGTGACGATGCATCGGTGGTATGACTCAACAGATAGAAACCGCCGCGCGTCTTCGCCAACGTATAGACGTTGCCGAACAGGTCGGACACCGCATCCAACCGACCGCTACGCTTGACCGCAGCGGCGCCATCGCGCACCGCCTTACCGAGCCAGGGCGGAAACTTGCCCAGCTTTCTTGCAACCTTCAGCATGATGACCCCGCCCTTCACCGCGGTCGTCGCCCCAACCGCCGGTGCCGCCGCCCCACCGGTCCCGATGGTAGCCATTGAACTCACCATCTGTGCCGTGGTGGCCGCCACACCGATGCCGGCGAGCGCGGCGATCACCTCATCCACCTCCGCGCCTTGCCCCCAGTTGATCGCCTGCTTGGTCAGATCGCGGAGATCGCCGATGACGAACAAGTCGCTCGCGACCCCGACGGCCTGTCCGATCGTCTCGTCGCTGGTCCCATCGAAGAGCCCTTCCTTCAACTTTTCGCCTTGATAAGCGACACGTCCACGCTCTTGCTCGATCTGCGCATGCAGGGCCTGCGCGGCGGGGTCTTGGTTGACGTAGTCGTATTCCATGAAGAAATCGAGATACGCCGCCGCTTCGGCATAGTGTTCCGCGGCGACCATCTCACGGACTTCCGGTAACGGGTCGATGCGGGTTAATGCGAGCACGGCTAGTTGGCCTTGTTGCCAGAGTACGCCGGCGGAGACGGCGGCCAGCAAGAGCGAGGTCAGCTTAAAGAGTAGCTTTAGCATCAAGCTTTCTTCGTGGCAATGTGATGCCAAACGAGTTCCGAATGTGCATCAAGCACGTGGCGCGGTAACGGAAATTTAAGACTATGCAAAATCACGCAGCATCCACTGACAACAACGGCTCGGTTGACATGCAATTCTCATCCCAGCGACACACTGCTCTCATTACTCGGTGTTTCCACAAGCAGGAAAGCGATACCATCAAGAAGCTTTTGATAGAGATCAAGCGTTCGCGAGTCGATGAGAAGCTGAAAAGTAGAAACCTCCTCTCTTGACCATTTCGATTTCCCAATGAGCTTATTCCCGGCAAGAGGATTGGAAATCAGGTCGCCATCGTCTTTAACGGGCTCAATCTCATGATTACCACGGCGACGATTATCTCGAGCATCAAGCCAGCGGAAATTACCGATAGAATTTCCCACAGTCCCGCGCTCCCAGCGAAAATTATCTAAACTCACATTGGAATCAAGTCGATCTTCACGGTACCTCCAATCGAAAGCGAAAATACTGGATGGAATAAGATGATCAAGATCTATTGGGAGATCATCATCCCGATCAGAGGTGGGCTCGTAATCAGGATATTCACCCACAATATATTTCCTTTGGAGCCAGACCAAAGCCCGTTTCACTAATTCTTGATTAGTTGAAAAAACACGCAAGGCTTCCCCTGGTTTACGCCCGCTGTCTTGATCGAGAGACTTGAAACGCTCGGTCCACGGCCGCAGATAATCATTGGCGTTATTGACTTCATCATACAGAGAAGGTAACTGCCAACGCCGTGGCATCACGCGTGCGATACCTTCCTGTTCGTACTCATCGATTAAGGTCTGAATAGACTTCAAGCTGAATCGCCAACGTTGATTCTCGTCTGCCGGATACACATGCTGAAAAACACGGTCAGCGGCTTTTCGGTCATCGCCAACAAAGATAAGCCAGTATAAGACGAATGCACAGAGTACTTTACGGCCATCCTCCTTCCAGGAACTTGTATCATCATGGTTCACGGAAAAGAGAATTAGTACATCGACAAGCTCTCGTGGTAGACGTGCTAGCAACATATTTGGCAGTCCTGCCGAATTGTTGTCTGGGTCATAGGAGAGGGCCTCGCGTATTTTTATTACTACTGTTTTCAGCATACAGTCCTGCTCGCTTTCGGGGGGCAGCAGCCCCAAGAATTGCGCCTCCACGTCCTTTTTGTCCTTTTCCTTCAACTGAGAGACAAACTCAGGATTAGGACGAGAAATGACCTGCCATTCTTTAGCCTCAGGCCAAGGTTTCAATACCTTAGCGACACGCAAGGCTGCAAGAACAAGATCGACCTCGCCAGCGAGACGACCGGCTTGACTATCTTTCATAATCTCCATCATACGAGCGCGAACATCCGGATACGCGTACTTGATTATCGAATAGGTGAGCTCATCATCGGAAAGGCGTGTACCACCCTGACCCAATCGGCCAAAAAAGCGGATGTATTCGCAGCGTCCCGCGGCCCGCTCATGGATCAGCCGCCGCAGGCCGACAGGGATAAAGGTACGGCTCACGCCTGCCGAAGTCGTTGGGCAGCGCGAATCTTGGATTTACGGACCAAATGCTCGATGTACTGGTAATGGCGCCATTGTTGCTCTTCCTCGTCCGACAGGACGCGTTCGCGGCTCTGCTCAAGGAGGTGGTCAATTTGGTCTTGCAGGGCTTGGCTGGGACGTAGCGCCATGATTTGCTCCGGCGTGGGCAGGCTGGCAAGAAGTTCCAGCACGTCCGCCAGTCCCGTGAATCCCGCGGCCCCTTGCGCATCGAGCTCGCGCAGACCAAGGCGCAGGATGCGCGGCAAGCGCCCCTCGCGGGGTCGCAACTCCGCGGCAAGATCGTCGGGAATTTGCAGGGTGAGTTGCATCGCGATCCGCTCAGTCAAACAGTTAAATCCTTAGCGGTTACTTGGTTCCAGTATTCTCCCTTCCACGGATCCCCGTCAAGTCGTGACAGCGGGGATCTGCCAACAATCAGGTCGGCGACGCACAGGTCAATTAGGCTTCGCTGCGGTCTGACGGCCGAACGGACCGGCTTAAGTCTTGATAGGCCAGAATCATCTCGTGCAGGGCATCGCGGAGCATGGCTCGGCATTCATCAAGGTTGGCGCCTTCGGTGACCACTTCCGGCCAGTCGACCAACTGGCCCATGTATCCGCCCTGGAAACGTGTGTACTTTGCGGTGTAAGTTTGCAGCATTGCGGTCTACCAAAGCCGCTGTACGCCAAAGCGGTCGAATAGGGTCTCGTTACTGACCAGTATGAGTCCTTCGATCTGTGCTTGGGCGATCAGCATCCGGTCGAACGGGTCGCGATGCGCGCCGGGCATGAGTCCGGCGCGGCGTGCATGCGCGACGGTGATCGGCAGTTGCCGAAACGCCTGATCGTCCAGGATCTGTGCGAAATGTTCGGCCACATACACAGCGTCGGGGAGCTTCCCGATGCGCACCTTGGTCGCGATCTCCCACGCGGACGCGGCGCTGACGAACACCTCGCGGTGGTCCTCGCCGATCGCCTGCCGCGCGGGATGCGACAGGTCTTGGTTGCCGTCGAGCCACCAGAGTAGCGCGTGGGTGTCGAGCAGCAAGGGCGGCGGTCTGTGCTGAGGTGGCTCATTCCCAGGCACGCAGTTCATCCTCCGGCAAAGGCTCAAAGAAACGCTGGTCGATCCGAGCCTTACCGCTCAATGCACCGAATTGCCGGCGGCTGGGGCGGGGTGCGATGGGGGTGAGGCGCACGACGGGGGTACCGGCCTTGGCGATCACGACCTCTTCGCCACGGCATGCCTGGTCGATGATCTTGGAGAGGTTGGTCTTGGCCTCGTGGATGTTGATCTGGATCATGGGAGCGACTTAATGCCTAGCTAACATGGATTGGTCAAGTGTAGCAGTCGGACGGCACCGCGTATCGTCCAGAGCACTCCATCAGAAATTCCAAATTTGGGCGACATCGCGCGATCCTTGGTGGATGCGGCGCGCGCGACCGCCGTGCCGGGTCCCTGACACCGAGTGGCGCGCCTTATCCACCCTACAACGGAGCCGGTTTCGGGTGGATAAGCGCAGCGCATCTACCATCTGCATCGCGGCCGGCACGCTGTTGGCGGAGGCCACTCAAATTTGGAACTGTTGATACAGGCGTGCCACCGCCGGAGCGGTGGCACGAGAACGCGGAATGGCTATGCCGCCTCCCGCCCATCCACCTGTTTCAATCGACACTCCGCCGCCAGCCGCCGCAGGAATTGCTCCGGCGTCAGGGTCTCCCCGAGCAGGCTGCGCTGACGGCAGACGTTGGCGAAGTCGCCCGCGGTCAATCCCTGAAGCGTCTCCAAATAGCGCGCCAGGTCCGGCGCGACCGCCGCGGTGGTATCACCCAGCGCTTCGCGCGCGAAGAGCGCGAGCCGTTGCGCCGGATTCAGCGCCCGGAAATTGAGCTTGAAGTCGAACCGCCGCAGGGCCGCCGCATCGATGCCCGCCATCAGATTGGTTGCGGCAATGAAGATGCCGGGATAGCGCTCCATTTGCTGCAACAGCTCATTGACCTGGGTGCGCTCCCAACTGTGCCGGGCCGCCCGCCGGTCACTGAGGAAGCTGTCGACCTCGTCGAGCAGCAGGACTGAGTGCGCCGGGTCGCACTCGCGGAACAATCGCGCCAGGTTCTGTTCGGTCTCGCCGACATAGGGCGAGATCAGATCGGACGCCTGGCGCGCCACCAGTTCGCGGTCCAGCGCCTCGGCCAGGACCTCGGCAA
>Ga0247836_1003756_pt1 | contig 19848 bp, 28 predicted proteins | sample LaCruzMarch2015__4_FD_187116 | JGI IMG/M metagenome (GOLD analysis project Ga0247836, IMG submission 187116) | Freshwater microbial communities from meromictic Lake La Cruz, Castile-La Mancha, Spain - LaCruzMarch2015_14m | ecosystem: Environmental > Aquatic > Freshwater > Lake | place: Spain... | reverse complement strand
TGAGGCATGTAGTAGATATAACTATACTCGTCAATTTAATTGGGTTTGATAATATTTCTAAATATTATACTCTCTGAGGCATGTAGTAGATATAACTATACTCGTCAATTTAATATCACAAAATTATAATTTAATAAAATGGTCGTGACTTTATTGATTTTATCAATTTTAAATATTTACCATATTTTCCCTTTTTCATTCATCATTTCTAGCTTCTATAAATCCTATTTATTTTTGTGGTAATTAATGGTTATTTGATCAAGTATGCTCATTTTAACCACTTGAGTTCCCTTTATATTTTTAAACCCTGCAAATGTCATTTTTATATTTACATCTCTAAAATCTAACAACAATTAGTTTTGAGTCTTCTATAGAAGTGTTAATAATTTGAAATAAGAACGGTAAAGCAATCAAAAAGTTTGATGAGTTGGATGCTTTTTGCCTTCTAGCACTCTATTTTCTTGGAGAAGCTAATATTCATGGAGCTACCATGTATGACCACATTTTGTTACAGTTCCCGCAATGCTCGCGCACATCATCTTGGCGACTAGCTTCGTTTCGTTTTCATCTGGAGTGATGAGGAATATTGCTCTGTCGTACCTGCACTCGGGACAGATGACATGGACCTGTGGAGTTGCCGGGTCGAAGATGGAGGCTTCATCTGTGCTGGTCTGCCGAGAGTCTACAAAGATAGTGGAGTACATGCCTGGAGTTCTTTCGAGTAGAGGAGACAGTCCTCGTTGTATCGTTCGGTGAAGTCGACCTCCTGCACCCCGCAAGTTTGGCAGCAGAACTCCAGCGAGTTGGCATTGGCCCTCAACGGCGCCATCATGTTGTGACATCTCCAGCAGAAGTAAATGCCGAAGACGGAGCTGACTTCGATGCCCTCAACTTCTTCTTCCTCTTTCTGCATCCAATTTGCTATTATAGACTGCGTTAGTATTTGGCCTGAGCTGCAGATGAAAACAGGCAGGAGAAATAGTTTTATTAGTTGTAGGTATAAGTTAAATCCGAGATGTACGATTCAGTGGAACTGGGAGACGCTCCCGCAAAGGATTGTAAATAACTCATAAGGCAGTTCTCAACCACTTCCCCGCAGTCGAAATCGCAAACAAACAGTACTCTCTCGAGGCTGATATAATCACCGGGTGGCGGCCGAGGAACAAAGTCATGGGGCCTATTCCCCTAAACTGCGACTCCCACATCCTCGATCAAATCATCGACGAGCTTACTTCCTTCGGCTCCCGCCACAAGGAAAGGGTGATCTTTCTCGGTAAGCAGCGACTAAGTCAGGCCAGAGGTTCAGCAGCAGTTTTAGAATGCACATGGAAATGCCTCGCGCTTATCCCTTCAAATACGAGGGGTGTGCTAACACCAGCTACCCTCACATGGCAGCGTACTTCCGTAAATTCCATTCCAACTTCAAATCTAAAAACACCCGCATCTTCCGAGGGATGAATCCGACTCTTCGTTCGGAGGAGGAGCTGACTTTTGAGAGCAACTTCGAGAGCGGTAACCTGGATGCAGTGATAAAGGTGGGAGAGAACGAGTACGACCTCTACCTTCGCATAGACACCAATACCCGCGGCCATCTGCAGTGGTACAACTTCACTGTCCGCAACTGCGGCAAGAAGAAGGTACGCTTCAATATCGTGAACTTCAAGAAGGCGAAAACTCTTTACCAGCGTGTACGGCTAACTTACGCAGGGCATGAAACCTTACATCTACAGCGAGTACCTCAAGCAGACCAGGGACCAGGGGTGGGAGCAGAGCGGCTAGAATGTCAAGTACTTCAGACGCAAGCTCACCTACCCCTTCCTTGAGGACGACTACGAGGAGGAGCAAATCACGCTCAACTGCTTGCAGTTCGACCATACTTTCGAAGTTGACTGGGAGCTAGTTCAGTTCGCCTACTGCCCTCCCTTCACCTACTCCCAGCTGCACCAGCTCATCAGCAAGCTCGCCGCGCAGAACCCCAAAGACAAATAAGGTATTCTGCAGTCCACTCAGCCATCTTAAAGGAGGAGGTGCTGTGCGAGTCTCTCAGCGGACTCGAGATCCCTCTGCTGACGGTCACCGATCCTGATGTTGATAGCAGAAGAAAGAAATGCATACTGGTGTCTGGGAGAATACACCCGGGCTAGTCGTGCTCTAGCTTCATGGGGCAAGGCTTCCTCGAGTATATCTGCGCTGATACTGAAGAGGCCGAAGCTTTACGCCGGAACGTGGTCTTCAAGGTCATTCCGATGCTGAACCCCGATGGAGTGGTTGTTGGTAACTTTAGAACTTCCCTCTGCGGGCGAGACCTCAACAGGACCTTCAAGATGAGCAACGACTTCTTGATCCCCGAAGTGCGGGCCCTCAAAGAGCTCGTGGTAAAGCTCAAAGGCGAGTACAAGGGCAGGCTCATCATGTTCCTCGACCTCCACGGCCATTCCGTAAAAAAGAATGTCTTCCTCTACGGCCCTGAGTATGATATCTGGTAAACAAACTACTATAAGACGAGGATATTCCCAAAGCTCATCTCCAACCAAACCGAAATGTTCCGCTACTATAGCTGTCTCTTCAGGGTGGCCTAATTCAAGAAATCAACGGCGAGGGCTGTGCTCCTCAGAACCATTCCCCACTGCTATACAATATAGGCTTCAGCTGGGTTCTATTACTGCCCCCTATAGAAGAAAGATATTCCCTTTACCCCTGAGAGGTGGATTTACATGGTAGGTGTCAGCTTAAATAGGGACGCAAGCTCGGGTAGAGCATTAAGGACTACATCTAAATGCTCAATGAGGAAGTAGTGAGCAAAGAGGAAAGAAAGCAGAAACTGACATCCCTAAAGACAGTTAAAAACGCTAAGTTGCATGCCAAAAAGCACAGTGAGAAGCTCAGTCTAAACAAATTCCAGACAAGGATCATAACTAACTCCTCTCAGAAGGGGAAGGGCTGCAGCGAGGAACCGATGGACAAGCACCAGTAGGAGACGATGAATCTTTCGAAGAAGGCGAGAGACCTCATCGAATCTATCAAGGAGGATGAGAAGAAGCATGTCGAGGAGAGGAGATCTGAGGGGCACGATAGCGATGAGTTCAGCGAGGGAGGGTCCGACAGTGAGTCTGCCGATTAAGATATGAAGGAGTAAGAGATGAACTCTTTTCAGGATCAGCTCAACTCCTTCATGCAGGAGTTCAGAGAGAAGTTTTATCGAGAAAAGGCAGAAAGGCAGTACTCTCTGAAGTAGCCGGCCAGGAGGAAGCCGAGGGACGAGGAGCAGCCGCGCCCCAAGCGCTAGCAGAAGGGGATCTAGTTGATAGCGAGTCTTCGCAAAAAGGCAGAGCAGAGTGATAAGGGCCGCTAGTTAATAGTCTGGAGCAAGATAAAAGATGAGATCAAGGAGGGTAAGACCAGGAGCGGAGGGGAGATTTTCAACCCCCGAAATACTCTCAGCCGGGTTTAGGGTCTTCCGAGTCGACCTGCCAAACCCCGGAGACTGGGAGTGGAAAGCCAAATTCTCGAGAAATAAGAGTTGACCCTAGGGTTTAGAGAAGCCAAGATGGCTAAATGACTTGATTTTTTGAATACCTATCTTGATCAATAAATAAATCAATGGTGAATCATTCTTCAAATACAATTTGCTAAAAAGAAGTCCCCTCGATACGGTGAGACTTTGAAGCCTCGATTGGGTTAGATTTTTACGCATTGAGAATAATCGATTTAGTAGGCTCTTATTGTTCTTTGAGTAAGTACTTCTCCTCAATCGCTGGGTTTCGCAGACCATAACCTTTTACAAAGAACTCCGAATCTTCGAAAAACCTCAGTCTCCTTCTCTACACATTTTTCATCAAGACCCCGAAGATACCTCCGCCCACCAAACCGATGCCTGCGGATATTCCAACATACGATAGGATCCAACTGGCTACTGATGCTTGAGTGACTGTCGACTGGGAGAGAGTAGAGAGTGAATTTTCTGTGTTCTTATAAGCTATCATCACAATTGGGGCGATAACGAAGGAGCCAATAAGGCTGATAGCCAGCACCAAGAGGCCTCCAAAGGAATCTCGAATACCTCTTTTGTTGATTCTTGGTTAGAGCTTTTCGAAAAAGAATGCGGATGAGAAGCCAGCAAAGAGGCCAACTGCGATGGAGGCACCAATGTTTTCACAAGTTCCTGCGATGGGGCCGTACATGATGGCGCCAGCGAGGGTGCCGATCATCGATCCCCTGATCTCCACTCTCTTCTTCTTGCCGATGAGGATTGAAAAGGCGTAGTAGAAGATCACACTCGCACTCATAGCGAAGAATACAGAAATCCAGGCTTCAGGCCAAGCATAAGTGCGTACTGGCTCATCTTTAGCCTGCTCACTGGCAACTGAGTGTTTGACTGGGTAGAGAGTGCTGGTTGTGCAGAAGGCGAGGAAGAGGAAGAAATTGCCAAGCAGAGTCAGAATGCTCGAGTTTTTAGATTTGTAGTCTGAGAGTGAAGTCTTTGGCTTCTTGAGGAAGAGGCTGACGATGGTCGAGTAGACTGCTGAGAAGAGGTAGACCGAGGTAATCTGGTAGTCGTCGAAGAAGCGGTTATCAGGGGAGGAGAGCACGAGCCGACTGCAGAGGAAGTGGTTGAGGTTCCAAACAAAATTAAAGAGAAAGGAGTTGATGACCAGATGGGAGAAATTGATCCGCCCATACAAGGCCAGCAGAGCCACTAGCTGAGCGATCGAATTGGCCAAACTGATTTTCATGTTGTAGAAGTCAAGGTAAACTTACACCCCTGCAAGGCTTAACTGATATAACCGGCTTGGATCCTGGGAAGCAGGCACTGTTCCATTGAAGTCTGTGAAGAAGACATTGAACCAGAACTTCTGAAAGATGGGAGAGATGATCGTGGTGAAGGAGACAATGAAAAGAGGGGTGAACATCGCAGTGAGGGTATTCTTCTTGAACTGGCAGAAGAGCAGACCGAAGCCTATGATCGTAAACACGGCTGCGAGGACCTGAAGGCTGCCGAATAAAGTCTGCTTCTGCTGCGATGTCCCCAGCCCAGCAATCCGATTCTAATTTTCTACACCATACCTGACCTCGCTACTGAAGCCGTAGACCCAGAGGAAGCCACCGAGAGTGATGAGTACGAAGAGCCCGACCATCCTATTAACCCGCGGTTTCACTTGGAGAGGCTTGCGGGCTGGTAAGGAAGGGATCTTTGTAGCAGGAACTGTTTCTAATTTAGTATGAAGGACAATCTAGCTCATTCTAATATTATTAATAGGTTAATATATTTATTCCAGCAAATCCAAAACCATCTGCAGTGGCTAAGCGAAGACTCAGATGGAATGTAAATCATGATTTTATGGAGATCTGCAGGGATAGCTACTCGTAGTACTTTCTTATGGACTGCAAATAGGCTACTCCGCTGTCTTATTGGTGCGCGTGCGCCTTGATGGATGCTCTTCGGAAGGGAGAGCCGTAGTAAGACCTTTGATCCAGCTCCACTGAGGCAGACTGAATCGAGCTCCCTTCCATCTTTTACTCCAGCCGGCCAGATTTAATACTATGGTTTAGTGCTCGGAATTTGGGGAGGTTGCTCTGCTCGCCTGTGAAACCATCATTGAAGCTGTCCTGCAGCTGCTGGCACCCCCACTTCACCTCTATATTCTTGTTGATATTCCAAATTCCAGCCTCAATAGCCTTTTGCGAATTACTCCCATCCACTGTCATTTCTACCTCTGCGCTCTTCCTTAGGTGGCTCTTTAGCTTACCGTCTTATCTCTTGTAATAGATCCTTTCCCTGTAGTGAATTAAAGCGATCTTCTCAGACTTGTGCTCTCTTATCACCTTGCGTATCCTATCGAAGTCCGAAGAGCATTCGAGGTCCTCTTCAAATATCTCAGGGTTGCCAACAGTCAATCCATACTCGAGATTGAAGAAATCGTAGTTGTGCGACCCTTAGAGGTGACTATTGCCGACCAGTTTGAAGATAATGCCAGCGATCAAACCACTCCCAATTGCTACTCCGATGGAAACGCCAACATAGGAGAGGATCCAACCCGCTATGCTTCCATTGACTAAAGCTAATCCTTTTGTATCGAAGTTGGAAACCGAGAGAGTAGGCAGTATCCATGTCCGAACATAGTAGGTGATCAATATTATTGGAGCGATTCCAAAAGTACTCACTAGGGAGACGATGAACACTCCAAAGGCTCCATAGCAATCATCATTCACCCTTCTGTGAATCTTCCAACGATATATGCTCACGATTATCCCTGAAATGATGCCGCAAGTTATCGCAGCACCAATGTTCACTGCAGTCCCTGCGATTGGCCCAAACACGATTCCTCCACAAATGATGCCTAGTATTACCTCCCAAACACCCGTCTTGCCATAGAAGAGGACCGTGAGGGCAGTTGAGGAAATTACAGAAGAGCTCATGGCGAAGAAGATAGCAAGAAAAGCCTCTTGCCAGATATAGCTGCGAGCGAACTCAGCTTGAGCTGGGGTGAACTTGACTGGGAAGAAGGTGGTAGTTGTGCAGAAGGAGAGGAAGACAAAGAAACTGCCAGTGAGGGCCATAATTCTCGAGCTGTGGGAGTAGAGGTGGTTCTTACTGGGGGCGGGAGTCCTTAGGAAGCAGCTGGCAGTGAAGGAGAAGACTGCTGCGAAGAGGTAGACATTAGATATTTGGTAGTCATCGACGACCCTCGTCTCCGGGGAGTGCATCTGGAGGAGAACAGTGATGAAGTGGCAAAGATTCCAGCCGAAGTTGTAGAGAAATGAAAAAAACAATGCCTGGGGGAGGTTGAGTTTGCCAAAGAGTCCAAGTAGTGCCACTAGCTGCGATATTGCGTTGGCGAAGGAGATCTTGATGTTGTAAAACTAGACATTGACATTGAGGCCATCGAGGCTCTGCAGGTAGAAGCGTCCTGGCCCATCGGTGGTTTCGAAGGTTTTACCTTAGAAGTTGCTCACCAGAACGTTGAACCAGAATTTGGCGAAGTAGGGACTCGCAATGAGAGTAAAGGAGACGATGAAAAAGGTGAGGAAGAAGGCGATCGGCACAGAGTATTTGTTATAGGAGAGGACAAGGGCGAACCCGATGACTGTGAACACTGCGGAGAAGAGGACTAGTTTGGAGTAGATGAGCTGCGAGGTGAGATTGTTGGGCTGCGAGGCTGCGAGGGTGAGGTTGATCTCGCCTGCCCAGCCGTAGAGCCAGTAGAGTCCGAAGAGTACTGTAAGCATAGCTGCTCCGGTTAATCTATTCCTTATAGATCCTCGCCGGATGTTGCTATCGCTGGGCGCATCCTCCAGCTCCTCCTGGGGCGGCAGCTCAACGTTGAGGCGTGATACACTCATTGCACTAATAAATTTGAAATATATAATTATTATTCCAGTACCCTCCGATGCCACCACAACTGCGAACACCGAACAGAGAGATATCCGCTTACGCCTGAGCTACTCAAAGGTTGTTAAGTGTTTTCGGTGGAGGTTTAAGGATTCATAATACTTCCAATTGATTATGAAAGGAGTAAAGGTGTTAGATTATCATTCATTATTATGAAAGGATTTAGTTATCATTCAAAATATGTGATGATCAATATTCGTAATAGCCCTTGGTGTTGTAGAGCACTCGCAGCAGAGGGTGGTCACTTTTGTGATGCTCGTTCTCCAGTTGCTTCATGATCTCCTCAGAGCTGCCCACGATTCCCTCGAGGCACCCCTCGCACACATCCACGAAGTCCCCTTTGAAGTTAGGCTCAGGACGGCAGCCGATGCAGATAAACCTGGCCTTGCCGAGCCCGCTTGATCCACCGCAGCAGTTGCAGCAAAAATGATGTCCGCCCGTTACTTATTATATCTTGTCGGGCTGGCAGTTGCTGCCCAGCTTCTTGGTGTCTACCTCCTTGGTGGGCCCTAGCAGGAGCACGCTGTTCTTCTCGTAGTTGAAATGGTGGCCTGCCTCGGCGGATGGCTTCTCAACGCACTTCCTGCAGCCGAAGTGAGGCTCGTGCTCCCACTTTAGCCAGTAGTAAGGGAAGGTGAGGGCGGCCTTACACTCCCAGCAGGTGGGGTTCTAGCTGAGGGGGACGTGAGTGCGATCGATCTACCTGAAATCCAGCTTAGCATCGGGGGTGTCCTTCAATAGTTCCTTAAGCAAGTCATTCGACTACTGGTCCCCCTGCCTCACGAAGACCTCAGCTGACCAGCTGGATTTCACTGCTCCGTTCTTGAAACCAGTAGTAAAGCTAGCCTTTACACAGATGAGGTCTGACTTCTCGAAAGCAGCCTTGAAACTCTCGGGGCTGAAGAGCTGGATGATGGGTTTGTTGGCTTGTAGGCTCTCAGTCGTGAAGGGGACGGGAGGGGCAGCTTAGGCTATGATCTCACTCTCCTGCTGCAGCAGTTCGTTAATTTTGTCCTCCAGCTTGATGGAGCTGGGGTGGCCAGTAAAGGCTATTTTCCCGAACTTGTCGACCAAGCATACAAAGGGGATGCCAGTGATGCTAAAGTTCTTGATGAGGTGGTGATCTCCCTTCCAGCCCAGGAGGGTAAGGTGCTGAATCTTCGTCCACTTCCGGCTGTTCACCCTTGTAGCGATCACTTCCTTCTCCTCATCCACACTCACGGCCACGATCCTCACCTTGTCTCCCCACACTGCCTCATTCTTCTCCAGCATCTCCTGGTTGTGCTGCATCGGTCGCTGGCAGGGCCCGCACCAAGTGGCCCAAACATCCACCAGCAGAACCTCTCCAGCTTTGTGTTGGAGATGCGACTTGCCCTCGTCAAAAACGTTATCGATTTCTCCATAATCTCCGAAGGGGCCTCCGGTTGGAAGAGCTTGTGAAATATCAGCTTCTATTTGCTTTTCCTCAAGGGCTTCCATTATCTTGCCGTATTTCTACTCTCCAATGCTCTGGCTGACGGTGCCCTCAACGAAGCTCCTCCGCCGATGGAGAGGCTCAGTCCCGAGGCCCCTCTTTTCAGCAACGATCACTGTTTTCTCTTCTAACTCAGCCCCTTCCAAGGCCTAATGTTCCCTAAGCAGCTCGATCACTTGTTTCATTGTGGATATGTTATAATAAAGCTATTCGACGGGTAGTTTAAACTTTAAAAATCTTTACAATTCCGATCCTTACTTTTTTATAGAGGAATCGCCCTCACATCGGCAATTATCTTCGCTTCAGAGTACTCCCTGATCATCGACCAAAGCAGTCATCTCCATTGCCAGTCATTCATCTATTTCGACCGTGTCCAAGTAAGTGGCAAATAGTAAATAAATATGAGTCTGCAGTCAGCAGCAGTGGTTGCTCTCCTTGCTCTCGAGGCAGTCCTTCGCCCAGTTTTCAATCCCCAAGGTCTCCAAACTGTCGGAGTATTGCAGCTTCAGGATGGCGCACACCTTCTTGCAGTATTTGAAGCTCCCCTCCAGTAGAACCTCGCTGTATCTGCTCTCGATCAGCTTTATATACTTCTTCCAGTCAATCGTCGTCTTGTTAGTCCCCGAAAATAGACTCTTTCCCCGGAGGGCTGACCCATCGTACAGTCTATTCTCGGTTATCTCGCTGCGGATTTTCGATAATCGGTCGTGGAGGTCCTCCATCAACTTGCCCAAATCGGCCAAGTCCTTCTGCTTGTTGAGCTTCTCTCTCGGCCGTGAGATGCGATCGACCAGGCGGAATTGAAAAATCTCGTCGATGAGCTGGAGGGATTCCTCGAGGATGTTGGGGCCGCCAGTCTCATCGGAGGAGCGCATGTTGGAAAGGCCTCCAGTCTTTTGGAGAGGGATCGTCGTCATCATTAATTATAAGCAAAGGTTGATATTGCGATGGATCACTCCTCCTCGGCAGCCTATTAGCCTCCCTATTCGCCTGAGCCCTCGGCCAAGGAAACCTTCTCCCACTCCTAGAACTCAGTGTAGTCAGGTGCAAGGGCAATATGTGTTTAATTGGCCCATTTTTGAGGCAGATCGTAACGATGGACGTGAGGGAGGATCCAGCTGCCTACCTGGCTGACTGGGAGGTACTCTCTGGGGTACTGCGAGGCGACAGGGTCGTTGAGTACTCTAGGTGAGGTTGACTTACTTGTTGTTGAGTCGGTCAGCGTGCACTGCCCAAAGTAGTTCGGTCTGGCCTGAAAAATAGTTATTGGTGTAGAGGGTGGCGGCGAGGTAGGGGAGGGTGAGGATGGTGAGGTACTGGCTGAAGAGCCTGTGCACTTTCAGCAGCTTGCTGAAGCGGTTAAAGAAGGGAAGTACGATGTTTTGCTTTGCGAGGGAGTAGATGGTTACACTGGGTGAGGGAGATTTACGTGCCTAGGAGGCTGATGCCGATTGCGGTGTTCTGGTTCTTCTCCTTGCGCTACTGGTAGAGGTCGTAGGTAGCCTTGATGACTGGCTGGTAGGGGTAGAACTTGTTGAGCTCGGCCAGAACTGAGTCCGTGGCGAAGAGCATCTTCAGCTTGGCAGCCAAGGAGGATTCGTACTTCTCCCCGCTGAAGTAACGCCTGCTGATATCGTCAGAGGGCAGCTTCTCGAAGTATTTTCCTGCGAAACCGATGTTGCTGAGAACGTGGGGTTGGTAAGTCATAAAAAATATTATCACCAACTTTAATCCCACCAATCGCCTTCAACCCTATCTTTTGCTCCTCCTTAGCTCCTTCATAATAGATATATTCTTGGAAGGCAGTCAGGTATTATAAAGGTGCTTAAAATCATTGTTCTTGGCTGGCATGCACGAACTTCTCCCTCATCACGCGCGCCATGTTCTGCACTGTCCTCAGTGCTTCGTTCAGCACCTCGCTGGTGTCCTGAGTGAGGGTCTGCAGCCGCAGATTCATCTTCGCCTCCGAAGGGTGGGGAATGCTGTATCCCACAAACTCAACGTTGGAGTGCCCCGAGAGCACTGTGCGCAGTAGATTCCCGAGGGTGTGGTCTTCATTGTTGAAGATGTATGTGGCGCATCGACGGTCGTTCTGCTCCTGCTGGATGATCAGTCCTTCCTCGGCTGCCTGCTCCTCGGCTATGGCTTCGGCGCTCGAGGATTCGGAGCCCACCTCCTCCTACTCAGACATATTGTGCTCAGAGTCAGACATTTATTTATAATGATCTCAACAACCTTCCAAGACGAAGTCTATCTTGGATACCCGGGAGATCAAACACCTGCCAACTTCGAAACTTCCTTCCTCGGAGGGAGACCGTGCTTCCTTTCTGTCCCTGACCAGCGGCTGCTCGAGTGCTAAAACTGCCACAAGGAAAAGTTGACCTTTATCTGTCAGCTTTTCTGCCCTCTCCAATCGCAGCATGCCTACAATCGAGTCCTCTACTGCTTCTACTGCTAGGTACACCAGCTTCCACTCAGAGGTGCGAAAGATTCTTTCGTTGCATCAAGCAGCAAGCGGGCTAAGGAGTCGAAATTGGTCCTGTGGAAGTCACCACGAGGGTGGTTTCGGAGAGTTCTATCGAAATTGAGAGTTCTTCCTTTGAAGTGAAATAGCTGAGCAGGATAATGAAGAGAGCGAGGATGGAGGTTGAGGAGGAAGTAATCGAGGAGAAGGAGGAGGACTAATTTGACGAAGAGGGGGAAGAAATCGAGGAGAAGGAATTAGATAATGAAACACTCGAGAAAATGGGGTTTAGGCATAATATGAAAGAGGAGGAGGATGGCGCGTAAGGCAGTTCTCTTTCGAAAGAGCAGCTGTAGTCCCTCAAGCACGCTTCTTAACTGTAATAGAAGAAGGAGGAGAAGGATTTGCTGTTCGAATAGTACAAGAAAGCAATGAAGTAGCTCGATGGACCAATACTCATGTATTCCAATATCCCGATTCCCTACAACAGCCAGCCCATCAACCCCAAACACTTCTGTAAGTTCTGCAACAGTAAGCTTTCGATGGAGCTCCAGCTCACGCAAAACATCCTCAACATCAACGAGAAGCTGATCAGGCTCGACTGGGGCAGCCTCATGGTCTTCACCTGCTCCAACAGCTGCCTCGAGAGCGTCGACGAGTGCGTGGTGGTGCAGTACGAGCTCGATGCCATAAAGGAGAGCGAGATAAGTGCCCTCAAGAAGAGGCAGAAGAACAAGAAGCGGAAGGAGCGGAAGGAGAAGAGCAAGAGCAGAGGGAAGGAATAGAAGTAGAGTGGGCTGAGCAATCGACTAAAGGTAGGTTTAGAATAGAAGAAGGAGTAAGATGACGGGGATTGGGACTGATGATATTAAGTTTTTGCTTTAAAATATATAACTTAAAAGAAAATGCCCCCGAAGCCACCTCCAGCAAGCAACGCACCCGTCCTTTCTCGTAAAGCTTGGTTAACTCAGGGCTGTAGCAGCAGGGAGTGAATGAGGCGAACAATGTGAAGGATACTGAATCAGAGTAGTTCAAAGTACTTGGATCCTCATTGAGCTTTCCATGCGCAAGGAGCTCCGCGAGCTGAAAAAGACCTACGAGTAGGAGCAGAAGCTGCTGGCATACTTCCAGGAGTAGCGGGAGCGCATAAACTACAACTGGATCATCGGCAAGAAGGAAATGTAGGACCGCAAGAGCGAGCTCATCAACAAGCAGAGGGAGATCGAGGACCTCAAGGAGAATCACGTCATGACTCTCAACCTCTACAAGCAGAAGTAACCCTCCTCCCACTCAGAATCAAGCATATCCTCCTCATCAACCAGGACCAGCAGAGTGAACTCAGAAAAGATGTGGAGATCACCCTCAAGCAGCTCGAGGATGAGCATCGCATCAAGGAGAGGGCTCTCAAGACCGACATCAGGGCGCTCCACGTATCCCTCAAGGAGCAGGAGCTGAGCCAGGAGAACTACACCTTCGCGCTCAAGGCGGAGAATGACAAGAGGCAGACTGAGCTGCGGCAGTAGTTCGAGCGCCGGGCCAACGACCTGAAGAAGAAGTACGACTTGAAGATGCAAAAAGTGCGTAACGAGATGTAGAACTATCGGAAGAACCTGATAAAGCAGCTGTAGGACAAGAAGGACGACAAGATCAAGCGGCTGACGACTGAGCACACGAAGAAGTACTCGGACATCAAGGCCTACTACACCGAGATCACTGCGACCAACCTGGATTTGATAAAGCAGCTGAAGAACGAGATAAAGGAGCTGCACAAGAAGGAGGACGAGAACAAGCGGCTGCTGGGGCAGATCGAGAAGGAGCGCAAGGAGCTGGTGTAGCCGTACGAGCAGCTCAAGCTGGAGATCCACAAGTACAGGGAGGACCTGCTCGAGCAGGACAAGATAATAAAGGAGAAGACCAAGATCAAGCAGGAGATCGACCGCGAGGAGCAGCGCTACCGGGATCTCGAGTACCAATACGAGGTCAAGATGCAAAGCTACAAGTACAAGGAGAAGGAGCGCGAGACCCTCTTCGACATATTCAACAACACTGTCTACGCGATCCAGCAGAGGGAGGGCCTCCACAACCTCATCCTCGAGAAGAAAATCAACGCAGTCTCCGAGGAGCTCGAGGTGAAGAACCTGCAGCTCAATGAGGTCCTCAAGGCCGCACATATCGACGGCAGGGCTATCGGCGCGATCAGCAAATCCATATAAGAAATAGAGAACGGGAAGTCAGACCTGATTTCTGAGCTGCAAAACCAGCTGCAGCAGATTCGGCGTGCCCACATCCACATGGTGAAGGCCTACGAGGGAAAACTAGCCGAGTTCGTGATCCCTGTGGAGGAGCTGGGCTTCGACCCCCTCGTGCCCACTAACGTAGAATGATACTCGAATACACTGGCTCATAAGTATGAAGTATGATTAAGGTGCCTCGCCGTCATGGTGACAGCTCCTATGCCATTTATCGCTCGATCTTGCGGAGGATCACGCTCGCTTGCTCCTAGATCACGTGGTAGTAGTGCTAGTGCTCGATCTACTACTGGAAGGGGTCGAAGAGCCGGAAAGGTTCCCAGCTGAAAGGAAAATTGAACTCATAGCAGTAGTGTATCCAGCTCTCCGATACCACTGGGATTCTGCTGTTGAAGAGTTCGTTGAGCTTCTTGTTCTGCTCGAAGTAGAAGACGCAAGAGTCACATGTGGGTAGCTCGTGCTCGAGACATCCTTGCTTCTTTATCGACTTCACCAGGTTCCTCGATCTCACAGCTAAATTATCTAGCAATTACCCAACTTCGGCGAGTCGTCCTGCGTTATGAGGGCGCCCATCTTCTTCGCCCGACTGATCGTGCTGTTGTTCGTTTAGTCCTGCCCCTTCTCCATGAAGAAGTGGAATTTTGCATTCCTGAAGAACTAGTGCTTCAGCTTCGCGTACTGGTAGGCGAGGTTGGCCTTGCTCTCCTTACCCGTCTAAGATGGTCTTTCCTGCTCTGCCTTCAAGGCCTCGAAAAATCTGCGATGAACTTTCTTGAGGGAATGCGCCGCGAAGAGGAGAAAGCAGTCTTTCTTATCAATTCCTTCGATAACTCGAGCCTTTTCGGGATAGTGAGATGCTATCTCATTGTATTAGGACATGATGAGATCCTTCGCACTCTACTTTTTTTATTGCTTGCTCTCATTGCGCTCGTTTTAGTCGATCATTTGCGCGCTCTCCTCTTTGTGAACTTCGTTGGCGCACTCTTCTTCAACCTCGTTTATTACTGCGAGTTGGATCGGATCAGGCTTCGCTTATTCAGAGTTTTTTTCAGCCTTCTCGATGATTTTTTTCTGGAAGTAGTAGTACTCTCTGGTAAAAAACCAGGAGGGAGAGTTCTTCCAAACGTCCCTGCGATCATCCAGTATCAGATGGTACTCCTTTTTGGAGGGCAGTATTTTCTCGAAGGATTTACTCTCTAAATTGCCATCCTAGTCTCGGCTTATTATGTTCGTCAAGAAAGATTTCTTGTTCTTTAGGAACAAAAGTGGTTCAGGATCCCAAGTGCGAAAGGGATGGACGAGTTCCTCCCCCGCGTATTGTGCCCGAATGTACTTACAAATTTCCTCAGCGTAGATGCGGGTTCCCTTGGTGTAGACGTATATCTCGTAGTACTTGGTGATGATGTAGAGGAAGTGCTTGAAATAGGGTCTCATCTTGACGACGATCAGATCCTTGCGATTGGGCAGAGTCTCGAAAGGCCCGTCGATCTTGGGTATGATGTAGTACTCCGATAGCTCTCGCACCGTGGGCTCCGCCATGTCGCTGATCTAGTGCGAGTGCAAGATGGTGTTGTCGAGGTCGAGGATGATCATCGCCTTCTGCTGGTGGAGCAGCTGCTGGATGTACTGCTACTACTGCTGCCGAAGCAGCTTGCCGCTGATGAGCACGTTCTTGGAGGACTGCTGGTGGAAGAGGTAGCTGCCCATCTTGCTGATGTGCTCTTGGGCTACCTGCTACATGCAGAACTGGCATCTTCCCTCCACCACCTTTTAGTGCCCACAGATCACCCGCCTCAAACGCATCACTACTGTGCTGTCGTTGGCCTTGCGCTTGTGCTCCTCCCACTCGATGAGAAAGGTAGCCTTGGCCAGATGGGGCACCCTCACCTCGACATCTTCAGATCTGCCCACCTCGGTGGTAGATGTAAACTGCTAGTTTTTTATTATACTCCAGCTGAAGTCCTTCTCGAGGTCCTCAGTGCTCAGCCGATTTATGCTGCAGAGCTGCCCCAGCGTAATCTCCACCTACTTTTGCTCGTAGTACTTCCAGAGGGGGAGCTGGCAGGTCTTGCAGGTGGAGACTGATGAGGAGAAAAGGTGATGGCTTGGAGGGGTAGACTAAGTCAGGAAGTCTCCCCCCAGCATCTTCTCGTTGTTCGGTTGATGGTCGCACTCCCTGATCCTCAAAATCTATAAATTGCCCTTCTTCGCCTTGTCCTTCAAATGCCAACTCTTTTTGTCCTACCAAATTATCTCTTCGAAGTGATCTGCCACTGAAACCACGATTCCCGAGAGAACGATGGAGAGGGAGTGCGTGGGCGATGTTTGGGGGCTGTCGGGGGTGTTAGAAACTGGATCAATATGAAGGGTGGCAAAAGGGTGATCTGCAGTGATGATTTGTGAGGGGTGGATGTGAAGAAAGATGTCCTTCACTCTATCGGGGTTATATTTCGGGAGTATAACTTGAAAGGATTAATAATCGTCTCGAGAACGGACTGTCCGCAACTTGAACTAGCTCTGCGCCATGCCTTCTCTCGCTCTTTCGGAAAAATTATAGTCATTTCATTATATTTTGTTGAATTAGCGCTTTTTCGACCCTCCCTGCACACAGCTCGCCGCCCTTCAGCTTGATCCCTCCAAGGGAGGTAGCTTGTGCTGTGCCCCACGTATAAATGGCATATAAATCTTTATTTGATAGTGAGGCCCTTGCGGGAGCCCCGAGCTATCTATATTATGCATGGATAGGAGGTACTATGATTGTAGGTAGGATAGTAATATTCTAAATGCTTGGCGAATACGAGAATGCCAATAATTCTCTTTCCTAGTAGATGCTGGAGGAGGCGAGGCAGGCCTTCGAAAGCCTCCCTGAAGGCAAGACCAAAAGTTACGATGTATGCTCTTGAGTACTCAGCGCCTCCCTCAGCTTCTCCATGAACTGAAGATCGAAATTCCATAGACGATGCTGAAATAGATGAGCAGGTGTCTGTCCACGTATCCAGTACCCCGCTTTTCCTTCGTGACCTTTACGCACCTGGTAGCGAGGGCCACCCTTGAGGAGGAGCTGTAGGACTAGATCCGCAATCTGTTCTACCACTTGGACCGGAACAAGACGGGCACTGTGGATGCTGAGGACCTCTTCGATTTCCTGAGGCAGCTGCCGGAAGGAGAGCGACTCTCCGAGGAAGACGTGAACCACTTGCTGATGGAGATGGATTTGCTGAAGGTCAGTTATCTCAGCTACGAAGACTTCGTGTTTCTATTGCTGCCCAAATGATCAATGCCAAAAATAGTATTCGTCATATCTGCTCAGCTTTCATCACGGATGCTGCTTACTGCTGTGATGAAGGAAATAAATCATTTTGTTTTCTGAGGGTTTGAGGGTGATATTGATAGAATGGAAGATGTTTGGTTGATAATAATATGCTCTAAGCCTATGACGAGCTGAAGTAGATCCTCCTTCAGAGAGGCTACGAAGCTGCCCTTGATTGGGTGTAGCGCCTCGAGCTCAAAGGCAGTCGTGACGAACTGCTCAAGACCAATTTTTACTGCTACTTAACAATCCAGCGCGGCTTCAAGGCTAGCCAATCATTAACAATCCTTCAAAACTGCCTCGCACAAGATTACTGTAAGGGGGCGATCAGAGCTCTCACTCGCTATCACATCTGCCAGATATACTTCTCGCAGTAGTTGAAGGGCTGCGGGGCGGATTGCGAGTAGATAATTGGGGAGTTTATCGGCAGTTATCACATGCTGAAGTAGCTGCCGGAAAGGAATGAGGAGCAGGAGGGAGAACTCGTCATGCTGCAGTATATCATTTACTACTGTTTTCTCCTTCTTGGGCACCTGAGAGCCACTGAAGGAAGGCTTGAGGAGAGCCAAAACTACCTAAGCGCTAGTAAAAATCTGCTGAAGATCAACAACAAATCGACGCAGCTGATTACTGCTAGCTTTCTGAGGACCCAGAAGCCTAAGAGTAGAGAGTGATGCTTTAATGTTTACTTTTAAAAAGTTCATCTTTATTGGCCTGATTACTGAGTGAAGGCTATAAGAAAAGATAGTAGTGAATGATCAGAGGCATTAGTTCAAGCTCGTAGCTTCTCTTTTAGGGTCTTTAGCTCACGACGAAGAGAACAGATTTTCGCATTTTTATCAGTAATTGCTTGGAATTTTGCCTCAAGCTGTTGCTTCTACTGCTTCTTCTTACTGAGGGTTGAGTCCAACACGCTCTTACGAGAGTTGAGCTCACTATGCTCTGCGGCCAAGGATTGGAGTTAGATGCTGGACTCTCCTTTCCAAAACTATATGCGCTCTTCTGTCCATTCTTCCCTTTACTCACTAATACGTAGAGTTAGTTCTTTCTTAGCTTTCTCGACTCCCTCTGTAAGCTCATTCTAAAGGGCCTGCCTCACCTTTCCCTCGATTCTTTCTCTGAACCTATTTTTGATCTCCTCCATCATGTTCTCATCGCCAAGGATCTCCTGCACAGTTTGTTAAATGAATTCCTCTTCCTCTTGATGGTTCATCGACCGGGATTTTGTTTTTTGGGAGAGTCGATAGTTGCTGATCATCTGGGCGAGTGAGGACAAGGAATGCTTTATGAGGGCGTTGCTCTCTTCTACCTTCCCTTTGAGCTTCTACTCGTACATCCTCGCCAGTTCCTTGCTCCTGCTCTCCTTAGCCCTCGAGATTTCAGCCTACATTCTGGTCCTGATCGAGCCCTCGAGCTCCCTCCTCAGCTGAATGAGCTCATTGGTACTTCAGGGACGATTTCCTGCAGCCTAGCCATGAGGTGCTCTCCGTCAACCTCTTACCTCGAGTCCATTCAAATTTAAATCAATGTGTGATAATCATTCTTTTCTGAGGGAGATCTGAGCCTGCACCAAGAAGTGGTCGTGGGGATGAGAGTCAGTGGGGAGGTAGCTTTTATCGTTGGCAGGTTGATCATCGATGAAGGTGATTTTACATTTGTCCAAGGGGAGACTGCTGATGATTTTATCTTTGGACTCCTTGACTTCCTTCTCGGCTTTGTGGAACTGCGCCTGGGAGGCGGTTCTCTTCTTGAGAGTGGTGAACTGATCGTCAGTGGTCGGGTAGAAGTGGATGCCCGGGATCTCAAACTTGATAAATGAATTGATATCTCCTGCGACTACGAAGCTGTATTCCTTGAAGTCCTCGATCAACACATTTATAGCTTCCTTCAGTAATATCACCTGCTCCTTATTCTTGGCCTCGTTGGAGGTGAGATGCACGCTGCAGAAAATTATTCTACTTGCAACTGTGACAGCTGAGGTCTCGAACCATTTATGCTTTTTTCTAAGATCGTCCACTATCATATCGCACTTGTGGTCAGTGATGAAATATTTCTTGTTCAGAGCGACTAGTGAGTCCCTCTCCTTGTCGATCGTGATATCATAGATATCAATTTTTTTGAGGTGTGCAAGTAAAACCGCCGAGTACTCCTGTATAAAAAGTACATCAGGGATATGGGTTTGCATGCCAGCCTTGAATTTCTACAGCTTGAGCTCTTCGTTGAGGAAGCTGATCTTGTAGAAGGGGTCGAGAGTCTTTTGGAATTTGCCGGGGCTGTTTTTGATGAGCTCTTCAAAGGGGTGATTGCCGTATACGAATCTGAGGAGGGTGTGGTACATGATGAAGTCATAGAGAAGGACTTGCTCTTGATATTCCTACTTTTAGGCCCTTTCATTCTTCTCCTAGAGGTAGTTCTTGTAGGAGTTATGCCATAGTTCGCTGAATTCCTTCCTGTCGATGAACTTTTGCTTTTCGATTCCAGTGCTCTTGGTAAACATGTTGGAGTATCTGCCCAGTTTGAAGTTCTTCTCAATCTTGCCCATGTCCCACTTGAATTTATCATTGAAATTCTAAACATACTATGCAACCAGCAATTTGAAGATGGCGCTGATCTATTAGAGCTCCTTGTTGTGCTCTTTGAAATAAAACTCGAAGGGACTGTAAGAAATTCCGCAGTAATTAATTGTGCAGATTCTCTTTAACTCCTCCCTGTCTCCACCAAAGCACATGCCTCCCATGATAAATATAGTTATATCCTATCCCATAATCAAAGGATTTAGCATAAATACTTTTTAAGTCCACTCGAAAGGACGCAGGCTTCGATCATGCAGCGAGAAAATGCAATCATTTTGGTAAAAATATATGAAAAATAGCTTAACGCTTTGTTGGAACTTATTGATATAATTTGGTAAGCAGATTTATTTAATATTTTTTTTGAAAATAATGGGGTTGGGGTTGGGGT
>Ga0247836_1003755_pt1 | contig 19850 bp, 23 predicted proteins | sample LaCruzMarch2015__4_FD_187116 | JGI IMG/M metagenome (GOLD analysis project Ga0247836, IMG submission 187116) | Freshwater microbial communities from meromictic Lake La Cruz, Castile-La Mancha, Spain - LaCruzMarch2015_14m | ecosystem: Environmental > Aquatic > Freshwater > Lake | place: Spain... | reverse complement strand
GCGGCCGCTTTGGACTTCGGTGCGGGGGTTGGTGCCGGAAGCCTGCTATTCGCCCGCCATGGATGTCAGGTCGCCCTGGCGGATATCAGCTCAACGCTTCTGGACTTCAGCCGCCGGCGCCTCCAAGCCCGCGGAATTCCAGCAACGTTCATTGATCTCAAAACCGGAGGTCTTGATGCGGAAACTTACGACTTTATTACCGCGATGGATGTGTTCGAACACATTGCCGAGCCGGCTAAAACCGTCGAGACTCTCGCTGCGTCCCTCCGTCCCGGAGGCATTCTCTTCGGGCGTTTCGCCGCCGAGCTGGACCCCGAGCGGCCCTCCCATATCGCCAAGGATTTCCAACCGATGTTCAATCGTCTCGCGGACCTTGGCTTTACTGAAACCTGGAAGGATGAATGGCTTTGGGGCCACCGCGCCTTCAGGAAACCGGATGCCACCAGGCATCGCTGACTGCCGGAACCTCCGCGAAGTCCGATGAGCGCGGGATTTACTTCGCCCCGGAGGCTCCAAGTCCGTAGGCGGCCCAATCCACTCCGCGCATGTCGCCAGTTGCGAGAAAGAGTTCGTGCATGGCAAAAGCCGCGGCGAGGGACTGCGGCACATGCCCGTCTTTGATGTGGTCGAAATAGGCGTGCAGTTGCGGACGAAAATCGGGATGGGCGCAATGATCCACGATGAGTTCGGCGCGCTCATGCGGCGTGCGGGCGCGGAGGTCGGCGACACCCTGCTCGGTGACGACAACCTGCACGGAATGTTCGCTGTGGTCCATGTGGCTGACCAAAGGAACAATCGGACTGATTTTTCCGCCTTTGGCGAGAGACGGGCAGGTAAAGATGGAAATATATCCATTGCGGGTGAAGTCGCCCGAGCCACCGATGCCGTTCATCATGGATGATCCCATCACGTGCGTGGAATTCACGTTGCCGAAAAGGTCCACTTCGATGGCGGTATTGACCGTAATGATCCCGAGGCGGCGGACCAGCTCGGGATTGTTTGTGATCTCCTGCGGGCGGAGGAGGATGCGGGATTTGAAAAATTCGAGGTCCGAATAAATTTCAGCGAGGACTTCCGGGCTCACAGTGAGCGAGGTTCCGGTCACGAACTTGCATTTTCCAGTGCGGATCAGGGCGATCACCGAATCCTGGATGACTTCCGAAAACATCTCGAAGGGAGGGATATCGGGGTGCTCACCAAGGGCGGCGAGCACGGCGTTGGCAACATTGCCCACACCGGACTGGAGCGGCAGGAATTCCGGCGGAATCCGCTTGGCACGGATTTCGGCTGCAAGGAACTCCGCCACATTTTCGCCGATTTTCGAGGTCGTTGCATCCGCCGGGTCGAAGCCGCCAACCTCATCGGGCAGGTTGGTCTCCACAATGCCGGCAATTTTGGAAGGATCGACCTGGATGTAGGGAGTACCGATGCGGTCCGAACAATTATTGAGAGGGATCGGCCCGCGGTGAGGGGGATCCTTGGGCTCGTAGATATCATGAAGCCCGTTCAATTCTTTTGGGTGAAACCGGTTGAGTTCGACCAGAATTTTTTCGGCCGAATGGCAAAAAGTTGGTGATGCGCCGACCGAGGTCGTGGGGATGATTTTCCCGTCAGGGGTCACGTCGGCCGCCTCGACCACAGCCCAGTCGAACTTGCCGAGAAATCCGTAGCGGACCGCCTGGGGCAACGTCGAAAGGTGCATGTCGAAGAAGCGGGTTTTGCCCGAGTTGATGGCCTGACGGAGGAATTTGTTCGATTGGTAAGGGGTGCGCCAGGAGATCGCATCGGCGCGCGCAAGCTGCCCATCGAGGGAATCGCCGGTCGAGGCCCCGGTGACGACTCCCACCTGGAACGGGCGTCCGGCCTCATGCTCTGCTTTTGCCCGTGCGGCCAGTGCGATTGGAATGGCCTTGGCCGCCCCGGCCGGGGTGAACCCGCTGAAGCCGATCGTCGAACGGTCGGCGATGAGTGCTGCGGCTTGTTCGGGTGTGAGATTTTTATAGGGCATGGGATGGTATGGATTTGAAAATTATTCGGTGACTTCGCTGAGGCGTTCGATTTGGTTGTGTGGCAGCACGGCGCGGCGACCGCCTGAGGACTCGATCAGAAGGTTGCCGTGGGGGTCAAGTCCTTCGAAAGTGGCATCGATTTGTTCGCCGGAGTGGAGAGCGAGCACGACTTTTCGCGGCACCCAGCGTGCATTCAGATCGGTGACAACTCCCTCGAGCCCCCGGTTGAAAAGATCGTCATGGGCGTCGGCAATGGCGTCCAGCATGGGTGTTGCCAACTCCTCCGGCTCGGGCACCGGGGAGAGGAGTCCAACAAGATTGACGGCGCGGAATTCAAGTGAGGGGTCCTGCTCCCAAGGCCGGTTGGAAACGTTGAGACCGAGGCCGACGACGAGCGTGGTGTCGGTGCCCTGCTCGACGAGGAGTCCGGCGAGTTTGCGGTTGCCAACCATCAGGTCGTTGGGCCATCGCAGGCGGATTTCCGGAATGCCGATACGCTCGAGAGTACGCAGGACATGAAGCCCCACGGCAAGCGAGAACCCGGCCCAGCGCGAGGCAGGAGGCTCGGCGGGAACCACAGCAGATAGCCAGAGCCCGCCCCCGGCGCTCGCGAACGCCCGCCCGAAGCGACCGCGTCCCATTCGTTGTACGCCGGCGGTCACAGCCGACCATGCGGGCAGTTCCCGCGCGACATCGTTGGTGGAATCGAGGGCCGGGTAAGCGTGGAGCTTCCACCCCGCAGCGCCAAGCCGCAGGATGGGCACTGGCGCAATGGCATCTCCAAGGCTCATAGAATTCCAAGCCCCTTCAGAATGGAAAGCATGATGGCGGCGGCCATCACCGAGCCGATTTGGCCGCCGGTGTTTGCAGCCATCGCGTGCATGAGAAGAAAGTTGTGTTTGTTCCAGCGCTGGCCCTCAACCTGAACGATGCGGGCCGCCATCGGAAAGGCAGAGATGCCCGCGGCCCCGACAAGCGGGTTCACTTTGCCGCCGGAGAGCCAGTACCAGACCTTTCCGAGGAGAACTCCCCCGACCGTATCGGTTGTGATAGCTACAAAGCCGAGGCCGAAAACCATCAGGGTTTCGCGCGTCAGAAACTGGGGTCCGGCCATGGTGCCGCCAATGGCAAGGCCAAGGAAAAGTGTTGAGACGTTGGCGATCTCGTTCTCAGCCGCACTGGCAAGCCGGGGAACCACACCCGAGACTTTGATAAAGTTGCCGAGCATGATCATCCCCATGAGCGGCAGCCCCTTCGGAGCGATGATGCCTGTGATGACAACCACCACAATGGGAAATGCAATAAGAGCCGCCTTGGAGACTTTGCCTTTCGGGCTCGGCATTTTGACCTCGCGCTCTTTGCGCGTGGTGAGCAGGCGCATGATGGGTGGCTGGATGACCGGCACGAGGGCCATGTAAGAATAAGCAGCCACGGCGAGCGCTCCCACCATGGCTTTCGGAATCTGATCACGCTCGGCGAAGAGGTTGGAAACATAGATGACCGTCGGCCCGTCGCAGGCACCGATGGCGGCAACTGAAACTGCTTCCGACTGCGAGAAGCCCAGAGCGAGCGCCAACAACAGCGTGAGGAAAATGCCCACCTGGCCGGCCGCACCGAACAGTAGTAGCTTCGGGTTGGCCAGTAGCGGGGTGAAGTCGGTCATGGAGCCAATGCCAACAAAAATGAGAAGCGGAAACAGCTCATTGGCAATACCCATATTGTAGAGCGTGCGGAGGGTGCCCTCCGGGCTCATCATTTCGCTCAAGGGAAGGTTAACGAGCAGGCAGCCAAAGGCAATCGGGAGGAGAAGGAGTGGCTCTACTCCCTTTGCGATGGCGAGGTAGAACATCACACATGCAATTGCAACCATGATAATGTTGGGACCACCGTGCTCGGCTAGATAGCGGGCTCCTTCCGTGAGAGCCATCAATGCACCCCAAAGCGCTGTTGTCATTTTGTTTCCTCCTTTGAATCTTCCGGTGGTAAAATTGCCGTGAGAACGCGCAGGAGAAGTGCCATCAAAGCGAGCGTGAGCAGCGTGCCGCCCATGCCAACGATGGCTAGTGTGAGTCCGAATGTTGTGTTATCCATAAGTTAGATTTCTTCTCCTCCAGACTGGACTGTACCGGGCTTTTCAGAATTTGAGCGCCTGTGCCAGATCGAGAGGACGATTGAAGACGACAGAACGGAGGCAATGACAGCCAGAGACACGAAACTGTGTTCTTTGAACCATTCCTCGATTGGAGGCCATATGCCGGCGATCATTTTGATGCCTATAAAGAACAGAATGAGGCTGACTCCATGCTTGAGGAATTTGAACATTCCCATGATCCCGCGCAGGGCAAAGAAAAGCGAATTGAGCCCCAGAACGGCAAAGATGTTTGAAGTAAGAATTACGAATGGATCCTCGGTGATTCCCATGATGGCAGGGATCGAGTCGAGGGCGAAAAGAATGTCGGTGCTTCCAATGACGAGAAAGACCAGGAAAAGGGGGGTAATCGCCAATCGCCCGTCGTGCCGGACGACGAGGCGGCGGCTTTGTGGGCCATCGTCATGGATTGGCAGAAATCGGGAGGCGACTCTATAGAACACGTTGCGGGTCGGGTCGATGTGTTCCTCCTCATCCGCAGTTATCATTTTCCAAGCGGTCCAAACGAGGAGCAACCCGAACAAATAGATCAACCAGTGGAACGTTCCAAGAAGAGCTGCGCCGACGAGGATGAACGCAACACGCAACACGATCGAGAGGTAAATGCCCAACTTGATGAGTTTTGGCTGGGCCGCCTCGGGGACCTTCATCAGCGCAAAGATGAGAATGAAGACGAAGAGATTGTCCACCGAGAGTGAGTACTCGGTGAGGTAGCCGGCGATATACAGAGGTGCCAGCTCAGCCCCTTTGGGATGCAACAAATAAATGCAAACTCCGAAGCCAAGAGCAATGAGCACCCAAAGTCCCGTCCACCTCAAAGATGAGGTGAGCCCCACGGGACCGTGACGGTGCGTGATAACAAAAAGATCCATCGCCGAAACCCCGACGACCAGCAGGGCGAAGATTATCCAGAGCCAAACTTCGGGGTTCATCGGACACGATGAGACTGGAAGACCTGACGCCGCCCTTCCTGAGACCAGAGCGTTGTGGGTGCATTCGTTATGCTTACAACCCGATGACCGGGTTCGAGAGCAACCGCAATGGCTGCGGCGATCGCAGCGCAGATTTCAGGCGACGGCCCGTTTGTATTTCCGACAGCCGGGGGAACGTCAGGGAAGTGCCGGACTGGCTTCCCCGGCAAAGCCCGGAGAGCCGTCACTTCCCGCCGAAGCGAAAAAACCGTTTTTGCGAGGTAGAGGAGACCGGCCGCGACGAGGATGAGCAGAGCCGTGTCGGCCCCTAGAAGAGGGGCTCCCGGCGGGATGGACGATGCGAGGAGTACGGCAGGCATTTCTCTCAGCTAACTGTTAAAAGAGCCTGTCCCTCCTCAACCCCGTCACCGGCCTGAACGTGGATGGCGGAAACTGTGCCTGATTTGTGGGAGTAGACGTACGTGTGCATTTTCATAGCCTCGAGGGTTGCAAGCTTCTCCCCCGAAGCGACAACCTGACCGACCGCGCAATCTATTGAAACAACCCGCCCGGCCAGAGGACTTCCAACGGCATCACCCGTTGCGAGAACGGGAGGAGGGGCTGGCGATGGTTCAGGCGCCGATATTGTGGACGGGGCAATGGGACCGACCATCTGGGGACCGTGAGATCCGGTTTCAATCTCTTCTACAACGACCTCGTAGGCTTTGCCGTCAACTGTAACTCTGAGTTTTTTCATTTTTGGTTGGTGGGTTGAATGTTCATTTTAGGAAAATCGACAATCCGGCCACGACTGCATAAATCCCGTGCGGGGGCTTCATTTAAGCAAGGGGACGAGAGTAACATAGATGGCGGCAATGATTGCAGATGTAATAACCCCGCTGATGTTTGCGCCAAGCGCATGGGGAAGAATGAGCACGCCAGGGGCAACTTCCGACACGCATTTTTGCGCGACTTTGGCTGTGGTCGGCACACAGCTTACACCGGCGATCCCAATGACCGGGTTGAATTTTCGCCCGCTAAAAAAATACACAATATAGCCGCCCGCGATGCCACCGATCCCCGACATCAGCAGTGCAAAAATTCCCAAAAAGAGCAGCAAGAATACTTTGGGATTCAAGATTGTTGTTGCCTCGCACAGCACGCCGAGGGTGAGTCCAAGAAAGAGCGTTGCACCGTAGAGCAATGGACCTCCGATAAAATCCACAAAGTAATGCAAACCGGCTTCCCTCACAGCAACCCCGAGAAATAGTGAAAAAAACAGGGGGGCAGCCACTGGAAATAGCAGGCAAAGCACGGTGCATCCTATCACGGCAAACGCCAATTTCTCCTCCGAAGTGACTACCAAAACTTTCCGGTCAACTACCGGGATCGCCCTCAATTTTGGCGGCACAAGAAATTTTATAAGATACGGATATCCCCCATAAGTGAGTCCCAGGTAAAGATAAGCGACGACTCCAATGGGCACGAAGAGGTCGCGGGAGAGCATCAGAGAGGTGTAGAGCACCATCGGCCCATCGGCCCCGCCGACCATGGCAATCGATGCGGAATCATTAAAATTGAGGCCGAGTGCCACCGCAACAGGGAAGGTCAGGAACGTGCCCAGTTCAGCACAGAGGGCCAGGAACATGCTGAGAAAGGGGCGCGCCAGCACATAGCCCACATCGAGAAGCACGCCGATTCCCATGAATACGAAGCAAGCGATCAGGCCGTTACTAAACATGAAGGTGTAAATCGGCTGAAGAAAGTCAATTTGAAGCAGGGCAAAGATGCGTTCGTCTCCGGTTGCGAGAGGATCGACGAAGAGCGTGCCGGGAGCCCCTGTGTCAAGAACGAGAACCCCGGCGTTCACAGCCGACATCCCGAGTCCCATGGGAACCATCAAAAGCGGTTCGAGAATTCCGCGTTTGCCCAAATAGACAAGGAAGAGGCCAAGAACCATGAAACCGACCCGGGCGGCAATGATGAGAGGGCTTGCATGAGCCAGGGTTTGCAGGCCCTGGAAAATGCCGAAAAGATCACTGAAATTCATGATCGCTTCTCCTTGTGGTGCCCGCCGATCATCCGCCTGGTGATAAAGTGGAGGGCCTTGATGAGCCCAGCCACAAGCATGGAAACCCCTGCTGTGATGACAACTGCCGCAAGAGTTGTGAGAAGTGCCGTGTTCATCTCAATCTATCTCACGCGGTGTGAGGAATAGATGGCGCGCCGGCCTTCCGCCGACCATTGCAGCATCAACATTTCAACGGAGGGCTGGCGGGCGGGGACAATCGAAATAATGCGCACTGAAGAACGCATGGTCTCATGCACAGCAGCGGCAATCACTGCGGCAAGCACGCCGTAAGCTGCTTCGCCTGACTTGATCGACAGCGGCGCGGATGACATGTCTGCGGGCACCTCGGGGGCGGGGTGGGTGGCCGCAAGCCAGAATCCGATACCACGAATCAGGAAGAGGAGACCGGTCACACCGATCACGGAAACAACCACGACAGCCAGAGGGCTCATAGCGGAATATTGCCGTGTTTCTTCGGTGGACGGGTCTCTCTCTTTGAGAGGGTGTTGCGCAAGGCCATTGCGACGACCGCCCGGGTCTGCGCCGGTTCGATGACGTCGGTGACCATCGCGCGGCTGGCAGCCTGGTAGGGCGAGGCGAATTTATCGCGGTATTCGGCAATGAGGCCTGCCTCCGACGACGGATCTTTCTCGATCTCCCGCTTGTAGAGGATTTTTACAGCCCCCTCGGCACCCATCACCGCAATCTCGGCTGTCGGCCAGGCATAGACAAAGTCGGCACCGAGGTCCTGACTGCACATCGCGAGGTACGCCCCGCCGTAGGCCTTGCGGAGGATCACTGTGATCTTCGGGACTGTGGCGGCTCCGTAAGCGAAAAGCATCTTGGCCCCGTGGCGGATAATGCCACCCCGCTCCTGCTGCAGGCCGGGCATGAAACCTGGCACATCGACCAGGGTTACCAGCGGAATGTTGAAGATGTTGCAGAAGCGGATGAACCGCGCACCCTTGTCCGAAGAATCGATGTCCAGCGTGCCGGCCTTCACCTTCGGCTGGTTGGCAATAATGCCCACAACGACTCCCTGAATGCGGGCGAATCCGACGACAAGGTTCTTGGCCCACTCCCGCTGAACCTCGAAGAAGTCCGAGTCGTCTACGAGCCGTGCTATGACATCCATCACGTCAAGAGGGCTCTTGCTATCCTCTGGAACGAGTTCATTCATGCCGGGGTCCGGGCCGAGTTGAAGCGGCACGGAGAGGTCATGGGGAGGGTCCAGAATGTTGTTGGAAGGGATGAACGAGAGCAGCTTCTTCACCAATTGGATCGCGTGGGCATCGTCGTTCGCCACAAAGTGGATGTTCCCGCTGATCGCAGCATGCGCGGCGGCTCCGCCGACTTCGTCCATGGTACACTTCTGGCCGGTGGCCGCCTGAATCACATCCGGCCCGCAAATGAACATGTTGGCCTGACCCTTCACCATGATCAAAAAGTCGGTGAGCGCGGGCGAGTAGGCGGCCCCCCCGGCGCAGGGACCGGCAATCACAGCAATCTGGGGCACCACGCCCGAGAGATACACATTTTTGAAAAATACTTTCCCGTAACCCGAAAGCGACTCGACCCCTTCCTGAATGCGCGCCCCGCCCGAGTCGTTGAAACTCACCACGGGCATCCCCGACTGCACCGCATAGTCCATCGCATCCACAATCTTCTGCGCATGCACCCCGCCCAGAGAACCTCCGGCCACGGTGAAATCCTGACTGAAGGAGGCCACCGGCCGTCCGTCAACCAGCCCGGTTCCCGTCACCACGGCGTCCGCAGGCAGGCTTTTTTTCTCCATGCCGAAATTGTGGCACCCGTGCTCGGCGTGCATGCCGAATTCGAGGAAGGTTCCCGGCATGAAGAGCGCATCGAGACGGTCGCGCGCGGTCATGAGGCCCTTTTTGCGGCGGGCTTCGAGTTTATCTTTGCCGCCTCCTGCGAGCACCGCCTCGCGGCGGGCATGAAGTTCGTCGAGTTTGGATTGTTGGATGGCCATAGGTCGGGTTTCTCAGTGGGCGGGCGAGCCGTCCTTGTTTTGACAGAATTCGGTGAGCACGCCCATCGTGCTTTTCGGGTGAAGAAAGGCAACGAGCTTGCCGGCCGCGCCTTCAAAGGGCTTTTCGTGGATCAGCCGCACTCCCTCCCCTTTGGCCTTTTCGAGCTGGTCCTGAACCGAATTCGTCCGGAAGGCAAGGTGGTGGATCCCTTCCCCCCGGTCCTCGATGAATTTGGCGATCGTGCTTTCCGGTGAAGTCGGTTCCAGCAACTCGATATGCACACCCCCGACGGCGAGAAATGCGGTCCGCACTTTCTGCGAAGGGACCTCCTCGATCCGCTCGCATTTCAGCCCGAGAGCCTTTTCGTAGTAGGGGAGCGCGGCCTCGATCGAGCGCACAGCGATCCCCAGATGGTCGATTTGTTCAAGCGTTGGTTCCATATGTTTCAAGTATTAGATAAACTAATATTTTCATTATGAGCAAGACCTTTTTTGAGAATTCAACCGGAAGCCCGTGCAGGGATAATTTTTGAGGAGCATTCAGGCATGATGGGATAGTCCCTTGCCGATCAAATTTCGCGCGAAAGATCGCCAAGCACGCCAAGGGGTTTAATTGCGATACTGACCCATAGGCCATTTTGGATTCGATCCCCAAGGCGGCGGAAGCGCCCGCGAATCACGCGAATCCCCGCAAATGAGAGGGACTTCCAAAACTGGCAGGCGGGCCTCTTGTTCCGTGCCAACTCTTCCATCATCCTCATTCTATTGGCGTTTATTGGCTTCATTCGCGGGCAAAATTCTCATTTGGACTGATTCTCCATGCTTTCCCACACCTGGCGGTCTTGGTGCGCTCTCTTCGCTTCGCTGCGGTTGCCTCCCGGCGGCACTTTCGAGTTTCTCTTTCCAATGGCGCTATCGCGCTGGTGTTGGCGCGAGCCGATTTCCAGGACATGCGTTTGCCCCGTGTTTCTAACCGGGACCCCCTGCCCACAACTCCGCCCTTGGCACCGGCTCCCGCCGGACTAAGATGCGGGCTGGATTCCTTGAATTCCAAAATATGATGTATTTGAGTCAAGTTTTGCGTTCCCTCTGTTTACCCACTTTCTCCCTCGAGGAATCTATAGGACTTTTCGCAGCGAAAAGTCTTTTAGCGAGGCACTGGGAATTGGAGCGGAAAACAACGAACGGCGAAAACTTTCAAACACGCCTTGCCAGGTCTGAGGCCGTGCCTCGCTAGATGGATATCAGCCAAAACATCCTCCGTGGCACCCGGGTGTATCTTTCGGGCCCGATGGATTTTGTGGGATCGCGGGTGGTGGAAAAATATCTGGGCTGGAGGGCGTTGTTGACCCCCCTGCTTCGTGCGCTCGAAATCACGGTTCTCGACCCATGGAACAAGCCGGAGATCCGCGGCCACACCGAGTATGGCCAGGAGGGGATCGTGCCCTCCAAAGCGGAATACGAGGCCGATTTCTGGACGAACCCGGCGACGAGGATCCGGTTTGAAAAGGATTTCTGGGAAACCGTCCACATTGATTGCCGGATGACCGATGTCTCGGACTTTGTGATCTCGTTTGTGCCGACAAACATCTACAGCGTTGGCACAGTGCACGAGATCGTGCTTGCGCGGAGCCAGTTCAAGCCGGTGTTGTTTGTAAGTCCTCCGGTGAAGTACGAATTTTTCCCCGAGCTCGACCGGCTGGACCCTCATGTGAAGGAATTGCTCCGGTTTTACGGGTTGAAAGAAAACCCTCACGGCATTCCGAGCCAATGGTACGGAAATGTTGTGGGCGGTCATAACATGTTCGACGGTTTCGGGTGGGAGGGGCTTGCGTTCAAGGAAGCCGGCTTTTATCACACTCTCCTTGAAGGAGTGCTTGAGGCCGCAAAGCCGGCTTCCGGGGAGGACACGAGGGTCTGGGCCGAGGTGTGCCGCTGGGCGCGGGAATTTCCCGGCCTGCGCGGACTCACGGGCAGTGCGCTTGATTACCTAGCCCCGGCCAACGAGGAAGAGCGCTTGCTGCTTGAGGCCGAGATGGCGAAGCCGGTGGAGAAGGACAGAAGTTATTTTTGGTATAACAAACCCTACACGCCCCAAAGGCCGATGCTTTACCAGTTGCTTTCCATCGCCAGCGGCAACATTCCGCCACGCACCAACGTGAGCAACCGCATCGCCGCCTCCGGAGCGATCGAAAGGGTTTCGTTTGAATCCGTGGACGACGACTGGCTTCTCATTTCGACGGACCCGCGTTAATCCGGTGGGAGCGATGCCATGGGGCGGGCTTGTGGGCAAGAGGGCTCCGGTGAGCGAGGGACTCCCTCCGCCGCCGGATTAAAATATTTTGCTTCGCAAAATGAGGCGGCGCAAAGACGGAGCTACCATGATAGAAAAGCCATACCGCCCCAAGAACAAGGCAGAGGGCCTCACGCAAAGGAGGGAAAGGATGCAAAGGGGGAAGGCAAAGCAACCATGATCCCGCTGAACGGTCCAGCGGCAGAGAATTCCAAATCAACAATCTGCAACCTTCCATTCCTTCCCCTCCTTTGCGTGAGGCCCTGCATCGTTTCGGAAAATCCAGCGCACCGATTAAGCGGTACGGAGAACATCCAAACATCTGCGGCACGTGGCGGCAATGTCCTCAGCCTGCAGGAGTGCAGACACAATCACCACCCTCCGGGCTCCGGCAGCAAGGACATCGGGCAGGTTGTGAGGTTTGATCCCGCCAATGCAAAAAACCGGAATGCGAACTGCGCCGTGGACCCGGGCGATATCTACCAAACCAATTGCGGGATAATCCGGTTTGGTGGCAGTGGCAAAAAGGGGGCCGAATCCGATATAATCCGCACCTTCGCTTGCGGCCGCCACGGCCTGATCGGGGCTGTGTGTGGATTTTCCGACGATTGCTCCGGCCCCTGCCAAAGCCCGGGCACGCTCGACCGGCAGGTCATCCTGCCCGACATGGACTCCGGAGGCTCCGCAAAGCGGAACCAGCTCCGGAAAATCGTTGATAATCAATGGCACATCCGCCTCTGCGCAGTGCAGGGAAACCGCCCGCGCAACCGGAAGCAAATCGGAGGGCAGCCACCCCTTGCCGCGGAGCTGGATTACACTCACGCCTCCGCGAATCAGCTCGCGCGCGACCGCTGCCGCCCGCTCCGCCGGCACATACCCGAGATCCAGGATCCCGTAGAGCTGCGCGTTGGTCAGGCTTTCCATAGGGGAGACGGGTAAACACCTTCCTCAGTCAAAGCCGACAGACGACCGGCGGCCATGGCGCGATCTTCCTGATAGGTGACGCCGAACCACGAGGCACGGGTCTCCAGCGCCCGCACCCGGGCCAAGCCACCGGCTATCATCTCAGCCACAGCCGTCGGAATGTAACATTCGCCGGCAAGGTCGCCGCAGTCCAAAAACGACGCAAGGTGACGGGAAAGCAAAGGGAAGACCTCCGGCGTGAAACCCCAGAAATTCAGCGAAACGGGTTCGTCCCCCGAAAATTCCGTGGTCCCGCCCGAGGAATCCGTGTGAACCGCCCCCCCTCCACGGGCCTCAATCTTCGTATATTCCCGAACGCCCTCCAACCAACCGCTCGAATCGACCGCGCAGACACCGCGAGCCACCGAACCGTGCGGAGAGAGCGTGTTCCGCAGTCGATACGCCGCCATCGCGAACTCGCAGCCGCCTGCCGTTTCGAGATGGCGGGCGATCAACCGGTAGGCGTCGGCACCATAAAAATCGTCGGCATTGATTGCCAAAAAAGGCGACTGAACCCGCGTGCGTGACGCCCAAACTGCATGGGCCGTGCCCCAGGGCTTCGTGCGGCCGGAAGGTGCCGAATACCCATCGGGCAGATCGTCGAGTTCCTGGTAGGCACACGAGACGGGAAGACGGTCCTCATACCGGGACAAAACCACCTCGCGGAACCGCTCCTCAAAATCTCTTCGAATCACAAAAACCACATCGCCGAAACCGGCACGGGCCGCGTCGTGAATCGAATAATCAAGCAACGTTTCCCCTCCGGGGCCCATCGGCTCGAGCTGCTTGAGCCCGCCGTAACGACTGCCCATTCCGGCGGCAAGAACCACGAGGGTCGGTTTGTTCATGGGCCGGACGATGCCATCCCCAACGCCAACGGGCAAGGCAGGAATCGAACACTTCTGGCGCGATTCCTGCTTGCACAAGCAGGAATTGTGCCGGAGTTTCCTCATCAATGGCGGGTCTGGAACAGGTTCAAGGGATGTCGCTGCAACAGGCGCTTTCGCCGCAGATGCAGCAAAGCCTGCACGTGTTGCAGGCACCGATCACCGAGCTGCGCCAGTTGGTGACCGCACAGTTGGAGGAAAATCCGGCGCTGGAGGAAGTCCCGCCGGAGCCAGGCGAACAGGCCGAGTCCGGGCGCGAGCCGGAAGGCAGCCTCTCCGACGAGTGGCGCGAAGCCTACGCCCAACGCGCCATCTCCGAGCCTTGGACCGCAGAGGCCCTGGAGCGCCGTCAGCATTTTTTTGATTCCCAGACCCGTCCCCCGACCCTGCTTGAATTCCTGGAGGGCCAGCTTGACCTGGACAGGCTCAATGAGCGGGAACAGGCTTCGGCGCGTGTTATTCTCGGCAATCTGGATGGCAATGGGTACTTCCGGGGCACGCTGGAGGAGGCGGCCTACCCGGTGGGCTGCACGGTTGCGGAGGCCGAGAGGGTCCTGGAAAAAATCCAATCGCTCGACCCGGCCGGGGTCGCCGCGCGGGATCTTGCCGAGTGCCTGATCCTGCAACTCCAGCGCCGGGGCAGGGGCACCGGGCTCGAAGCCCGTATTGTCAACGGACACCTTGAGGACCTCGCCCGCAAAAAATTCCCCGAGATCGCCCGTGCTTTGAAGACCTCCACAGCCGAAGTGCAGAGGGCGGCCGGGGCCATCCGGGATCTCGACCCGCGACCGGGGCTGGCCTTCGCGCCGGATGAAAACGTCGTGATCGCGCCGGATGTGACGGTCACGGAAGAGGAAGGCGAGTTTGTTGTCTCACTCAATGAGGACCAGATTCCGAGACTGCGGATAGCAGGGGATTTCCGGGATATGACGGCATTGGGCGGAGGACGTGAGGCGCGGGATTATCTGAAAGACAAAGTGCGGGGAGGACGCTTCTTTATCAGCTGCCTCGAACAGCGGCAGCAGACGATCCTTGCGATCGCCAAAGTGATTGTCACGCGGCAGCGGGAGTTCTTCGAATCGGGACCCTCCGCTCTCAAACCGATGACGATGAGCCAGGTTGCGGCGGAAGTCGGGGTTCATGAAACCACCGTGAGCCGCGCCGTGTCGGGCAAATACATGGCGACGCCACACGGTCTCTTTGAGATGAAGTTTTTTTTCACCTCGGGGTATACGACCGGCACGGGCGAATCGGTGAGCAACGAAAGCGTGAGACAAGCCCTCTCCGAGATCATCAAGGGAGAGAATCCGCGCAAACCCTACAGCGATCAGGACCTCGTCACCGCCCTCTCCGAAAGGGGGGTTCCGATCGCACGGCGGACCGTCGCAAAATATCGCGAGCAACTCGGCATCCTCCCCAGCCACATGCGGAAAGCATTTTAGATTCCTTGAATTCCCAAATAGTATGCATTTGAATCAGATTCTGCACTGTCGAGTTGCCCATTGGAAGGTTGCGCTTACGCGCTGGTGTTGGTCTGAGGCAGTGCCCCGCTAGAAGCCTGTCGGACTTAAAATAAATATGACTTCTTTCCTCAATAATTTTTTCGCAAAAAGAAGCCCTCTTTCAGAAAGCCTGCTGAATTTCCGCTTCGCGGAAGAAGAATCACCAGTTTTGCCCGATGTTGCGGCAAGATGTGCCGCTTCAGCAGGCTGTCTGGCGTGGGAGGGCCGCAGCGGAACAATCGTTTCAGCCAGTTTTCCACCCGGACTGCAAAATCCGACAGCCTGCTAGTGATTGAGGTTTCCATAGTCATTCCCTGCCGCAACGAGGAAGCGAGGCTCCCCCGCACTCTGGAAGCACTCTCCGCGCACCTCGGCGGGACCCCCTATTCCTCCGAGGTGGTCGTGGTCGTCGAGAAGAGCACCGATTCCACGGCCACGATGGCTCAGGAGTTCGCCCTGCGGGATCCCCGCTTCCGGGTGATCGCGAATCCCGTGGCCCGCGGCAAGGGATTCGCGGTGAAAACGGGCATGCTTGCAGCGGAGGGTGCCGTTGTCTTTTTCATGGATGCGGACCTTAGCGTGCCGCTCCGGTTCATCGACGAATTCCTGCCGGAATTTGCAGGCGGTGCCGATGTTGTAATCGGAAGCCGCCAACACCCGGACAGCGTGATCGTCCGCAGTCAGCCCTTCGCGCGGGTCCTGGCAGGCCGGGCGTTCAACCTATGCCTCCGGCTCTGCGGGGCGACCCGTTCGAAAGATACGCAGTGTGGCTTCAAGGCCTTCCGCAAAGATTTTGCACACGGGGTGTTTTCCAAACTGGAATCCGACGCCTTCGGTTTCGATGTGGAAGCACTGGCCCTGGCCGACGCACTTGGCGCAAGAATTGTCGAGCGGCCGGTCGAATGGTGCGATGCGCCCGGAACCAAGGTCCGGGCATTGAAAGATGGAGCCGCCGCATTCCTTGAGGCCCTTGCCGGAGCACGGCGCGCCGCAAAATATCGCCGGTAGGGAATCCTTTGGAAACCGAGAGTGTCGTGGTGGGCATTCCCTAACATCTCACCTCTCCGCATTGAAACTGCCCCTCCCCCGGTTCGCCACACCTGAATCCAAACGATGGACTGTGTTAACAAAAAGCGTCGACCGCTCGGACGTCATCCCAGGAATGCCTCGCAGCGTGCTCCCAAGACTTTTCGCTGCGAAAAGTCGCAAAGATTCCTTGAGGAAGAAAGCGGGTAAACAGAGAAAATCCAACACTTCACTCAAATGCATCCTGTTTTGAAAACCAAGGAATCTAGGGAGGCAGCCTTGACGGAGCGACCGGAGGAAAATTAAGGTATTGCCATGTTGAAGCGGCACACGCCTTCGCTGGAATCGGTATGGGCCGAATGGGAGCGGGAAAAGCGAACGGCCAAACGCCGTGCGGAACGGGGCTCGCGTCCAAATGCCCGGCATACACCATCCAACAGCGAGCCTTGGTTGAAACACCCGCCACGCTCGATCAGGGATTTGTTTTTCATTTCGGACAAAGTAGCGGAGGTGGTGGCGGAATGCCGGGCCAAGCTTCACAAATTATAGACAACCTGGCTGCCGGGCAGCGGGTTCTCGTGCTTGGCGGCATGGCGGTCATCGCTCATGGATTGTCCCGCACGACCGAGGACGCTGATATTTGGTTGGAGCCATTGGAAAACATCGCAGCCTGGTGCGGGGTGGTGCGTTCAGCCGTTGGACCCGACGCCGGGAATTACTTTTTTGATGTGTCACAGCATCGAAAAATCGAGCCGGAACATTTGGAGGAAACGATCGACACCGCTGGTATGGTGCGGGTTGGAGGTCTCGACCGGTACCTCGACATTTTCTATCAGCCCAACCAACTCGATCTGGAGGATTTTGAAACAGCATGGAGCTTCGCCACCATCGGCCTGGGCAGGGCTCGTGTGATGGACGAATTGTTCCTCATGGCGACAAAGACGGACACCGGACGCACATCCGATCACGACGATGTCTCGTTTCTGGAAAAGAAACTTCGCCGCGAGATATCCTCAAGACTGGTAACTTGTTCTCCTGCGGAGGCCGTGCACCACTTCTCCCGCTATCTCGACCACACCACCTGCAAAGCCGCCCTGTCCAATCCCGATCCCGCCGTGCGGAAACTGGGTTTGACCGGATTGCACGAACTAGCCGACGGGGGGAATCCATTTGCTATCGAGGTGCTGAAAAGTGAGGGGAAATCCGCCAGGCCGGAGTAGTATCGTCAAAAATGAAGAACTCATCCAAGGATAACTCCCCCGGCAATGGAACCATCGCACTCGGTGTGAACATCGACCACGTGGCGACGCTCCGGCAGGCGCGGTACCGGCAGGACCCCGCCGCCCACAACGCGGAACCCTCGCCATTGGAAGCAGCCCTCGCCGCCGAGCGCGCGGGAGCTGCGGGAATCACAGCCCACCTGCGCCTCGACCGCCGCCATATTCAGGACGATGACATCCTGCGCCTGCGCGGGCGGATTTCCACAAAACTCAACCTCGAGATGGGCAACACGCCGGAGATTCTCGAGATCGCACTCCGCGTGATGCCGGAAGATGTCTGCCTGGTTCCCGAGAACCGGCAGGAGATCAGCACAGAGGGCGGGCTGGACTGCATCGGGCAGTTTGATGCCCTTCAGCCGACGGTGGACCGGCTGCGCGGGGCGGGAATCCGGGTCAGCCTGTTTGTGGATCCCGAGCCTGGACAGCTCGAGAAATCCGCGGCGCTCGGTGCGGAGTTTGTCGAGCTGCACACCGGTGCCTTTGCCAACGCGATAGGAGCCACCGCAGGGGAAGAACTCACACGACTCATCGAGGCGGCAAAGGTGGCTTCCGGGCTCGGTCTCCGGGTGAATGCCGGCCACGGCATCAACTATACCAATATCCGGGAAATTTTACGCATGCCGCACCTGGTCGAACTCAACATCGGCCACTCCATCGTGGCCAGGGCGATGTCGGTCGGAATGGAAGCCGCTGTGCGGGAAATGCTGGTGTTGATGCGCGGATGACATCCGACTTCGAGGCGTTCCTCGGCAGGGGGCTCGTAGAAATTGAACAGCGCGGGTTGCTTCGCAAGTTGCAGGAGATTTCTCCAGCCCAGGCTCCCAGAGTCTCGTGCCAGGGACGGGAAGTTCATAATTTTTCATCGAACGACTACCTCGGACTCGCGATGCATCCCACTGTGCAGGCCGCTTCGGCGGAGGCGTGTCGTTCGGCCGGGGCCGGAAGCGGTGCCTCCCGCCTCATTTCGGGTACGCTGCCGGAACACTCGGCTCTTGAAGAGGCCCTGGCAGCCTTCAAGCGGACGCCGTCTGCATTGACCTTCTCATCCGGCTATGCGGCCGCTCTGGGAACAATCCCCGCACTCGCGGGAAAAGATGACGCGATCATTGCCGACAAACTCTGCCACGCCTGCCTGATAGATGGTGCAAGGCTCAGCGGCGCAACCCTCCGGGTCTTTCCGCACAATGATGTCGGCTCGCTCGAAACCAAGCTGCGTGCGGTGCGTGGCCGGCAGCCTGACGGACGGATTTTGATTCTCCTGGAGTCGGTTTACAGCATGGATGGCGACCTTGCACCCCTGGAGGAAATCATTGATCTCAAGGAGCGCTACGGAGCATGGCTCTTTCTCGATGAGGCCCACGGAGTCGGTGTGCTCGGGGAAAACGGCCGGGGTCTGGCGGATTCCCTGGGAGTGGCTGACCGCATCGAAGTTCAGATGGGCACCCTCGGAAAAGCCCTGGGCTCATCGGGGGCCTACATCTGCGGGTCGAAACGCTTGCGGGATTTCCTAATCAACTGTGCACGCAGCTTCATTTTTTCAACCGCCCCGCCGCCAGCGGCCGCCGCGGCCGCACGAGCCTCGCTCGGCATCCTCGAAAGCGACGAGGGCCGCGACCGGATCCAAAGGCTCGCCGCAAACACCGCCTATCTTTGTGACAGATTGGGGATCCCCGGCTCGCCGACGCCCATCGTGCCACTGGTCCTGGGGCCGGAGGAGGCCGCGGTTTCCGCCTCGGCAGCGCTATGGAAGGCGGGCTTCCTCGTTCCTGCCATCCGCTTCCCCACCGTCGCCCGGGGTGCAGCCAGGCTCAGATTCACCCTCTCGGCAACACACTCCCGCAAGGCGATTGAGGAACTTGCGCGGGTTGGGGTTGATCTTTTTCCGCCTGCGCGATAAGAGGGAGACCAATGAAAAATCTTTGGTTTCTCGCAGTGATCGTTTGTGTCGGGTTGTGTCTGCCGGGATGCAAGAAAAAACAAGGGGATCAGTTCGCCGGTATCGACGGGGATTTTGTCTCCGGGACGCCTCTCTCCGACCGGATGGATGGTGCCAATTTCTTCGGTGGAAATGTCCAGCGCGGCCAGTTCTCACCGGTCTATTTCGGATACGACAGCTTCGATGTATCCGGCGAGGAACAAAGCAAAATCCAGCAGGTCGCAACCGCCCTCCGCTCTTCTAAAGACACCGTCATCATCGCGGGCTTCACGGATGAGCGCGGGACGGAAGAATACAACCGCGGCCTCGGCGAGAAACGGGCCCTGGCAGTCCGCGAGGCGCTCATCGCGGCCGGAGTCCCCGCAAGCCGCATCCAAACTGTGAGCTTCGGCGAGGAAATGCCGGCGGATCCCGGCAGTGGTGATTCCGCCTGGGCGATGAACCGCCGCGCGGAATTCGGCGTCGTCCAGTAGGGGCGGCGCGTGCGCGTTCCGCTCCTCGATCTAACCCGCCAGCACCGGCAGGTCGGTGCTGACGTGCGCGGTCGCCTCGACCGGGTCTTCGAATCCCAGCAATTCGTACTCGGGGAGGAGGTTTCCCTTTTTGAAGAGGAATTCCGCACGGCCTGTGGCTGTGGACACGCCGTCGGGATGTCGTCCGGCACGGATGCGCAGTTGGCAATTCTGATGGCGATGGAGATCGGACGCGGGGACGCGGTCGTGACAACGCCCTACACCTTCTTTGCAACAGCCGGCTGCGTGGCCCGCACGGGTGCCGAGCCGGTATTTGTCGATATCCGGCCGGACACCCTGCACCTCGATCCGGCCTGC
>Ga0247836_1003754_pt1 | contig 19853 bp, 17 predicted proteins | sample LaCruzMarch2015__4_FD_187116 | JGI IMG/M metagenome (GOLD analysis project Ga0247836, IMG submission 187116) | Freshwater microbial communities from meromictic Lake La Cruz, Castile-La Mancha, Spain - LaCruzMarch2015_14m | ecosystem: Environmental > Aquatic > Freshwater > Lake | place: Spain... | reverse complement strand
GGGACGCTCACGCGAAACCCCGTTGACCAGAAAGTGTACGCCCGTATACTTCTTGGATGCCCCTCCATGCCTACGAGAGCATTCGAGCATCTGGATCTGTGCCACCAGGCTGGGTGCCCGAAAAGCAACCGCCGGTAAAGTACCGTGTGAGAAACAAGCTTTTAGCAACGCATCTTCGGGAACTACGTCGCGGCCGATGGCTGAAGGTGCTTAAAGGCGGATCGACCGGAGAGGTACACTATTTCGAGCATCAGTCAGGTGCCGGGGCTGGCGTCAAATTCATCCCACGAGAACTGTTTCGCTCGCGACTTGAGAACGAGACATGAAACACACGCCGATTTATCTTGAGCATTTTCTCCGCACCGACGGCTCGATGCCCGAGGAACGGCAAGAAGTTTTCGCGCTCCTGATGCTTGGTCTTTTTGATTCCCTTGAAAGTGGCGTTTTGAGTCCCGCCGATGCTGTCGCAATCTGCTTTCATGCCGACAATTGCCGGTTTGTCAGCAGCGCCCTGAAGTCTGCCGATGCCGAGGAGGTGATGGAACGCGGGACGCAACTGGCGGACCTGTTCGACGCGCTCATCCCCGAAGAGGCGAAGCGAGAGTGTGCCGCCGAGGTCGCCGCCATGCGGAATTGCTGCCTGGCGATGCTGGGCCACGAGCGCCTCGTGGCCTAAAACTTGTGAGCGATCACCGTCGGGCTTGCCGGGGACCCAACCGGGCGTCCTCTCGGCTCACGCCTCGGGCTTCCCGAAGACCAACAAGCCCGGAGCAGAAGCGACGGGATTGGCCGTGAAAAACGGGCATTTGCCAGAAATTTGACTTTCCGGCGGGCCGGAGCAGAATGAGGGAAGTTTCGAGGCTGGCGTGCGGACACGTCGCCCGAGCGGGTTTTCAGGAAACGCTACTGACCGAGCGAACATCTCGACGGCTCTCGCCTGGCGGCGAATCGGCTGACGGTGTTTCGGCAGAGCGGATTTTCCTTCTCTTTTCCCCCGCCCTTCCCTCCAGACACGTCGCCTGATCGCAGGCTTGTGAGCGCAGTCGCGACCGTTCGCCCGGCTTGCGGGGAACAGGAACATGCGACACGACGCGCGGCTGATTTCAGGCACGATTTTTCAGGCACTCGCCCTCTGCGCCTGCCTCGCGGCACGGCCGGCATCTGCCGACACGATCGTGACCTTCACTACGAACCTCGGCACCTTCGACGTGCAGCTTTACGACACGCAGGTGCCCACGACCGTGGCGAACTTCCTCAGCTACGTGAACGCCGGCAGCTACACCAACTCGATCTTCCATCGCAGCACGACCTACAACCCCACTGATATCCAGATCGTGCAGGGGGGCGGGTTCGTGTTGAACGGCCTTCAGATCGACCCGATCGCCACGGCCCCCCCGATCCCGCTCGAGGCTGGGCTCTCAAACCTCAAGGGCACCATCGCGATGGCTCGTACGGCCGCCCCGAATAGCGCGACGAGCCAGTGGTTTTTCAACGTCACCGACAATCCCGCCCTCGACCCCAGCCCAGGGAACGACGGCTACGCCGTGTTTGGCGCCGTGATCGGCGGTGGGATCAGCGTGATCGAGGCGATCGGCGCGGTGCCCGTGTATGACCTCACGGTGCTACTCGGGGCCACGTTCAGCGAACTGCCGCTCCTCAATCCCGCTCTCGAGCCGCAAAACCTCGTGATGGTGAACAGCATCGTCGCCGTCCCCGAACCCGGCACCCTGGCCCTGGCCCTAGCATGTGTTCTCTTGTACACTATTCGGTCTTTGCAGACTCGATGCTTCGCAATCGGCCAACGCGATGACGGCTCGTTCTCAAAACGAACGCAAATTCGGGTCGTGGGAGGTACGGCCTGATGGCGGTCGCCTGTATTGCCTCGATGTCGCTGGCAAACTTGGCTGGCGAGCCCGATACTTGAAGTTGGTTGATCGGGAAGAAAAGACGGTCTGTTTCTGGCAGGAAATTTTCGATGATGCCGGAAAGCTTGTCGAGATTCACCACAAGTATCCAGTAGACCAGGGGCATCAACGCTCCCCTTCAGGTGCTTCAGATGATCACCCGTAGTATCGTTGCTGACAAAATTGCGTCATGGCTCCACCACGACGTCACTCTCTGTGAACTGGTCGACTGGGCCGAGAACGCGTTGCTTCGGGACGATTTTGCGGAGAATGATGCAAGCGAACTGGTTGCCATCGTCGGCAGGCTCGGAGCGGCCGACGTGAGAAACTTTGGACTATCGTGGGAAGACTGCGAGCAATTACTGAAGCGACTGGGCTACGTCGCACACGTTGAAATTACTGCAGCATGACGATCGTCGATCGCGTCGGAGTTGCTGCCGCTTTATTTTTTGCGACGGCGATGCCTCTCGCGGCGGCGCCGGCGGATTGGCCGCGGTGGCGCGGGCATGAGGGCGGCGGGCAGGGGGGCGGCGTGGCCCTGCCCCGAGGCTGGACGGCGGCCGACTGGAAGTGGCAGGCGACGCTGCCCGGGCAGGGGCATGGCTCACCGGTGGTGTTTCGCGGCGGCGTGTACACGGCAGCGGCCGACGAGGCGGCGGGCAAGCGGTTTCTCACCTGCCACGATGCGGCCGATGGAGGCCTCCGCTGGCAGCGCGAGTTTGCCGGGCCGATCGAGCCGCACCACGCGCAAAACAGCTCTGCCTCCGGCACCGTGGCCGCGAGCGACGACGGCGTGTTTTGGCTCTGGGCCACAAAAGACAACCTGCGGGCGGAGGCGTTTACGCTGACGGGCGAACCGCTCTGGCACGCCGACCTCGGCCCCTACGCCTGCGAGCATGGGTTTGGAGCGTCGCCGGCGGTGTGGCGCGACCTCGTGATCGTGCCGATCGACCACGACGGCCCGAGCGCGATCGTGGCCCTCGACGCCAAGACCGGCCGCGAGCGCTGGCGTGTGAACCGCGAGACGGGCCGCGCGGCCTATTCGACACCGCTCGTGATCGACCGCGGCGCAGGCTCTCGGCCGCAGGTCGTGGTGGCGAGCAACGGCAACGGGCTTACCGGCCTTGAACCGGCCACGGGGGCGCTGCTCTGGGAGACCAAATGCTTTCCACGGCGGACCGTGTCGTCGCCGATGTTGGCCGGACCGCTCGTACTCTGCACCTGCGGCGAAGGGGGCGGCGACAACCTGCTCGTGGCGATCCCACTGCCCACCGCACTCCCGGCAGCCGGCGACCCGCCGCTCGCGCCTGAGCCCGCCTACACGCTCGATCGCAGCGTGGCCCCCTACGTGCCCACGCCCGTGTGCTCGGGCGAGCGGCTCTACCTCTGGGGCGACCGCGGCGTTGTGACCTGCGTGAAGGCCGGCACGGGCGAAACGCTCTGGCGGGGGCGCGTGGGCGGGATGTTTTCGGCGTCGCCGATCGTGGTGGGAGATTGTGTGATCAACGTGTCGGCCGACGGCGAGGTGGTGATGATCGCCGACGGCGACGCCTTCGAGGTGCTCGGCCGCGTGCCGCTCGGCGACACCTGCCGGGCCACGCCGGCCGCCGCGGGAGGCAGGATCTACTTCCGCACGGCGTCGCGATTGTTTGCGCTGTAGGACAGGCTTTAGCCTGTCATCCCTCCGACGTTCTCGCGCCGACAGGCTAAAGCCTGTCCTACTGCCGCACGGCGCGTGGCTCTCTCCCTCGCGCAAGGGTTCTGTTAGGCTCGGCGCCATGAGTCGAGCCGAGCAGCTGCCCCAGCCCCTCACGATCTGGATCGTCAATCCGTTCGATGACATCCCCGGCGAGGGTCTGCCGCCCCTCCGCTACTGGTCGCTGGCCCGCGTGCTCGCGGCCCGCGGCCACGATGTGACCTGGTGGAGCGCGACCTGGAGCCACCGCCGCAAGGCTCGCCGTGACGTGCCCCTCGGGATTCGCGAAGACGAGAACTTCGCCGTGCGGCTCGTGGCCGTGCGGCCCTACGAGAAGAACGTGTCGCTGGCCCGGATCGCGAGCCACCGCGACTTCGGCCGCACGTTTGAACGGCTGGCGAGCGAGGGCGTGGCCTCGGGACAGCTCGAACGGCCCGACATCATTCTCGCGAGCCTCCCGCCGCTCGAAGGCCCGGAGGCGGCCGCCCGCCTCGCGAAGCGGCTCGATGCACTGTTCGTGTGCGACGTGATGGACGCCTGGCCGGAGACCTTCCAGCGGCTCCTGCCCGGCCCGAAGTGGCTACGCGGGCTCGTGGCCCCGCTCTTTCTGGGCGGCATGGAAAAGCGGCGCAACGCCGCGCTCGCAGCAGCCGACGCCATCTCCGGGGTAGCCGACGCCTATCTCACGCTGGCCCGTGACAAGCGGGCCGCGGCGGGCGCGGGGCTCGATGTGCCCATGCACACCTGCTACCTCGGCGCCTATCTTCAGGAATACGCTGAGCCTCCGCGACTCTCACCGACTCAGATCGACGCCTCGCTCGAAGCGGGGCCCGATGCCTCGCAGCCGGTGAAGTGCGTCTACTCGGGCTCGCTCGAAGCAGGCCAGGACCTCGACACGCTGATCACCGCCGCCCGGCTGCTCGGCTCGGCGGGCACCGCGGCCGAGATCCACGTGGCGGGCACTGGTTCGCTCGAACCGCAGCTCCGCAGCGCGGCCGAGGGACTTCGGGGAGCCTGCCGGCTCGTCGTGCACGGCCTGCTCGAGCGGCGCGACTATGTGAAGCTACTCGCGGCAGCCGACATCGGGCTTGTGCTCGTGAAGCCCGAGTCGCTCGTGGCCGTGCCCTACAAGGCCTGCGACTACGCGGCCGCCGGCCTGGCCCTCGTGAATTCCCTGCCCGGGGAACTCGAACGGCTGGTGAGCGATCATCACGCCGGCCTCACGTATGCTGCCGGCGACGCCGCCTCGCTCGCCCGGGCGATCGCAGCGTTTGCCACCAATCGGCGGCTCCTTGACGACTGCCGCCAGGGCAGCCGCCGGCTCGCCGAAGCCGTGTTCGATCGCGAAAAGACGTATCTTCGGTTCGCGAAGTGGCTCGAAGCCTCTTTGTAGGACAGGCTTTAGCCTGTCATTCCCCTTTCTCCGGAAGCCCGAGGCGCGAGCCGAGAGGAAAACGCGTGGTTTGGCGAGAATCGCCACCGCATTCCCTTCAGCTCACGCTTCGGGCTTTTTGGAACGGCTCTTCAAACATCCAAGTCATTCAAAGCGACAGGCTGAAGCCTGTCCTACTTCGTCATGCACATCATCGTCACCGGCGCGCGGGGCTTCGTGGGCCGTGGGCTCATGCCGCTGCTCGCTGCGCACGGCCATACGGGCGTCGCCACCGGCCGAACCGCTCCCGCCGACCTGCCTGCCGGCTGGACCGGCGCGACCCGCGATCGCGTGCTCGCGGGCACCGCCGACGCAGCCCAGGCCGACGCCATCATCCACCTCGAAGTGAAGCAGCACGCCCCGCGGCCCACGACCGCTGACATCGACGACTTCGAACGCGTGAACGTCGGCGGCACCGGCGCGTGGCTCGACTGGGCCGCGCGGCACGGCGTGCGCCGGTTTGTGTTTACAAGCTCGATCAAGGCCGTGGCACCATCGCCGCGGCCGCAGTTCGAACAGGCCACGCTCGAGCCCGACACGCCCTACGGCGCGTCGAAGGCCCGCGCCGAACAGCTCGTGCGCGAGTGGGCGAAGGGCGACGCCGCGCGGGCTGCCGCGATCATGCGGCCCGCGCCTGTCTACGGCCCTGGCAACGAGGCCAATCTCGCCGCCTTCGTGCGGCAGATCCGTGCCGGCAAGCCGTGCCTCGTGGGCGCAGGCACCACGCGCAAGTCGATCGTGTCGCGGGGGAACCTCGCCGCGGCGCTCGAGTTTGCAGCACTCGAGGCGCGGCCGGGGGTTGAGGTGTTCAACGTGTCGGACCGCGAAACGACGTCGCTCGCCGAATTGGCCGACATGATCGCCACGCTTGCAGGCAGCCCGCCGCCGCGACGTGTGCCGGGAGTCGTGGCGCGGATGCTCGCACCGGTGGGCGACCTCGCGGCCCTCGTCACCGGACGCGACTTTCCCCTCACCACCGCCCGCCTCAGGGCCATGGAGGAGACGAGCGTGTTTCCCTGTGACAAACTCGTGGCCGCCGGCTTCCGGCACCCCCAGACCATCCGCGAAGGCCTCGCCGAAATGCTCGGGCAGTAACCTCATGCAGGCTCCCCCTACCACCCTCCGCGAAACGCTCTCCCACCTCGGGCCGGGCATCATTCTCGCCAGCTCCATCGTGGGCAGCGGAGAACTGATCGCCGCCACCACCGTGGGCGCCGAAGCGGGGTTTGTGCTCCTCTGGCTGATCGTGATCGGCTGCGCGATCAAGGTGGCGGCTCAGATCGAGATCGGCCGCCACACGCTGGCCTGGGGCCGCACGCCGCTCGTGGCCTTCGACAGGGTGCCCGGGCCACGCATCGGTGGCCTCGGCTGGATCGTATGGGGCTGGGCGATCATGACGGCGCTCGTGGTCGTGCAGCAGGGCGGAATTCTCGCCGGCGTGGCCCAGACGCTCGCCGCCGGCGTGCCCGTGACCGCCGCGGGCCGCGAGTGGAACCGCGTGCACGACGCAGCCGCCGCCACGCGCATCCAGGCCGCCACCGCCCGCCGCAGCGGCGATGCCGCCAAGGCGGCCGATCTCGATGCCCGCTTCGCCGCCCTCGACGCGGAATCGACAACGCTCCCCCGCCCCGCCGACGACACGTTCTGGGCCATCGTCGTGGGCGTGGTGACGTCGATTCTGCTCTCGATCGGCCGCTACGGCGTGATCGAGCGCGTGTCGATCGTGCTCGTGGGCGTGTTCACCCTCGTGACACTCCTTGCGCTCGCGATGCTGCAGTTTGACCCCGCGTGGGCGATCTCCTCGCGCGAGCTCATGGGGGGCATCGTGCCCTCGATCCCGCCGGCCATCGGTGGCCGCTCTCCTTTGATGACAGCACTGGCCACCTTCGGCATCATCGGCGTGGGGGCGAGCGAGCTCATGTTTTATCCCTACTGGTGCCTCGAGAAGGGCTACGGCCGCGCGGTAGGCCCGCGTGACGATTCGCCCGCCTGGGCGGCCCGGGCCCGCGGCTGGCTCAAGGTGATGCAGTTCGACGCGTGGGCCTCGATGGTGGTCTACACGGTGGTGACGGTGGCTTTCTATCTTTTGGGCGCCGCCACGCTCGGCCGGCTCGGCCTGCGGCCCGGCGGCGGTGAGATGGTGCGGTCGCTCGGCGCGATGTATGCGCCCGTGTTTGGCACGTGGGCTGAAGAACTGTTTCTCGTGGGCGCGTTTGCCGTGCTCTATTCAACGCTCTTCGCCGCGGCCGACGGCAACTCGCGGATCGTCACCGACGGCCTCACGCTCGCCGGCTGGATCCCGGCCGGCGACGACGCCCGCCGCACGTGGACGCGCCGGATCGCCACGGCCTGGCCCCTCGTGGCGCTCGCTCTCGCACTCTTGATCCGCGAGCCCGTGGGCATGGTGCTTGCCAGCGGGGCGATGCAGGCCGTGATGCTCGCCGCCCTGGGAGTGGCCGTGCTGTGGTTTCGCTATCGGGCGATGGAGCCGCGGCTGACCCCCTCGAAGCCGTGGGATTTGCTGTTGTGGGTCTCGGCGGCGGGCTTCATCATGGTCGGCCTCTGGACCGTATGGCAGAAACTGCAGGGCATCATGGCGACGCCGTAATTCGGCCGTGGGCACGGCTGATGGAACTGTTGCGCCTCGAACGGCGCGACGTGACCACGATTCTGGCCTTCGCCCTCGGCGTGGGGCTGCTCTCGATCGTGACGCCTGCGGCCATCGAGGCCCTCGTCAACACCGTGGCCTTCGGTGTGCTGCTCTGGCCGGTGGTCGTGCTCTCGCTCGTGATGCTCGCCTTTCTGATCTTCTCCGCGATCCTGCGGGCGATGCAGGTGGCCGTGGCCGAATACATGCAGCGGCGGATCTTCGCCCGCACCGCCAACACCTTCGCCACCCGCTTCGCACGCGCCGAGATCGAGTCGTTCGACGGCCGCAATCCCACCGACATCGTGAACCGGTTTTTCGAGGTCGCTTCCGTGCAGAAGGCGATCACGTCGCTGCTCGTCGAGGGCGTGGCGATCGTGATGACCACGGTCGTCGGCCTCGCCGTACTCGCCTTCTACCATCCCTACCTGCTCACCTTCGCGCTCGTGATGGTGCTGATGATCGCGTTTCTCGTGGGCGTGCTCGGCCTCGGCGGCGTGCGCACGAGCATCGCCGAGAGCTACGCCAAGTTCGACATGGCAGCTTGGCTCGAGGAGATCGCGAAGTGCCCGCACACCTTCCGCTTCGGCAAGGGCGGAGCGGTGGCGATCGAGCGGGCGGGCATGCTCACCGAGGCCTACATCGACTCGCGCCGTAAGCACTTTCGCGTGGTCTGGCGGCAGACGCTCTTCGCGCTCCTGCTCGAGGCCGTAGCCAGCACCGTGCTCTTGGGCCTCGGCGGCTGGCTCGTGATCAATCGCCAGCTCAACCTCGGCCAGCTCGTGGCCGGCGAGCTGATCGTGACGCTCGTGCTCACGGCCCTCTCGAAGCTCGGCAAATACGTGGAGATCTTCTACGACCTCCAGGCTTCGCTCGACAAGCTGGGCGTGATCGGCACGCTTGTGCTCGAGCCCGAAGGCGGGGAGCAGCTGCCGCCCCGCGACACGCCAATGCAGGCCGTGGCGGAGATTCGCCGGCGCGACAAGACCCACAAACTGGTGGCCCGCCCCGGCGAGCGCGTGGCCGTGATCGGCCCCTCGGGGTCGGGCAAGACGTTTCTCCTCGAGACGCTCTGCCTTCTGCGGCTCCCGCACGAGGGGCTGCTCGAATTCGACGGCATCGACGCCCGCTCGCTCGACCGTGCGTCGACCAGGCTGGGCATCGCCTTCGTGGGCCAGGCCGAAACCTTCGCCGGCACCGTGGCGGAAAACATCCGGGTGGGCCGCACCGAGATCACCGCGCTCGACGTGCAGCGGGCCCTCGACATGGTGGGGCTCGACGACACTGTGGCCCGGCTGCCGCAGGGCGCCGCCACGCCGCTGGCGTCCGACGGCCTGCCACTCTCCACGAATGCGTTGCTGCGGCTCTCGATCGCCCGCGCGATCGCCGGCCGGCCGCGGCTGCTGCTCATCGACGGTCTGCTCGACGGCCTCGACATCCACGAGTGCCCGCAGCTCATCGAGGCGCTCTTCGACCGCCAGGCCCCCTGGACGCTCGTGGTGGTGACGGCCCGCGACGAGCTCCGCAACCGCTGCGACAAGACGGTGGAGTGGTCATGAGCGACGCGCGCACACACACGCACAACCACGGCTTCGACGACGTTCTCGCCCGTTCGGCCACGCCGCGGATGGTGCGCGGGATGGGGCGGGTGGTCGTCCTGCTTTTCCTGGCCACGCCATTCCTCCTGGCTTTCGTGCCTTGGCAACAGACCGTGCAGGGGCGGGGGCAGGTCGTCGCATATTCCCCAGTCGAGCGCATGCAGGTGCTCACGGCGCGGGTTTCGGGGCAGGTGCGCAAGTGGCATGTGGTCGAGGGAAGCCGCGTAAAGATGAACGATCCCGTCGTCGATATCGAAGACAACGACCCTGAGCTTGCCGCAAGGCTGGAGGCCCAGCGCGAGTTTCTCGCCGGGCGCTTGGCGGCGGCGAAGCTCGAAGTGATTGAACAGGATGCCGCGGCAAAGGCCCAGGAATCGGCCCGCGACGCGGCTGTGAAGGCGGCAGAGGCGAACCGTGAAGCGGCGCGTAAGTCGATCGAGGTGGCCAGGCAGGTCGGCGCCAACGCCGAGTTTGCGCAGACGTTCGAGAAGAGCCGCTTCGAGATGTTCGAAGACCTGTTCACGAACCCCACGTTTGGCGGTCTCGAGAGCAAGCTCAACCGCGACGAAGCCCGGATGCGGTCGGATCGGGCCTTCACCGACACCGAAAAGGCCGCCGCGGAGATCCAGCGGGCCCAGGCCGCCCTGCTCACGCAGGAAGCTTTGCTCCTGCAGGCCGACGCCGCCGGCCTCTCGGCGATCGCCGTGGCCCGCTCCAACCTGCGCAAGAGCGAGCAAAACCTGTTTTCGATCGAGCGCGAGATCCAGGAGATCGACAACCGGATCGAACGCTTCAAAGCCAGGCTCGTGGTGGCGCCCTGCGACGGAACGGTGTTCCGCGTGGAGGCCAACGTGGGCCAGGGTGGACAGTACGTAAAAGAAGGCGACGAGCTGTGCACGATCGTGCCCGACACCAACGACCGCGTCGTCGAGCTCTTGCTCGACGGACTCGACGCACCACTGGTGCGTGGGTTCGCGGAACGCACGGGCTCCTTGCCGCCGGTGCGGCTGCAGTTCGAGGGCTGGCCGGCGGTGCAGTTTTCGGGCTTCCCGGAACTGGCGATCGGCACGTTTGGCGGCAAGGTGCGGCAGATCGACGCCGCAGCCAGCGGCAACTCGGGCAAGTTTCGCGTGCTCATCGAGCCCGACGCGATGCGGCCCGGCGAGATGTGGCCCGACTCGGAGTTTCTACGGCAGGGCAACCAGGCGATCGGGTGGGTGTTTTTGAACCGCGTGTCTCTCGGCTACGAGATCTGGCGCCGCCTCAACGGCTTCCCGCCTGTCGTGTCGCCGATCACCAAGGACAAGGACGGCCCCAAGCCGCCCAAGATCAAGGTCAAATAACACGCGGAACCTCGGCCTCGTGCCTCGCTCCGCTTGGGCCCGGCGAAGTCAAAGCCGAGGTTTGCCTCGTCGGGCGATGGCTCGGCATCGTGCCGAGCATCTTCATCCTCCTCGCCGCCACGGCCGCTGCCGCCGAGCCTCGGCTCTTCACGCCCGCTCGAAGCCTGACGGCGCTCGAAACCCAGGCCGCCGCCCCGGCCACGCCGCCGAGCGTCGCGCAGCAGTCGTTCCTCGAGCTCGAGCCCGCCGAGACGCTCCCCGCCCCGGCTGCCCAAGCCGAGCCGCTCACCACCGAAGACCTGTTCGAACGCCTTCCCGATATCCCCGAGGACGACGCCCCCACGCCCTCTGAAGAGCTGCCGCAAGTGCCCGGCGGAGCGAAGCTCTTCACGCCCTCCGAGCCGCCGATCCCGGGCGCTGCCACCGACAACCGCGACACGCCGCTCACGCTCTGCGAGGTGCTGCAAAGCGTGAACATGCACTATCCCCTGCTCCTCGCCGTGGAGCGGGAACGCGCGGTCGCCGCCGGCCGGCTCACGAGCGCCATGGGCGCCTTCGATACGAACGTCACGGGCGCCGGCAACGCGCTCGCGCCCGGCACCTACGAAAACTACCGGTCTGACTTCGGTGCGCAGCAACTCCTGCCCTATGGCGGTGTGACGATGTTCGGCGGCTTCCGCACCGGCTACGGCAACTTCCCCACCTACAACCTCCAGCGGCTCACCGCCGACGCCGGCGAATTCCGCGGCGGGCTCACGATGCCACTCGCGAAAAACCGCGACATCGACCGGGCCCGGGCCACGCGGGCGCAGGCCCAGCTCGACGTGTCGCTGGCGGAGCCGGCAATCCTGCGGAGCCGGCTCGACTACATGCGCGCCGCGGCCCGCACCTACTGGAACTGGACGGGCAGCGGCGAGCGCCGCCGGGCCGCCGACTACCTCGTCGATCTGGCCGTCGAGCGCGATGTGGAGATCGGGTTTCGGGTTGAAAGCGGGGCGGTCGCCAACATCGAACGGATCGACAATCAACAAAACATCGCCCTCCGCCAGGCGACGGTGGTGCAGGCCGACCGCGCGGTGCAACAGGCGACGATCGACCTCTCGCTGTATTATCGCGACCCGAGCGGCAAGCCTCTGCTCGCGGGCCGCCCCCGGATGCGGCCCCTGCCCGAGCCCGTGCCGCCGAGCCCGGTGGTGTTTCAGCAGTCACTCACCCGGGCGCTCGCCGCCCGGCCCGAATTTCAGCGGCTGGCCCTCCAGCGGGAAAAACTCCTCGTGGAGCGCCGCTTCGCGGAAAACCAGACACTCCCCGGGCTCGACGCCCAGATCGCGGGCAACCAAGACGCCGGCTTCGGCAAGAGCGCACTCTCCGGACCTCTCGGCCTCGATCGACAGGTGCTCGAAGCGTCGCTCGTGTTTCAAATGCCCGCCCAGCGGCGCGATGCCCGCGGCCGCGTGACTGCGGCCCAGGCCCAGCTCGTGCAGATCGACCGCCAGCTGCAATACGCCGAAGATCAGATTCGGGCCGAGGTGCAAGACACCTATTCGGCGCTCGAGCGGGCCTACGAGTTTCACAAGCAGGCTTCCCAACGGCTCGACCTCGCCAGGGTCGTGGCCCGCGCCGAGCGGGAGCAGCTGCGGCTCGGACGCAGCGACGTGCTGCGCGTGACGCTCCGCGAACAGGCGAAGTTCGATGCCGACATCTACGAGATCGGGGCGCGGCAGGACTACTGGCGGGCCGAGAGTGACCTGCGAGCCGCCGACGCCTCCCTCGGCCCGGAAAGCTGCGGCTTCGTCGACAACCTCATGCTCTGCAAGTAGGAAAACGGTGCCAGGCACCGATTTCCTCTACGCCGTCACGATCCCCAGCCGCACCAGCTGCGGGAGGCTCTTGGTGATGAACGCATCGCAAGCGTCGGTGATCAACTGCCGCCGCACGTCCGGATTCACCACCGGCTTGCCGTCCTGCTGGATCGAGCGGCCGGAAGCCATGAGCCGCGATTCAACCCGTTCTGCCAAGCCGCTCCGGCCGCGTTCGGCCAGCTCGTGCAGCATCGCGGCATCGAGATCGCCGAGTGTGTGGCCCGTGCCACTCTTCTGACTCGCGAGGGCCACGGGCCGGCCGGCCAGCGCGTCCGACACGAGGATCGCCCGGTTGAACAGCGACGTCAGCGACACCGTGCCGTCGACTGAGGCCGGCGGCGGATCGAGCGGGGAATTCGTGACCTCGAAGAGCCCCATCGCCACGCCCGCATCGACCGCCCGGATCACATCCATCGGCTGCGTTTCGCGCATCTCCGAGGCCGCGACGATCTCGGACAGCCGGAGGCTGCGGTTCCTGAAGAGTCCGAGCAGCCGCTCATAGACCGGCCCCTGCACCGTCGAGGTCACGACGCCGAGATTCGCCTTGTAGGGCAGCGTCACGTCCGACTTGGCGAGGTGAAAATACAGATCGTCGGCCAGACCGAGCCGCTCGGTGGGGTCGGCCATCAGCCGGGGCTCTTTGGCGTAGATATCCCAGCGAAACGCCGTGTTGGCACAGAAATCCTTGTGGGCCTCCGTCACCAGCCGGTCGCTCGTGGTGCGGAAGAGCTCCTGGAATTCCGGCCGCACGCAGAGGTCCCAGAAGTTCGTGAACACGGGCAGACTGCCCACGAACGACAGGCCGGCGCTCCCGAACATCCCGGCCACCTCGCTGAAGTAAAAGCTCGTCCAATGCTCGTTGAGATACTCGTGGGCGAGGTAGCGCATGTCTTGCTTGAGCAGACCATCGACATAGGCCGCGGCCTTCGGGTTGTCGTCGAAGTAGCGGGCGTGCCGATCGCGAATGAACACCAGATAGGCGAGCGCATCGCGAATTTTTTGCACGCTGTCGCCCTGCCGCAGCTGGGCATACTGCCGCAGGATGCCCCGGATCGGCTGGAGGTGGGCCCAGCCCGGCATCGAGTTGTAGCTCACGAGCAAAAGACCGCCGGGTGCGAGCCGCTCACGGGCGATGGCCAGGATGTCTTTCCGAACGTCGTCGGAGACCCAGCTGAACACGCCGTGGAGCGTGATGAAATCGAAGGTGCCCAGATCGGCGGGCAGGTGGGCGAAGTCGGACGTGATCGCGCGGGCGTTCGTGAGCCGCCCGGCTGCGAGGTCGTGCTCGATGGCACGGGTGTGGTCTGGATTGACGTCGACGCCGACGAACTCACTGGCCGGATTGGCCGCCGCCAGCGTCGTGAACGAGCGGCCGAGGCCACACCCGAGCTCGAGGTAGCGGAAGCCGGAGGATGCCGCCGGCGGGACCACGCGATTGAGCGCCGCAACGTAGCGCATCGCCACGGGCGCCATGTTGGGATAGAAGCCCGGGATGTATGCGACGTCGGTGATGTAGCCCGCCGCGCCTGCCGCTCTGGTCGTCATGCCGTGAAACTCCTCGGGGAGGGGGTAGTATGATCAAGCAGGCGGAACGACGCGAGCCTCGGCGTGCACCTCAAGCATTCCGCGTGAACTTCCGCCATTTTCTCGCCAAGCGCCGCCGAATGCTCGCCGCCTCGGCCGGCACGCGGTGGAGCCCGATCGCCCGCGCCGCGAAACGTCGCCTGGCCACCGGCTCGACGGGCGTCTCGAAGATGGTCGTGAACTGCTCGAGGATCGCAGCCGACGACGCGCACGCGGGCACGCGGTTGTCTCGCAGCCACGGCTGCCCGAGGAGCGCGGCATGGAGAGCAGGATCGCGGTCGACGGCCACGACGCGGTCGACGAGGTCGTCGAGCGACCGGCGCGTGAGTGGCCCCTGGTCGTGGACCGAGAGAAAGCTGCGGGTGTCGAAGTCGCGGCCCACGCAGGGATCGCCCCAGTAGATCGGGATCGAATCGACGAGCATCGGCTCGACGATTTTTTCCGTCGTATAGCCGGGATGGGATTCGTTTTCGAACGCGATCGTGAACTTGTAGTCGGCCAGAAACGCCCGCTTGTCGGCCACGCGATGACCGAGCGTGTTGAGCACCTTGCCGCCGGAGTCGACCGGCTTGTAGCGGGAGAGCCGGCGAAAGAAATCGTTGCGGGCGTTGCACAGCGGATTCGACACGATGAACGCGCAAAACTTCGTCTTCCGGGCGGCGACAACCGCGGGGTCGTAGTCAGCCGGCTTCACGAGCGCTTCGGGGGGCACGTAGAACGGCCAGTGCGGGAGCCGGAAATGCCGCGGATGGCCGGTGTGCTCGAAGGTGAACGCCCAGTCGCACGCCTGCCAGTCGGGCGGCAGGTTTTCGCCGGTGTAGAAGATCCGCACGCAGTCGTACTGCAGAAAGTCCTTGCGCCGCCGGCCAACGTAGGCGTAGACGACGTACTCGGGATCGTCGCAGATCTCGAGGCGATAGCGTGCAGCCAGCAGCCGCGTGAAAAAATTGTCGCGGGTGTCGAAGCTGTCCCAGAACCCGACGAACTTGATGCGGAGGGTGCGACGCTGGTCGTCGCCGACGCTCGGCATGACGCTACCGGATCGGCACGAGCGGCGGGTCGGCCACAGGCACGGGCGTGGCCGGGGCGAGCGGCTGGAGCCTGACGGGCGGCGCCTGCGCTGGCACGGCAGCCGGCACTGGCACGGCAACCGGCGGCGCGGCCACTGGCTGCGGCATGGCCACGGGCTGCGGCACGGCCGACACGCGGGCAGCCGGCGGAGCGGCCTGCACCGAGCGGGCGTTGAGGTCATCGATCAACTGCTGCACTTCCGGGCGGATGCCGATACCCCGGCCTTCGAACACATCGGCGGGCGTGACCCCGAAGCGGCCGTAGAGCATCGAATCGGCATTGTGGTCGACGGAGATGTCGGAGCCGCCGAGCGAGACGCCGAGAAACAGGCCGCGGCTGCGGGCATACGAATAGATCTCGGCGCCGAGCCGGGCATCGGTGCCGGCGTTGGCCTGCCGCCCCACCGGGCCGGCTGCGATCGAGGCATCAGCCCCGAGCGTCACTTTCTGGCCGTTGAGAATTCCCTGCAGGCTGCGCGGCGTTGCGAAGACGAGCACGATGTCGGCCGCCTGCACGCCGGCCTGGAAGCCGAGGCTGCCGCCGCCCATCGTCACGAGCACCGGCGCGCTCCACGTGCGGTCGGGCTTCCGGACCGAGAGCACACCCTTCCCGTAATTGACGCCCAGGATGAAGCCGCCCTTGATCATGTTGGGGAAGATCGCGATCCCCTCGGCCCGCTGCAGCATCGCCGGGGGGAGCGATTCGATCTCGAGCCCGAAGAACTGATCGAGCGCGTTCTTCGCGCCCACGACGGTCTGCACCTCGGCCTCGCCGTAGGTCATCTGCTGGGCGGGGGCGACAGAGCCGAGCACAGTGGCGGCGACACAGGCGCCGGAGATCAAAAAGCGGGCACGCATGGCGAATCCTTTCGCTGAGGGAACGTGGCAAGAGTGTATCCCAGCGCGCTTTTCCACCAAAAGGTGGAAATCCACCGGGACTCAAACTAGGCTCTCTTTTCCTGGAAATCGCCCATGCTTCATCGCCTCGTGTCGCTCGCGCTCCTCGCTGCCTCACCGCTCGCCGCGGCCCGGGCCGAAACGACCTACGCCACGCTCGCCGGCAATCTCGGCGCGACCAGCCAGACGTCGGGCTCGATCGTCTTCCAGCCGCTCATCGGCACGACGTTCGCCCAACGGTTCACCACGGGCACGCTCCCGGCGATCGGCGACGGCGACTCGAGCGGACAGATTCTCTATCGCTTCGGTTGGGATCTGCTGCCCGCGCAGGCTTTCGATCCGATCAACGAAAATTTTTCCAACCTGGACACGACCTATGCGGTGAATCTTTTCACAGACGCCGCAGGGGCACCGGGCTCCAGTCTCCTCGCCCTCGAGCCTGCCACAGGCACCCTCTCGGCACCCGGCGTCGTGGAGTTTTCCTACGCCGACCTCGTGGCCGATCCCAGCATCAACTTCCAATCGAACACGTCGTACTGGCTCACGGTGGCATTCCAATTCGCGAGTGACCCCGGCGCCGGCACTGCACTGCTCCTCCCATTCACGACCGGCTCGAATCAGACCGGCCCCGGCACCGTCGACAACCTGATGGTGAACACCGGCAGCAGCTGGGGCGGCATCTCCGAGCGGGCGATCGTGCAGGTGCAGGCGGAAGTCGTGCCGGAGCCCTCGGCCATCGTGCTCACGGCCGCCGGCCTGGCGATCATCGCGCGGCGGTTCGGGAAGCGGGCCCGCTGACGGTCCCGCCGCTCCCGCGTCGCGTGATCACAGCCGCGCGCGGGCTTCGAGCAGGAGCTCTTCCGTCTCGCCCCAGCCGATGCAGGCGTCGGTGATCGACACGCCGTACTGCAGCTTCGAACGGTCGCTCATAGCCGGCTGGCTGCCCGGGTGGATGTTGCTTTCAAGCATCATCCCCACGATCGACGTGTCGCCAGCCCGCCGCTGCTCGAGCACGTCGCGCCACACGACCGACTGCCGCGTCGGATCCTTACCCGAATTGGCATGGCTGCAATCGACGATGATCCGGGCCGGCAGCCCCGCCTTCTCGAGCTTCGTGCGGGCCTCCTCCATCACCTCGGCCGAGTAGTTCGACCCGCTGCGGCCGCCACGGAGCATGAGCACGCCCCACGGATTGCCCGTGGTGGAGACGACCGCCGTGCCCCCCTCGTTGTCGATGCCGAGGAAACTATGGGGCGCCCGGGCCGACTGCATCGCATCGACCGCCGCCTGGAGCGAGCCATCAGTCGAATTCTTGAAGCCGACCGGCATCGACAGGCCGCTGGCCATCTGCCGGTGCGTGGGGCTCTCCGTCGTGCGGGCGCCGATTGCGCCGAGCACGATCGTGTCGGCGATGTATTGCGGCGTGATCGGCTCGAGAAACTCGGTCGCCGAAAACAGCCCCATCCGCGCCACTTCGATGAGGAGGCCTCGCGCCAGCCGCAGGCCGGTCGCCACGTCGAACGAATCGTCCATGTGCGGATCGTTGATCAGCCCCTTCCAGCCGACGGTGGTCCGCGGCTTCTCGAAATACACCCGCATCACCACGAGTAGCCGGTCGGCCACGCGATCGGCCAGCGCCTTGAGCCGCCCCGCATACTCACGGGCCGCGTCGAGATCGTGGATCGAACACGGCCCGACCACGGCCAAGAGCCTGGGATCCTCGCCAGCGAGCACCCGCTCCACCTCACGGCGCCCGCTGACGATCGTGGCGGTGGCCGCGTCGTCGAGCGGCAGAAGCGCCATCAGCCGAGCCGGCGGAATGAGCGGCTCGAGGCTCCGGATCCGGAGATTCGACGTGGCGCGGCCGGTTGCGGCGGACGTGGTGGCAGTGGGATTCATCCTAGAACTCTACACCAAAAAACGCCCCCTCTCACGCCTCCCACGGTGCTGTCGCGGCGCCATGCGTCGCCAGCCCACAGCGGCGGCACCGACGAGGGTATACACTCGCCCAGGAGGATGCGTTTTGATGACCACCCGCCGGCCCCCGTTCGACTTCCTGATCGTGGGCGCGGGCCCGTTCGGCGCCACGTTCGCCCGCATCGCCGCCGAAGCAGGCCACCGGTCGCTCGTGGTCGATCGCCGACCCCACGTTGCCGGCAATTGCTACACCGAACGGGTTCGCGGCATCGACGTGCACCGGTACGGGCCCCACATCTTCCATACCAACGACAGCCGCGTGTGGGCGTTCGTGAACCGGTTTGCCGAGTTTCACCCCTACGTCCACCGCGTGGCCGTGCGCCAGGGCGACAGGCTGCTGTCGTTCCCGATCAACCTCCGCACGTTCACGCAGCTGTGGGGCGCGCGCACCCCGGCCGCCGTCGAGGAGCGTCTGGCCCGCGAACGGATTCCGTGTGACAACCCGCGCACGTGCGAAGAATGGATTCTGGCGCAGGTCGGCCGCGAACTCTACGAGACCTTCTTCCGCGGCTACACCCACAAGCAGTGGAACCGCGACCCCAGCCAGTTGCCGGCTACGATCGTCCGCCGCATCCCGATCCGGTTCGACGACGACGACCGATACTTCACCGACCGCCACCAGGGGATTCCCGTCGGCGGCTACACGCGGCTCTTCGAGAACATGCTCGATCACGACCTGATCCAGATCGAGACGGGCGTGGACTTCTGCGTCGACCGCCGCCGGCTGGAGCCGCTCGCGACGCAGGTCGTGTTCACCGGCTGCATCGACGAGTTTTTCGGACACCGGTTCGGAAGGCTCGAATACCGCTCGCTGCGGTTCGAGGACGAGATCCTGACCGGCGACTTCCAGGGCCGGGCGATCGTCAATTACCCCGAGCAGGCAGTGCCCTTCACGCGGATCTGCGAGCACAAGCACTTCGCCGGCCAGGGACGCCTGCCGGAGAGCGTGATCACGCGCGAATACCCCGCCGACTACGCCGCCACGACGACGCCCTACTATCCCGTGCGCGATGCCCGCAATGCGGCGCTCTACGACCGCTACCGGGCGCTCGCCGCTGGGTCGAACGTGATCTTCGGCGGCCGACTAGGCACCTTCCAGTATTTCGACATGCACCAGGTCATCGCCCAGGCGATGTCGACCGTGGCCGCCGTCATCGCCGATCCGCACCGGGCACGCGCCCCGGCTCTCCTCTCATGACCGAGCCCCTGCATCGCAACCTTGTGATCGTGATGGCCGGCGACGGATCGCTGCACGAGACCTACGCCCGCAGCCGCGACTTCGAGCTGTGGGTGTGCTACTGGGGCCGTGACCCCGTTGTGGCGGAGCGGTTTCGAAGCAGCAGCGACCATCTCTGGCAGTTGACCGGGGAGAAGTGGTCGCTCATGCGGCAGGTTGCCCACCGGGCACGGAGGGAGGGCCTGCCCCACTTCTCCGCGTATGACTACGTGTTTCTGCCGGACGACGACATCCTCATCCCGGAGGGCGCGGCCGCCGTGAGCCGGCTCTTCGCGATCGCCCGCGACATCGACGCGCACATCTTCCAGCCGGCGATCGCCAACGAGCACGTGTCGCCGGGCCACGAACCCACGCGGCGGAACACCGCCAGCCTGATGCGGGCCACCAACATCGTGGAGATCATGATGCCCGCTTTGACGGGGCGGATCGTCGAGGGCTGCCTGCTCCCGATCTTGCATGTCCATCCGCACGTGCGAGCCGGCTGGGGACTGGAGGCGCTGCTGCAGCGGACGACCGAGGCGGTGTTTGGGCGCACGCCGCGGACGTTCATCATCGACGCCATCGAGGCCCACCACACGCGGCCCGTCGGCCAGGGCTCTGCCAGCC
>Ga0247836_1003752_pt1 | contig 19862 bp, 18 predicted proteins | sample LaCruzMarch2015__4_FD_187116 | JGI IMG/M metagenome (GOLD analysis project Ga0247836, IMG submission 187116) | Freshwater microbial communities from meromictic Lake La Cruz, Castile-La Mancha, Spain - LaCruzMarch2015_14m | ecosystem: Environmental > Aquatic > Freshwater > Lake | place: Spain... | reverse complement strand
GGCTGGTCGCAGCCGGAAAGCCGAAGATGGTGGCTCTGATCGCGGTTGCCCGCAAACTCCTCACCATCCTCAACGCTATCGTCAGGGATCAGAAACCATGGCAAACCGCTTGACAGTTAAGACAGTCCCTCTCCCCGTAAGGACGGGGAGAGGGGGTTCAGGCCTTTGCTGTCAGTGCCAGATCGAGGTTTGCCAGGGCGGCGACGAGGTCGAAGGGTTCTTGTTGAGTGGTGATGGCGAGGGTGGCGTCGAAGCGGTCTTTGGCGCGGCCCGAGAGGATGGGGACGCCTTCGCAGGCGGATTCCATTTCGGCGAGGTCGCCGTTGCAATGGAGGGCTGCGTCGCACCCGGCGGCGATGGCGGCACTGGCGCGGGCGAGGATGGTTCCGGTGAGGGCGCGCATGGAGAGGTCGTCGCTCATGAGGAAGCCGTCGAAGCCGATTTCGCGGCGGATAATGTCGCCGATCATGCGCGGGGATGTGGTCGCGGGAGCATGAGGGTCGATGGCTGCATAGACGACGTGGGCGGTCATTGCGGCGGGCATGTGGGCTAGGTCGCGGAACGGGGCGAAGTCGGTGCGGGATAGCTCAGCGTGGCTCGTCGTGACGACGGGCAGGTCGAGATGGCTGTCGGCGGTGGCGCGGCCGTGGCCGGGGATGTGCTTGATGACAGGCACGACGCCGCCCGCGATGTGGCCGCGTGCGACGGCTTCGGCAAGGGCTGCGACCTGGGCGGTCGTGGTGCCGTAGGCGCGGTCGCCGATGATGTTGTGGCTGCCGGGAACGGGGACGTCGAGGACGGGCGCGCAGTTGCAGTTGATCGAGAGGCCGCGCAGTTCGGTGGCGACGAGGCGGGCTGCGTCAAAGGCTGCCTGGAGGGCGCGGGTCGGGTCGGTCTGATAGAGGGCTGCGTAGTTGGCGGCGGGCGGCAGCAGGCGGGCGAGCGGGGGACGCAGGCGCTGGACGCGACCACCCTCCTGGTCGATCAACACCAGAATTTGCGTGGTGCCTATGGCCTCGAACACCGAGCCGACGAGGGCGCGGATTTGGGGGGCGCTGTCGCAATTGCGGGCGAACAGAATGATGCCGCAGGGGCGTTCGCGGCGCAGAAAGCCCGCCTCGTCGAGGGTGAGCTTGTGACCGGACAGGCCGGTAATGAGGGCGCTATGGTCGCGCATGGGGCGGTCTCCTGTTTGGGTGCGCCAATCAGGCGGTCGTCGATTAAGGACGGTTACGACAAGCGCTTCGCGTGTAGGGCTGCCGCCCTACAACCCGCTCGGAGGGACACCCTCCGAACCGCCCGTTTTTTATGACCTTAAACTCGGTTTTAGAAGGCTGTCACCCAGCAGTCGGAGGTGTAGCCGCTTGCTTTGAGTTGGGTGCAGACGCTCGTCGCGCTGTCGCGTGAGGCTGGGGGGCCGACGACAAGGCGGTGGTAGACGCCGTTAGGCAGTTTGGCTTCGACGATGTCGGGCGATTTGGACCCCAAAACACCAATGAAGCGCTGTTGGAGGTCGGCAAACTGCTGCATCGCGTTATTGCGGCTCGTGCCGGACGCTGGGACCGAAGCCAGCACGGCCACAAAGCCGGTCGCACTTTTGGGACCACCGACAGCGGAGGGGGCTGCCACGGTTTCGGCTGCCGCGACCTTTTTGGGCGGGACCTTCTTGACGGGGGCAGCGGGCGCTGGCGCTGCTTCGGCCTGAGCGGGCGGCGCGTCGCTGGGATAGGCTGCGGGCGGGGGCGTGGTGGAGATGATCTTGGGTGCGGCGCGCGGCGGTTGCTGGGCGGGCACGACAGGATTGACCACAGCGGCGACAGCGGCTGGCTGGGCTTGCTGCGGGGCACGCGGGCTCGGTGTCAGGCCTTCAATCATCATGCCGGGGACGGATGCGGCGGCGCGCGGTAAGGCGGTCGGGCTTGGAGACTGGACAGCGGGGGGCTGGGGCGGTGCAGGCGCAGCATTCTGGACCGAACCATCGCGCTCAATGGTCATCGTGCGCACGACCTTGGGGCCGCCGTCAGCGTTTGTGTCGCTGCTGCCGGAGAGCTGCTCCATCATCTTGCTGTCGGCATTGGCGAACTTGGTGCCGCCTGGATCGACTGGTTTGACTTTGACCGGGCTGGAGCTGTTCTTGACGACGGGAGATGCCGTAATCTGACCGCGCGGGGCCACGTACATCTTGTAAGCATAGGCCAAACCGCCACCCATGGCGATGGCCGCGATCAATGACGCGGCGATCAGGCCGTAGCGGGTTTTGCGGGGCGCTTCTTCGTAGTCCTCGTCGTCCTCGCCATCTTCGTAGTCGTCATCCTGCACGGGCTGCAGCGCCTGTGACGACGGCTGGAGGCCTGTTGGGAATTGCGGCGGAAAACTTGAGCCCGGGTTTTGCTGGCGCGGGTCGGATTCGGCATGCTGGGGCCAAGCGGCGGGAGGGGCCGTCGGACGCTGCGTCCGCTGGTCGGGCGTGGGCGCTGGCAGATAGTTGCCCAAGTCATAGCTGTGCGGGTCGATCTGGGGTGGTGCAGCGTGGGTTGGGGCCTGATGGCTTGGAGCCGACTGGCCCTGGGGCGAGACCTGCCATTTGTCGTAGCTCGACGGCGCGTGTTGGGGCGGTTGGCCGTGTTGAGGCGCACGCTGCTGAGGCGGTTGCGTCGGGCGCTGGGTTGTCTCGGGCACGTAGGCGAGCGGGGTCGGTGCGGGCGTATAAGCTGGTGGATAAGCCAACGGCGCGGGCTGCGTAGGTCGGCCTGTCGGCGGCGCATCGTAGGACGACGCATAGGCCGCAAAGCGCGGATCGGCGCGCTGGTCTTGCGGGTCGGCCTGGTAAGTCTGGGCGGGCGGCGCGGGGCGAGCCGGGGGCTGCATGCGCTGCGTGGGCTGAGGCGCGTAGGCTTGGGGTGGCGTTGCTGCAGGCGTGTAGGACTGCGGCGCATACTGCGGAGGCTGGGGTGCGTATTGCGGCTGCGGGACGTATTGCTGCGGGGCCTGCGGAGGCGCGGGCGGTTGCCCGTATTGGCCGTAGGCTTGCTGGCTGGGCTGTTGGGGCGCAGACGGATAGGGCTGACCGTAAACCGGCGGCTGTTGCCCCAGAGATAAGTTCGGTGGAAGCCCGTTTTGGGGAACGCGCGACGGAGCTGGCGGTTGAATACGTGCGCCGCGCGCGGGTGCTGGCGCTTGCTGTGGATGGGCCGGAGGCTGACGCGCCGATTGCTGAGCGTAATAAGGATCCTGATAGGGATCGACCGCATCGTTGGGGCGGTTGTCTGCAGGCCACCCGTTCGGTGGGGCCCCAGGGCCGTTAGATCGCGACATTTCAAAAACCCTCAAACCGTGCCCGCTCGCAACCGCCGCCCGGGTGCGTCGAATCAGGAGTTTAACGCATGGCCTCCGGCGCCTGTACCCCCAGCACGCCTAAACCTGAAGTTATCACCTGTCTTACAGCGATCAATAGAGACAATCGTGCAGCGGTGGATTTCTCATCGGGCTGTATGAAGCGCAAATGTGGCGAATCGTTGCCTCGGGCATACTGGCTGTGGAGAGCGATGGCTGTGTCATAGAGATAAAATGCGACGCGGTGCGGCTCGCGCGCACGGGCGGCGGCGTCCATGATGCGCGGGAATTCAGCCAGCGCTTTGATCAGAGCGATTTCGCCAGCATCGGTGAGTGGAGTCAGGTCTGCATCGCGGACGGCGCTGCTATCGGGGTTCAATGCTGGATGGGTTTCGGCGGCGTTGCGGAATACTCCGGAGATGCGGGCGGCGGCCATCTGGACGTAGAAGACCGGGTTCTCTTTCGATTGCTCGGTGACTTTAGCGTAGTCGAAATCGAGCACGGTTTCGGGAGCGCGATAGACCATCATGAAGCGGATGGCGTCGGGGCCGACGGCTTCGACGACTTCGCGCGTGGTGATGAAGGTGCCCGCGCGCTTGGACATTTTCACCGGCTCGCCATTGTTGAGCAGGTTGACCATTTCGCTGATTTTGATTTCCAGCGACTGGGTGCCGTCTGACAGCGCCTGGACGGCAGCCTGCATCCGCTTGACGTAGCCTTTATGGTCTGCGCCCCAGACGTTGATAAGGTTGGTGAAGCCGCGATTGAGTTTGTTGCGGTGGTAGGCGATGTCGCCAGCCAGATAAGTATAGCTGCCGTCGGCTTTTTGAAGCGCGCGGTCGATGTCGTCGCCAAAGGCCGTTGCTTTGAAGAGCGTTTGGGTGCGGTCTTCCCAGTCGTCGTTGGGCTCACCCTTGGGTGGGGGCAAGTGGCCCTCGTAGATGAAGCCTTTGGTGCGCAAGTCTGCGATGGTTTCGGCGATCTGGTCGCGGTCGAGCGTCAAGGAGCGTTCGGAAAAGAACGCATCGTGCTTGATGCCGAGCAGGGCGAGATCGGCGCGGATTTCTTCCATCATGGCAGCGACCGTGGTCTGCTTCACGATGGCGCGGGCCTCGTTCTGGTCCATGGTCAGCAAAGCCTCGCCATGGGTTTTGGCAAGCGCTTCGCCGACGGGCACAAGGTAGTCGCCGGGGTAGGCACCTTCGGGCATCGTGCAGTCTTGCCCGAGTGCCTGACGGTAGCGCCACATGACGGTCGAGAGCAGTTGCTCGATCTGGCCGCCAGCGTCGTTGATGTAGTATTCGCGGGTCACGTCATAGCCAGCAAAGGCCAGCACGTTTGCCAGCGTGTCGCCAAACACGGCGCCCCGGCAGTGGCCGACGTGCATCGGGCCGGTTGGGTTGGCGGATACGTACTCGATGTTGATTTTCTGGTTCTGGCCAAGGCCAGAGCGGCCGTAGGTCTGGCCATCGGCGATGATGGTTTTGACGAGGCCGTGCCAGAAGGCTGGCGCGAAGGTCAGGTTGATAAAGCCGGGGCCTGCGATGTCGATTCTGGCGATATCGGCGTGAGCGGCCAGCTCTGCTTGGATCAGGGTTGCGATGTCACGCGGTTTCATGCCGGCGCGCTTGGTCAGGACCAGGGCGGCGTTAGTGGCCAGATCGCCGTGGGACTTGTCGCGTGGGCTGTCCACCTCGACGCCCGCGAGCGACAAATCGGCTGGAAGTTTGCCCTGGGTTTTGAGGGCTTCGAGAGCAGCGACAACGCGCGCCTCGACGTGCGTGAACACGTTCATGGGTATGAGTTCCTGGCTATCGTGGCAGGACGTGAAGACCAAGGGGCTGAGCCCTTTGGATCCCCTGGCTTCAAGGGGGCCTGCGCTGTGGTTTGTGCGCTAACGCAATTCAGGGGTGGCGTCAAACAATCGGCGGTGTTCGGCGATGGCGTAGCGGTCGGTCTGGCCGGAGACGAAATCGGCGACGAGGCGGGCTTTGCGGCGCGGCGGCAGGCCGGTGCTGGCCGCCTGCCAGTCGTCAGGCAGGGTGGATGGGTCCGCGAGATAGCGGGTGAATAGGTCACGGACGATGCGTTCGGCGTTGGTCATCACGCTCATGACGCGGTCATGGCGATAGACGCGGGCGAAAAGGAATTTGCGCAGGGCGGCGATGCTGGCGGTCATGTCGGGAGAAAAGCCGACCGTTGCAGAGGGGGCGTTGCGAATGTCGTCGGGCGAGGCGGGTGCCAGCGCGGTAAGGTTCGCCCGCGTGGTGGTGACGCAATCGGCGATCATGACGGTGATCATGCGGCGGGTCAGTTCGTAACTGCGGCGGTGCGCGTCGAGGTGATCGGTTGCGGCGATCGCATTGGCGGTCAGGGCGACTTCGGCTAAATCGGGGAAAGACAGCAGTTTGGCGCGCAAGCCGTCGTCGACGTCGTGGGTCAGGTAAGCGATATCGTCGGATAGCGCTGCGACCTGCGCTTCGGCGGAGGCATATGTATGGAGGTCGAGGTTGCGCCACGATTGGGTCGCGGCCAGGACTTTCGTGACGGGATGGCCGTGCGCGACCGGGCCGTTGTGCTTGGCGAGGCCTTCGAGCGTCTCCCAGCTCAGGTTCAGGCCGTCGAAGGCTGCGTACTTGCGCTCAAGGCTCAAGACGACACGCAGGCTCTGGGCGTTGTGATCGAAACCGCCATAGTCGTGCATGACCGCGTCAAGCGCCCGCTCACCTGCGTGGCCAAATGGAGAGTGGCCCATATCGTGGGCGAGTGCCAAGACTTCTGCCAGGTCTTCGTCGAGGCGGAGCTGTCGGGCGATGGTGCGTGCGATCTGGGCGACTTCGAGCGAGTGGGTGAGGCGCGTGCGGTAGTGGTCGCCCTCATGGAATACAAAGACCTGAGTCTTGTGGATCAAGCGCCGGAAGGCAGTGGCGTGGATCACGCGGTCACGGTCACGCTGGAATTCGCTGCGGGTCGGGCAGGCGGATTCGGGATGGCGGCGACCGCGCGAGGGGATGGCGTTGGCGGCATAGTGGGCGGGTGCGCGAGCGCCGGGGGGCAAGGCCGCGCCATAGTCTCGAGCTTCAGCGGTGGCGTGGTCTTTCATGATGCGTCCCATCACTGCGCGGCAAATTGGTTTGATTTGGTGTAGGCACGCCTTATGTAACTCCTATGTACCGGATCACGCGATCCGCGAATACGGCGTCTGGAAAGTGAGACCACCTATGTCGGAATCGGCAGTTGTTGTGACGGAACGGGCTGCAGGGCGGATCCGCGAGATAGCCGCAGCAGAGGCGTTCGATGCGCCAGCGTTGCGGATCAGCGTGGAAGGCGGCGGCTGCTCAGGGTTTCAGTATAAGTTCGACATGGTGGGCGGAACCGAGCCCGATGATGTCGTGCTGGAAAAAGACGGGGCGCGGGTGCTGATCGATCCAGTTTCGCTGGAATACATGGCCGGATCGCAGATCGATTTTGTCGACGACCTGATGGGTGCGTCGTTCAAGATCATCAATCCGAAAGCCGTCGCGTCCTGCGGTTGCGGTGTGAGTTTTACTATATAGGCCTCACGCGGCTGATCCTCGTTGTGCTCGGGCCGCTCCGGCGGGGCGGCGGATTGCCCGCCGGGTCGCTTGCGCTCCCTACGGCCTGCGGCCGTGCAGTAGCTTTGTTGGTCTCACGCGCCGTGGCGCTCCGGCAGGGCGGCGGATCGCCTGCCGGGTCGCTTGCGCTCCCTACGGCCTGCGGCCGTGAGAACTTTTGGACCTCAATTGAGTCTCAGGCGCTGTGGCACTTATTGAACGCTTGCATTATGCAGCTACGACGCCGCAGGCGGGTGCGGTGGCGCGGGGCGAAGGCTTTTGCTAAGACCGCAACAGGCATACCCGCGCGGCAGGGTTCGATGACATACCTGGATTGGGTGTCGTGGACCTGTCGCAATCAGTTGGTATGGCGCGATGCGACCCGATAGGACGCAGCGGCGCTCGGGCGAAATTTGTGTTGCATGACTGTCATGCGCACCAGAGATTTTAGGGTTGAGAACGATGGCTTTAGTGCGCGACGCTGCTGAATCTGCGGCGACCGATGCTGGCAGTGCTGAGCGAAATGCGCGGTTGAAGCAGGCGGTGCATCGGCATAGCGCCGTCAGCCGCAAGGGCGTTTCCGAACGCGTGTTCACGGCGCTGTTTTCCGGGCTCGTCTATCCCCAGATCTGGGAAGACCCTGTCATCGACATGGAGGCGATGCAACTGAAGCCCGACGAGCATGTCGTGGCGATCATGTCGGGCGGGTGTAACATCCTGTCATATGTTTCGCAGGTGCCGGTCCGCATCACGGGTGTCGATTTGAACCCGGCACACGTCGCGCTCAACAAGCTCAAGCGTTGCGCGGCTGAAAAGTTGCCCGACTATGCGGCTTTCCACAAGTTTTTCGCCGAGGCCGATAGCGCCGATAACGTCAAGGCCTACGAGACCTACCTCAAGCCACACCTGGACGCCGAGACTGTGGCGTACTGGGATTCGCGCGATACGCTGGGGCGCACGCGGATTGGCTATTTCAGCTCGAACATCTACCGTCATGGGCTGCTCGGGCGCTTCATCGGTGCTGGCCATAAGCTCGCCGGGATGCACGGTCGCAACTTGCGCAATCTGCTGAAGGCCAAGAACCGCGACGAACAGCGCGTCATCTTCGAAGCCGAGATCGCTCCGCTGTTCAAAAAGGCGCATATACGCTGGATTTGCGAGCAGCCGTCTGCGCTGTTCGGTCTGGGTATTCCGCCAGCTCAGTTCGAAGCCCTCAAGGGCAAAGAAAAGTTCATGGCCGACGTGCTGTACAAGCGTCTGGAGCGGTTGGCCTGCGACTTCGATTTCAAGGACAACTATTTTGCCTGGCAGGCGTTCGGCCGCCGGTATGCCAGTGGCGGGCCGCTGCCGCCATATCTGCAGGAGCAGAATTTCGCGGCTTTGCGTGAGCGCGCCAAGACGGTTGACGTGTTGCACCGCTCGTTCACCGAGTATCTGGAGTCGCAGCCAGCCGGGTCTTGCGATGCGTTCGTGCTGCTCGACGCGCAGGACTGGATGACGGATGAGCAGTTGACGGCCAACTGGACCGAGATCGCGCGCACGTCGAAGCCCGGCAGCCGCGTGATTTTCCGGACCGCTGGCGAAGACACGATCCTGCCGGGGCGTATCCCCGATGAGATCCTGTCGAAGTTCAGCTACGACGAAGCCAAGTGCCGCGAGATGACGCTGCGCGACCGCTCGTCGATTTACGGCGGGTTCCACCTTTACGTGTTCAAGGGCTGAGGCGTCACCTATGGCCGGTTCGAGCGACGATCATGCCGACCATATGGACGGCATCTATCGCTATCAGCGCTATTTTTACGACATCACGCGCAAGTTCTATCTGCTGGGCCGCGACCGGATGGTCACAGACCTGTTGCCGCCTTTCGGCGGGACTGTGCTTGAAGTCGGGTGCGGGACGGGTCGCAACCTGATCATGGCTGCGCGACGGTACCCCAACGCGACGTTTTATGGGTTCGACATCTCCAAGATGATGCTGGAGACGGCGCAGACGAACGTGAATGCCGCCGGATTGGCAGACCGGGTCAAGCTCGCCCAGGGCGATGCGTCGGCGTTTTCGGGTGCCGATATGTTCGGTGTCGCGCAGTTCGACCGGGTTTATATTTCGTACGCGGTGTCGATGATTCCGCCTTGGAAGCCCGCCATCGAGCAGGCGTTTGCGGCCGTCAAGCCCGGCGGGTCGCTGCACATCGTCGATTTTGGCCAGCAGGCGGAGTTGCCGGGCTGGTTCAAGCGCGGGCTGCAGTCTTGGCTGGCCAAGTTCACGGTCACGCCGCGCGCCGAGCTTGAGGCAGAGATGGCAGCCGTTGCGTCTCGGACGGGTGGGGTGCTGCGCTTCGAGCGGTTGTATCGCGACTATGCGCAGCTCGGGGTACTGACGAAGGTCGCGTGAGGGTTGCACTGGTGTAGATTGGGCCAGCGCAGCGTAACCTAAACACTTACTTGCATCGGCCCAGTGTTGGGTTACGGCGCAAGAGCGGCTAACCCAACCTGCGCGTGTTGCATTTAGCCGAACAGAAACTTGACGCCGAAGAAGCCGGGGGCGAGCATGCCGGTGGCCCAGACGAACGCCGACAGGACGTTGGCGATCTGGAACGGGATTTGCGGCATCGCATACATGCCGGCGACGACCGGGACGACTGCGCGCAAGGGGCCGAAGAAATGGCCCATGAAAACGCCGATTGCGCCCCACTTGTCAAAGAACGCCTTGCCGCGCGGGACCATGTCTGGATAGCGCGAGAATGGCCAGATCCTTTCAATGTCGTCTTTGAAATAGAGGCCGATGAAGTAGGAAATCCCATAGCCCAGGATCGAACCGGCGACGGCTGCGATCCAGACCGGCATAAAGGCGATGCCGCTGGCGCCGATCAGGCCGCCGATTGCCAGAAGGATGGCGGTTGCTGGCAGCAACAGCGACAGGAAGGCAAGGGTTTCACCGAACGCCAACAGAAAGACGACCGGCGCGGCCCAGGCCTCGTGGGTGCGGACGAACTCGATGGTGGCCTGGACAAAGTGGTCGATCATGCGGGGGCTTTCGGAAGGGGGCTAAGCGAATAACGGACTGGCGCGCACTATGTTGCATTGATATGGCTCGCGCGGATAGGGGGCACAAGGAGGTAGCGACACCGGCGCCGCCCTTCGCGCTCCTAGGGTCTGTGCGACTTTGATTGAATCAAAACCAGACCCTAGCTCATCATTTGCTCGTGCTTCTGATCGGAAAACCGGTTCCCATTTTTCCGGAAGCGCTCTAAGCCCCGTGCTGGTTACCGCCCCTCACTCTAGTCCTCTCCCCGTAAGGACGGGCAGAGGAAAAATTCAGGTGCGCTTGCAGCGGCGGCTCATTTCGTTGGTGAGTTCGCGGCTGACTTCGGTTGCAAACATGGCGCCGCGCGAGATTTGAGCGGGGGTCAGGCGGTTGGCTGCGCCGCGTAGCGAGGATTGAGCACCATCGGCTTCCCGGCGGCCGCGATCCAATTCGTCACAATTCATGTCACGCTTTTTGGTCTTCATCGCGAACAGGCGGACGCCGGACGCGTAGGCCTCGGGTGTGGGATGATCTTTCATCCAGGACCGCGACTGATCGGCGGTCAGCTGGCGCAGCATCGACTGGCGGCGGCTGATGCACTCGACGCTGTCGTCAACGCAGCTATAGTTGCCTTTTGATAGCTCGACGGGTGCGCTTCCTGTTGCGCAGGCAGCCAGCAGCGGCAAAATGGACACGGCGACCAACATTGGGATCGACAGCTGGCGTTGCCGTTTGGCCGAGCCATCACCCCAGAAATCGGACGTGAACGCAGTCGTGATCGTCATCAAACATGTGCCCCTTGTCGAACCAGCACCTTGGACCTAGAAGGCAGGCATGGCGTTGTGAAGGCAAGCTTTGGCTTGTTTTGTAGCGATTCGCCCAACCTTTTTGTCAGGAACCGCTGCTCATGGTCCATGCCGTTCGAATTCACACGTATGGCGGGCCCGAAGTTCTGACCTACGAGGCTGTGGATGTCGCAGCGCCCGGGCCGGGCGAGGTGCGACTGCGCCAGCGCGCGGCGGGGCTCAACTTTATTGATATTTATCAGCGGACCGGTGCCTACAAGCTCGGGGCTTTGCCAGCGGTGCTGGGCATGGAGGGTGCCGGCGAGGTTATCGCGGTCGGCGAAGGCGTGACGGAAGCTACCGTCGGGGACCGTGTCGCGTATGCGATGTCGGCGGGCGGGTATGCCGAAGAGCGCACGATTGCTGCCGCGCGGGTTGTCAAAATCCCGGATGCGATTCCCGATGAGACGGCGGCTGCGATGATGCTGCAAGGCATGACGGTGCGATATCTGCTGCGCGAAACGTACGACGTGACCCCGTCAACGGTGATGCTGTTTCATGCTGCTGCCGGTGGGGTTGGGCTGATTGCATGCCAGTGGGCGCGCGCGATTGGGGCAACGCTGATCGCGACCGTCAGTTCGCACGAAAAAGCTGCCATGGCGCTGGCTCATGGTGCCGCGTACGCGATCAACACCTCGACCGAGAATTTCGTCGACAAAGTGCGTGAGATCACCGGCGGCAAGGGCTGCGACGTGGTCTACGACGGGGTAGGCAAGGACACGTTTCCAGGCTCGCTCGATTGCCTGCGGCCACGCGGATTATGGGTGACGTTTGGTGCGTCGTCGGGGCCGGTGCCGCCTGTTGACGTTGGGGTGTTTTCCGCTAAGGGCTCGCTGTTCATGACGCGCCCGACGCTGGCGACCTACATCGCCAAGCGTGAAGATCTGGTGGCGAATGCGTCCGAGCTGTTTGCGATGGTTACGTCGGGGCAGATCAAGATTGCGGTGAACCAGCGGTATCCGCTGTCGGCGGCTGCCGACGCGCATCGGGATCTGGAAGCGCGCAAAACGACAGGTTCGACCGTTTTGACGATGTAAGGGCGGGCAGTTATGCGCTGCGCGGTTGGGATGCCGCCCAAAGCCGCTTGGGGGATTGGCATCCCCCAAACCCCCTACATTTTTGAGATTGAAGTGGCCGGGGATCTGGTGTGGAAAAGTGTTGGGTTACGCCGCGAAGCTGCGGCTAACCCAACCTAAAGGGTAGCGAGGCAAGTCAGTCGTGTTCGCTGAGGCGGGCGGGGTCGATGGCCATGCCGGTGACGGTTTCCAATGCACGGCTTGTCAGAACCTTGGCGGCCAACGACTTCTTCGACAGTTCGTGGATCGGGTCGGGTTTTTCTGGCGCGATTGCTGCCTCAGCAGGCGCGTTCAGCATCATCATTGGTCCGAACGTTCGTGGGCCGTGGATAGGCTCGTTCGCGCAGGCCGTGACGCTCAGGGCTGTGCCGCAAATCAACGCAGCGCGGATGATGGTCATCCCTCGTGGCATGATAGTCATTGCGTTTACCTCGTCCTAGACCCAGCACCGCAGTCTGTGGATAGATTTAGTCCACGCTCGCTGAATGGATGCTGAATGCGGCCATGTTTGGAGACGGGTCCTCGCCATGTTTGCGGCTATATTCCCATGAATTGGGGCGAAGACCGTCTGCCCATGGGCGGAGTTTGGTCCCCCGTCACGGCTTTGACAAGGCCTTGTTTGGACTTAGGAACCGAAAAGAATCGGGTGACGTCTGAATGGCCCGTTGCTGCCTCAATTTGAGCGATGGAAGAAATTTTCTAAAGACATCTTTTTAACGCGCGACATCCATGGCCATGCCACGGGAAGGAGCCGGATCGTTGTGTTAAGGGCCGATGCTCTTGTCAGAGCGTAGCTGAACCTTGAGCCAGTCCGACCGTGTGTCGGATTATAGCCAGTTGTCGTGGGTGGCCGCCTGCGCGGCCATGACGAAACTTTGCGGTGCTGTGTGATGCTAAAAGCAGCCACTCTCAGCGCGAGCTTGGCGCAAATGGGTTTACTCCGCTGCGACCTTCGTGGCGTGGAGGGCGGCGAGGTAGCGCTCGGCTTCGAGGGCTGCCATGCAGCCCATGCCGGCGGCGGTGACGGCTTGGCGGAACACCTCGTCTTTGACGTCGCCTGCCGCGAAGACGCCGGGGATTTCGGTCTGGGTGCTGTCGGGCTTTGTGATGAGGTAGCCGGATTTGGTGGTAGGGAGTTGGCCCACGAACAGCGCGGTTGCCGGCGCGTGGCCAATGGCGATGAAGACGCCGTCAGCGGCGCGCTCAGTCAGTGCGCCGGTCTTGGTGTTTTTCAGCCGGACGCCGGTGACGGATTTGGGCTCCATCGTGCCGGTGATCTCGTCGATGGCGCTGTCCCAGACGACTTCGATCTTGGGGTTTTTGGCCAGACGCTCCTGCAGTATTTTTTCCGCGCGGAAGTGGTCGCGGCGGTGGACGACTGTGACGCGCTTGGCGAAATTGGTGAGGAAGAGCGCTTCTTCAACGGCAGTGTTGCCGCCGCCGACGACGACGACTTCCTTGCCCTTGTAGAAGAAGCCGTCGCAGGTGGCGCAGGCAGAAACGCCGTGACCTTGGAATGTCTGCTCGGAGGGAATGCCGAGCCAGCGCGCCTGGGCGCCGGTGCAGATGATGAGGGCGTCGCAGGTGTAGGTGTCGCCGCTGTCGCCGGTGAGGGTGAAGGGGCGCTTCTTGAGGTCGACGGACACGATCTGGTCCATGACGGTTTCGGTGCCGACGTGTTCGGCCTGCGACTGCATCTGCTCCATCAGCCACGGGCCTTGGATGGCTTGGGCAAAACCTGGGTAGTTTTCGACGTCGGTGGTGATGGTGAGCTGGCCGCCCGGCTGGGTGCCCTGGATGATCATGGGCTTCAGCATGGCGCGGGCTGCATAGATCGCGGCGGTGTAGCCAGCAGGGCCGGAGCCGAGGATGATGACATCGCGGTGATGATGGGCTGGCGTGGTCATGGTGGGCTTGGTCCTGGGGCGCGTGTAAGGTCTGTGATGTTTCAAATAAGGACGCGGGGTGGGCGGCGTCAATCATGCTGCGGCGTTACGTGTGGGGAACGGACATTCGCGACTGCGTCGCGAGCAGGGCCAGCCCTGCACCCGCTGGGAAGCACAGCTTCCCAGACCCATCAGTTTTTTGTGACTTGAATAGCGCCAACTCGATGGGTCGTTGCTTGTGCATGGATGGGTCCTCTGGACCCGCGGAACGAGCCCGAGGGCAAGCAAGCCCGAGGATGACAGTGGGGGGGGGCGTCGCGTGCTGGTTACATCAGCCGTAAGGCTTTGAGGCTGGCGTGGCCTTGGCGGCCGACGATGACGTGGTCGTGGACTTCGATGCCGAGCGGCTTGGCGACGGACACGATCATGCGGGTCATGTCGATGTCGGCGCGCGAGGGCGTTGGATCGCCGGAGGGGTGATTGTGGACGAGGATCAAGGCGGACGCTGAGAGTTCGAGCGCGCGTTTGACGACTTCGCGGATGTAGACGGGCGTGTGGTCGACGGTGCCGCGACCTTGGACTTCGTCGGCGATGAGTATGTTTTTCTTGTCGAGGAACAGGATACGAAAGTGTTCGCGATCTTCAAAGCCTTGGGCCAAGCGAAGATAGTCGAGAACCTGCTGCCAGGACGCGAGGGCTGGCTTTTTGGCAAAGCCTGCTTTGGCGAGGCGTAAGGCGACGGCTTGCAGGAGGCGAAATTCGCAGACGACCGCCTCGGTCACGCCGGGGATTTTCAGCAGTTCGGTGTCCGACTTATTGACGACCTCGGCGAACGACCCGTGGCAGGCTTTAAGGAGCGTTTTGGCGAGGTCTTTGGTGTCGCGGCGGGGAATTGCGTTGAACAAGACCATCTCAAGCAGTTCGTAGTCGGGCAGGCCGTCGGGGCCGGTTTTGCGGAAGCGCTCGCGCAGGCGCTGGCGGTGGCCTGCATGGAGCGGCGGCGCGGGTTTGGTTTTGGGCGTTGGCGCGGCGGGGGCCTGCGATGGGGATGCGCCGGGGTTGATGCCGACCTGCGTGCGGGTATCGAAGAACGAAGACTGCAATTGGGGACGCTCTTCCATAGCGCGCTGATCGGACTGGGTTTTCGGTGGCTTTGGCATGGACCACGTGCGTTGAGGTGGGCGCTTGCGGGAAGTGTTGGGTCGCGCGCAAGAGCGCTTGACCCAACCTACAAGGATTATCAGGCGACGTGGAAGGGGGGCATGAAGGTCCCTGCGGGCGAAAGGGTGAAGATCTCGCAGCCGTCCTTGGTGACGCCGATCGTGTGTTCGCACTGGGCGGTCAATTCGCGGTCGCGGGTGACGGCGGTCCAGCCATCGCCGAGAACCTTTACGGCGGCTTTACCGAGGTTGATCATCGGCTCGATGGTAAAGAACATGCCGGCCTCAAGACGGATGCCGGGGCCTGCGTCCTTGCCATCGACGCTGTGGCGATAGTGTAGGATGTTGGGGCGGGCGTGGAACAGGCGACCGAGGCCATGGCCACAGAAGTCTTCGACGACGGAGCAGCGTTGCGCGCGGGCGTAGGTTTCGATTGCCAAGCCGATGTCGCCGGTCATGGCACCGGGCCGGACGGCGGCGATGCCTGCTTCGAGAGACTTATAGGTGACCTCGATCAGGCGGGCGGCGCGCGGCTTCAGCAGGCCGACGCCGTACATGCGACTGGTGTCGCCGTGCCAGCCATCGACAATCAAGGTGACGTCGATGTTGACGATGTCGCCTTCACGCAGGGTCTTGGAGCCCGGGATGCCATGGCAAACGACGTGGTTGATGGAGGTGCACGTCGAGTGGGTGTAGCCGCGATAGTTGAGCGTGGCGGGGATCGCTTTGTGGTCGAGCGCGAACTGCAGGATCAGGTCGTCGATCTGCTGGGTGGTGATGCCCGGCACGATGTGGGGGACGAGCATGTCGAGCGTCTCGGCGGCGAGGCGGCCAGCCTTGCGCATGCCTTCGAAATCGGCGGGGCCATGCAACTTGACTTTGTCGTCGCGGGGTATGGCTTTGAATATGTCGAGGTTTGACATGGGACCATCAGAGGTTCGGTTGTAAGCCGTTATAAACGAAAACGCCGGAGCGAGCCCCGGCGTTTGAGATATTTTTGAATAGGTGGGCCGACCGATTACGCCTTGGGGGCTTCTTCGGCGACTTCGGGGGCGGCGGTGAGCATGGCGCGTGCCTGGCCGATCCAGTCGTTCTTCTCGATCTGGCCCGCGATGTTCACGGCATCTTCGATGTGGCCGATGTCGTCGCCGGACAGGTTTGCGACCTGTTCGTATTTGATCAGGTTGAGCTGTTTCAGACGGGCTGCGAGATCGGGGCCGATGCCGTTGATCTTTGTCAGGTCGTCCACGTCACCCTTTGGCTTCTTGAAGCCTTTCCACGCGGCGTTCAGCTTGCGGGCGCGGACGTCGGTGCGCTCGACGATACGGGCCGACTTGCCGCGACGGGTGCGGAGGTAATAGAGCTTGGCGCGACGGACCTTGCCGCGGCGAACGACTTCGATTTCGGCGATGTAGGGCGAGTAGATCGGGAACACGCGCTCGACGCCTTCGCCGTAGGAGATTTTGCGGACGGTGAAGCTTTCGTTGATGCCGCCGCCGGCGCGGGCAATGCAGACGCCTTCGTAGGCCTGGAGGCGGGTGGTGCGTTTGTCGCCTTCGCCTTCGATGACCTTCACCATGACTTTCAGCGTGTCGCCGGGAGAGAACTCGGGCACGCCGCGCTTGGTGAGGATCGCGTCGATCTGATCGCGCTCGATCTGTTGAATGATGTTCATTGTTGATCTTCCTTGTGGGGTAACCTGTTGGTCGCCCTCGTGTTTTTTAACAATGGCAGAGGAGCAGCGCGGTTGAGGCCTTGCGGCGCACCGGCGGATGTTCATGCGGCCCATGACTGGGTGAAGGTCGGGCGTATATAGGAAAAGGGGGGAGGTGTCTATATGGCCTCACGCGCTGGCCGCGCTGCGGCCGGGGCGCGCGGAGCGTCTAACGGCATCGCCCTGCGATGACGCGCGGTCGCAACTGTGCTCCCTATGGCCTTTGGCCGTGAAGGGGGCTCGTGCGCTCGGGTGTAACGCGCAACCGTGTGTGTTCCTATCACTGTCATCCCGGTCAATCGTCGGTTCTTGGCGGAGCGCAGAACCGGGACCGAGGGGCGGCATGGGAAAACGGTGCCTGCGGCGCTTATGTCTGGGTCCCGGGTCTGGCGTTCGGCTGCGCCTCACTGGCCCGGGATGACAGTGGGGGGGGGGCCTCGCTGGTCCGGGATGACAGTGGGGGCTGATGGTCCGGGATGACATGCTCTTGTTGGGTGCGACAAGGCTTAGGGAGACAAGTGTCACACTGGTGTGGTAGGGGATGCCCAATACAAAGAATTTTGCGCTGCACAAGCGTTGACCGGCGGCTCTGCTGCCTCCTCCCTGGACCTGAACATGAACCTTCGCAATATCGCGATCATCGCGCACGTCGACCATGGCAAAACGACACTCGTCGATGAGCTGCTGAAGCAGTCCGGTTCGTTCCGCGAGAACCAGAAGGTGGCCGAGCGGGCCATGGACAGCAACGATCTGGAACGCGAGCGCGGGATCACCATTCTCGCCAAGTGTACGTCGGTCGTGTGGAAAGACACCCGCATCAATATCATCGACACGCCAGGCCACGCCGACTTCGGCGGCGAAGTCGAGCGCATCATGAGCATGGTGGACGGCGTGATCGTGCTGGTCGACGCGTCCGAAGGGCCGCTGCCGCAGACGAAGTTCGTGGTGTCGAAGGCGCTCAAGCGCGGTTTGCGGCCGATCGTTGCGATCAACAAGATCGACCGCGCCGACGAACGCCATCTCGACGTGCTGAACGAAATCTTCGACCTGTTCGCCAACCTCGATGCAACCGACGAACAGCTCGACTTCCCAACGCTTTACGGGTCGGGCCGCAACGGCTGGATGGCGCTGGCGCCGGAAGGTCCGCAGGAAAGCCTCGCGCCGCTGTTCGATCTCGTGCTCGCGCACGTTCCGCCGCCGACGGTGGAAGAGGGTCCAGCGCGGATGCTCGCCACGACGCTGGAAGCCGATCCGTTCCTGGGCCGAATTCTGACGGGCCGCATCGCATCGGGGCCGCTCAAGGCCAACATGGCCGTTAAGGCGTTGCATCACGACGGCAAACTGATCGAGAACTTCCGCATTTCCAAGATCCTAGCATTCCGTGGTCTTGAGCGGGTGCCGGTCGAAAGCGCCGAAGCGGGAGAGATCGTGGCGATTGCCGGGATGAGCACGGCGACGGTGGCCGATACGATTTGCGACTTGACCGTCGACACGCCGATCCAGGCGCAGCCTATTGATCCGCCGACCCTTTCGATGACGTTCCGTATCAACGACGGACCGTTTGCGGGCCAAGAAGGCGACAAGGTTCAGAGTCGCGTCATTCGCGATCGGTTGATGCGCGAAACGGAACGCAACATTGCGATCAAGATCGCCGAAAGCGACGACAAGGACAGCTTTACGGTGTCGGGCCGTGGGGAATTGCAGCTTGCTATTCTGATCGAAAACATGCGCCGCGAGGGCTTCGAGCTTTCGGTGTCGCGTCCTAAGGTCGTGCTCAAAGAAGACGAGACGACTGGCGAGAAGCTGGAGCCGATCGAAGAAACCATCATCGACGTCGATGATGCGCACACCGGTGTTGTCGTGCAAAAGCTGTCGGAGCGTAAGGGCGAATTGCGCGAGATGCGGCCTTCGGGCGGCGGACGCACGCGCTGCGTGTTCCTAGTGCCGACGCGCGGGTTGCTCGGGTATCAGAGCGAACTGCTGTCGGATACGCGCGGCACGGCCGTCATGAACCGGATCTTCCATTCGTACTCGCCGTGGAAAGGCGACATTCAAGGTCGCCGCACGGGCGTGTTGATCTCGAATGGTACGGGTGAGGCGACCGCGTACTCGATTTTCAAGCTGCAGGATCGCGGGCCGTTCATGATCTCGGCGCAGACGCGCGTGTATGAAGGCATGATCATCGGCGAGCATACGCGCGACAACGATCTCGTCGTGAACGTCGTCGAAGGCAAGAAGCTGACCAACGTGCGCGCGTCCGGCAAGGACGAAGCGCTGACGCTGGTGACGCCGATGAAGATGACGCTTGAGAAGGCGATGAGCTACATCACCGACGAAGAGCTGGTCGAAATCACGCCGGAGTCGATCCGGTTGCGCAAGCGTTGGCTCGATCCCAACGATCGCAAGAAGAACGAACGCAAGCAGTCGGCGGCTTGATTATTTGCGAATGCTTTGGCCGAAGTTGGTCAAAGCATTCGAGTCTGGCCGGACGGCGTTCGCCGCTTCCAGCAGCTAAAGCTGCTGGCTATAGGTTTCACGAGTGCAGCACGACAGCGCGATCAGGGAGGGCATTCCCTGGTCGCGTTTTGTTGTGCCCTGGGCAAAGGGGGCGGATAGGATTGCGGAATTTGAGCGCTGCGCGGGTGGGCTTTCGCCCATACCCAATCGGGGGAACGAGTTCCCCCAAACCCCCTCCCTTTTTGGGACTTTAGAGACTTAGATTTTGGGGGCGGCGTTCATGGCGTAGAGGAGGGCGAAGGCGGCTGCGCCGAGCGCGATGCGGGCCCAGAGGGGAAGTTGCCAGATGCTGGACATCAACGCCGCATCAAGGATGCTTTTGAGCGTGGAGCGGACGAGGTTTTGCTGGTCGGGGGTCATGCGTCTTCTCCCTGCCCGGACGCGCCGGAATAAATTTCAGGCCGCATCCTAGCAGTGAAGAGTTTGTGAAGACTTACCTGATTAGCGCCGGGGGCGGGTGCCGCCGGGAGCGCCGCCGCCAGGGCCGCCGCCGGGAGCACCACCGCCGCTGCGGATATCCTTATGACGGAAGTTGATCCGGCCCTTGGTGAGGTCATACGGCGTCATCTCGATCGTGACGCGGTCGCCGGCGAGGATGCGGATCCGGTTCTTTTTCATGCGGCCAGACGTGTAGGCAACGACCTCATGCCCATTGTCGAGCTTCACGCGGCACCGCGCATCGGGGAGGACTTCGTCCACCACGCCCTCGAATTCGAGCATTTCTTCTTTGG
>Ga0247836_1003735_pt1 | contig 19965 bp, 17 predicted proteins | sample LaCruzMarch2015__4_FD_187116 | JGI IMG/M metagenome (GOLD analysis project Ga0247836, IMG submission 187116) | Freshwater microbial communities from meromictic Lake La Cruz, Castile-La Mancha, Spain - LaCruzMarch2015_14m | ecosystem: Environmental > Aquatic > Freshwater > Lake | place: Spain... | reverse complement strand
TATCCGTATCGACTCGGTGCATCAAGGCGATCTCGACGGCACCAAGGGGGTGTATCACGTCAATGCGGTGGACATCGTCACCCAATGGGAGGTGGTGGCCACCTGCGAGCGCATCAGCGAGGCGTATCTGCTGCCGGTCTTGCAAGACCTGATGGCGCAGTTTCCGTTCGAGATCCTGGGCTTCCATTCGGACAACGGCAGTGAGTACATCAATAAAACGGTGGCAAGCCTGTTGGAGAAGATGCGGGTGGAGCAGACCAAGTCGCGCTCGCGCCACTCCAATGACAACGCGCTGGCCGAGAGTAAGAACGGCTCGGTCGTGCGAAAGGCTTTTGGCTACAGCCACATTCCACAGCGCTTTGCCGCAGTGATCAATGCTTTCTGCCGCGAGCACCTCAACCCCTACGTCAATTTGCACCGCCCGAGTCAGTTTGCCAGGGAGGTGGTCGATGCCAAGGGAAAGGTGAGAAAGACGTATCCGCAGGAGTTGATCCAAACGCCACTGAACAAGTTGGCCAGTCTGCCTGACGTGAACTCATTTCTTCGCCAAGGCACGACCATTGAGCAACTGCAGTCAAAAGCTCGAGCCCAGACTGATCTGCAAGCCGCAACGGCCATGAACGTCGCCAGGCTTAAACTCTTTGACTTGTTCAACCGACGATCCAAAACAGCCGCCTGATTCAGACTACCGAATCACACAAGGCTCAGGCTCATACCTGATTTGGAAAATACTGTTTCATTTAAACCGTATGGTCATGCCAATCCCCCGAGGCTTCACAAGCACCTGTTGGACCACCCGACGACAAGATGCAGTCAGATTCAAACCCCCCAGAAAATCAGGCGCACCGCCAACGCCTGCTTGAGGGTATGGCCAGAAGCGTGGCTGCAAAAGGCTACGCGGCCACCACGGTGGCTGACATCGTGCGAGAGGCGGAAGTGTCCCGCAGGACTTTCTACGAGTATTTTTCCGACCGGACCGATTGCCTGATCGCCCTGTACGAGGCTGCCAGCTATGGCGCACTCGGGGTGTTGCGCTCCGCCCTGGACCCATCGCGCAGTTGGCAGGCTCAGGTCGAGCAGGCGCTCCAAGCTTACTTGGAGTGCCTGGCCAGTGACCCGGTGTTGCTTCGTACCCTCTACGTTGAAATCCTGGGTCTTGGCGCTGCCGGTCTTGCTGCGCGTCGGCGGGTTAACCAGGATATCGCTGACTTCATGCTCAAAGTCATCAACACGGACCCGTCCCGTGAATTACTGGCGCCAGACATGGCCTTGGCGGTCGTGGGCGGTGTTAACGAGCTGATATTGCTTGCGATCGAACAAGACAACATCAAGGGGATTCCCGCTATTTCTGCGACTGCCGCGGCGCTTGTGCGCGCGGTTGTGGTCTGAACCACGTCGGGCCAATTCGCCAATTGTCATTTATCCTCGAAATTTGTGACGCCGTCCCAGTCTGAGCCTGGAGAAGCGTTGACCAGCGCCTTGATCCGTGCCTCATACAGTTCATACAGGTAGGTGCCCGGGGCCATGGCCTGCAGTTCGGCCAAGTCTTCACGTGCATCCGCCCACCGTTGTTCACGGTAAGCATCCAGGCAATGCTGCCAGTGTGTCAGTTCAAGGTTCTGTGTCTCGGTGAGTTCGCCGCGAATTGCGAGTGGTTCATAGATCGTGACCGGTTCGCTTTTGCCTTTCACACGCACCCGGTCGAGCTCTTTGAACACCACATCATCGACCAGCCGAGCCGTCGCCTGCCCCACCAGGATGCCGACGCCGTAGCCCTTGGTCCGCCCCTCCAGTCGTGACGCCAGGTTTACCGCATCGCCCATGACGGTGTAGGCCTTACGCACCTTTGAGCCCATGTCCCCAACGCGCACATCGCCGGTGTTCAGGCCGATACCAATTTTCAGTTCAGGCCAGCCGCGGGCGCGGAATTGTTCGCGCAGGATGGCAGTGGCTTTCTGCATCTCAAGAGCGGCCAGCACCCCCTGGCGAGCATGGTCCTTCATCGGCACTGGTGCGCCCCAAAACGCCATCACGGCGTCGCCAATGTACTTGTCCAGCGTCCCGTTGCGCGCCGAAATAGCGGCCGACATCGCGCTCAGATACTCATTGATGTACCGGGATAGGTCGCGCGGTGACAGAGTTTCCGAGATGGATGTGAAGCCACGCACATCGCAAAACAGGGTGGTGATGTTCGCACTCTTAGGCTCCATGCTGTAGGCCGTCGGATCGCGAGCCATTTCGCTGACCAGTTCTGGGGGTACATATTGGCCAAACAGGCTGGCGAACTGGCGTTTGCTGCGACTTTCGACGAAATAGCCGTAAGCCGTGTCCGTGATGAACACCATCAGTGCCGCCAGAAGGCCGCTGGCCATAGGTAGCATCACACCACTGATGTAAACCGTGTAATTGATCCCGATGATGGTCAGCCCCACACCAAAAAACAGGCTGATACCCAGCAGCGGTGACAGGAACGGCAGCGCGAAGATCAGGATGAAGCTGGTGATCAGCAGCAGAACCAGCTCGGCACCGACCACATAGGCTGGCTGTTCCTTTAGATCTTGCAGCAACATGCCTGAAATCAGGTTGGCATGAATTTCTACGCCGGGGTAAGTGGCGCCCACGGGTGTGGAGCGCAGGTCCACCAGGCCCGGTGCAGAGGTCCCCACCAACGTGATCTTGCCTTTGAGATCGGCGAGTGGTGTTTTGCCGGACGCAACGTCTGCTAGCGAGATGTACTTGAAGGTGCCCCCTTCGGGGCCGCCATTGCCACGGTAGGGGATCAGCATACTGGCTTCGCTGTCAACCGGGATGCGCAGCGGACGCTGGCCTGACGCTTTGATGGTCATCCATTCAATATTCAAGTAGCCGGCAGATTGCGCCAAAGCACCACCGGCAGTGGCGCCGGGCATCGCAGGGGGAGCATTGAGCATTGATCGAAGCACCGCCACCGACAGGGCTTCGTAGTAGCCGCCCTGGTATTTGAAAACTGCCGGTGTTCGCCGCACGATGCCATCACTGTCAACCACGGTATTGAATATGGCGGTGCTAGCCGCTGCGCCAGCCAAGTTGGGCAAGTTCCCCCCGTGGCCGGACCATTCGTACCAGTTGACGCCCAGTTTGGGAAAGCCGATTTCGGGCGTCGGAGGCTCCGAGAGCGTGCCGCTTTTGCTGGCGCCTTTATTACTGCTCAGGTAGGCGCCCATGACGACATTGCGCCCACGAATCGATTCTGCAAACCGCGCATCAAAGTCAAGAGTGGGCGCCAGTTGTTGCAGCGATGCGGCAAACCCAGGGCTGTCCTTTAGTGGGCCTCTTTCAAGGGCTTTCAATGTGTTCAGGCCTGAACTGGTATCTGGCTCTGCAAATACCACGTCAAAACCCAGTACGCCAATTTGGTACTTGTCGAACAGCAAGTCCATGATCTGGGCCAGCTTGTCCCGGCTCCAGGGCCAACGTCCCAGACTGGCCAGGCTTCTTTCATCGATGTCGAGAATGACGATGGAATCCACCACGGCCTTCTTCACCGGGTCAGTCTTGAAGCTGCGAAATTGGTTATCCAGACGCATCCGGATGTCCGCGATTTTCTGATCGATCTGGTCCAGGACAGCCAGACGGGGCATGTGCAGCATGTGCAGCACAAAGGGTAGCGTGACGCATAGCCCAAGCACAATTCGGATGAAACGCTGATTCATAAAAAAGATACCAATCTCTGGCTGATACGACCAGACTGCGCTGATTCCCCAACGGATAAAAAAATTGATTTGACAATAAGCAGGAAAACCACCGTTTCACCAATGTAATCGATCCTTGGGCCCAGCAGATGGCGTGAAAGTAGGGAGTTGGGGCTTGAATCTTCGAGTCAAAGCCAAAAAAAGGCCCGCCTAGGCGGGCCTTGATGCCAGGCGGGCCGGTTCAACCGCCGTGAATCTTCATCATGACAGGAACAATCAACAGTGCCACGATGTTAATGATCTTGATCAGGGGGTTGATTGCCGGGCCAGCAGTGTCCTTGTAGGGGTCGCCCACCGTGTCACCGGTGACAGCGGCCTTGTGCGTTTCCGAGCCCTTGCCACCATGGTGACCATCTTCGATGTACTTCTTGGCGTTGTCCCAGGCACCGCCGCCGGTACACATGGAGATGGCGACAAACAAGCCAGTCACGATGGTACCCATCAGCAAGCCACCCAGGGCCGCAGGGCCTAGGACCAGACCCACCAAAATCGGAGCCACCACTGGCAGCAGTGATGGAATCATCATCTCTTTGATGGCGGCCGTGGTCAGCATGTCGACGGCAGTGTCATATTCGGGTTTGCCTGTGCCATCCATGATGCCTTTGATGTCGCGGAATTGACGCCGGACTTCCACCACCACGGAGCCCGCAGCGCGACCAACGGCTTCCATGGCCATGGCGCCAAAAAGGTAAGGAATCAGGCCACCGATGAACAGCCCGATGATGACCATGGGGTTACTCAAGTCAAAGGTGATGACCTTGCCATAGCTCTCGAGCTTGTGGGTGTAGTCGGCAAACAGCACCAGGGCCGCCAGACCGGCAGAACCGATGGCGTAGCCTTTGGTGACAGCCTTGGTGGTGTTTCCAACGGCGTCCAGCGGATCAGTGACCGCGCGCACGCTGGCCGGCAGTTCTGCCATTTCAGCAATGCCGCCTGCGTTGTCGGTGATCGGTCCATAGGCGTCCAGTGCCACCACAATGCCAGCCATGCTGAGCATGGACGTTGCTGCAATCGCGATGCCATACAGTCCGGCCAGTGTGTACGCGGTCCAGATGGCGACACAGACAAAGAGCACGGGCCAAGCAGTGGAGCGCATGGAGACGCCAAGGCCGGCAATGATGTTGGTGCCGTGACCGGTGGTCGAAGCCTGCGCAATGTGCTGTACCGGCGCGTACTGGGTGCCGGTGTAATACTCAGTGATCCAAACCAGTGCGGCGGTCAAGATCAGACCAACCGCGCAGGCACCAAACAGCTTCATCTGGCTGCCAGTGGCGGCGATGGCGTTGTCCGGCATCAACCATTGGGTTACGAAGTAGAAGGCGATCAAGGACAGTCCACCGGCGACTGCCAAGCCTTTGTACAGCGCCGGCATGACGTTCTTCATGCCGGGGCTTGCCTTGACAAAAAAGCAACCGATGATGGATGCAATGATCGACACAGCGCCAAGGGCCAGAGGGTAGATGACGGCACTGGTGCCGGCCGAGGTCACCAGCAGGGCGCCAAGCACCATGGTGGCGATCAGCGTAACGGCATAGGTCTCAAAAAGATCGGCTGCCATGCCTGCGCAGTCGCCAACGTTGTCACCCACGTTGTCAGCGATCACGGCTGGATTACGTGGGTCATCTTCTGGAATGCCAGCTTCGACTTTGCCTACCAGGTCGGCACCCACATCAGCGCCCTTGGTGAAAATGCCGCCGCCCAAGCGGGCAAAAATGGAAATCAGCGACGATCCAAATGCAAAACCGATCAGCGGATTCAGTAATTTAGCCAGATTTTTATCTGGCGTGAGGTTGCCGTTACCCACCAGGAACCAGTAGAAGGCTGTGACACCCAACAGCCCCAAACCGACGACCAGCATGCCAGTGATGGCCCCGCCCCGGAAGGCAACGTCCAATGCCGGGCCAATGCCCCTGGTGGCAGCCTGCGCAGTACGCACATTGGCGCGCACAGAGACGTTCATGCCGATGAAGCCGCAAGCCCCCGACAGCACCGCGCCGACCACAAAGCCGACAGCACTGAGTCCGTCCAGAAAGATCGCAATCAGGACTGTTAACACAACACCGACGATAGCGATGGTCTTGTATTGCCGCGCCAGATAGGCTGCAGCGCCTGTCTGAATAGCTGCCGCAATCTCTTGCATGCGCGCGTTGCCAGGATCCTGAGAAAGGATCCAGCTGCGAGCCCAAACGCCGTATGCAACGGCGATAAATCCACAAACGAGCGCCAGAATTAGCGCTGAGTTGCCTGCCATAGTTGAGTCTCCTGTTGTTTCGCTGAAGGTCGGGCAACGTCATCGGCCCCACCGCTGCGTTGCTTCCTCGCCGTGAAACGCCCACTGCGGAGTGAGCGCCGGCAATTGGCCAACGGGCGGACTGTAACGTGAAAACGGGGGGTTTCCAGCCTCAGCAAGTGGTGAGTAAGTAAAATCAGGGTTAATCCTTAGTCCTGACCGATCCTGACCGATTTAACGCAACCAGAAAAAACCACCATGTCCCTTGACAACGTCACCCCCGGCAAAAACGTCCCTGAGGCCTTCAATGTGATCATTGAAATTCCAATGAATGCAGATCCCGTCAAATATGAAGTGGACAAGGCCACCGGCGCTATTTTTGTGGACCGTTTTATGAGCACGTCCATGCATTACCCGACCAACTATGGCTATGTGCCCAAGACCATTTCAGGCGATGGTGACCCGGTGGACGTCTTGGTCGTGACGCCTGTGCCGCTGATACCTGGCGTGGTGGTAACCTGCCGCGCCATCGGCATTCTGAAGATGCAGGATGAGGCGGGCGAAGATGGCAAGATCCTGGCGGTTCCCACGGACAAGATCCTGTCCATTTACTCCCAGTGGCAAAAGCCGGAAGACCTTAATCCGCTGCGCTTGAAAACAATTGCTCACTTTTTTGAGCATTACAAGGATCTCGAGCAGGGTAAATGGGTCAAGATTCTGGGCTGGGAAGGGCCTGAGTCGGCGCAGCAGGAAATCATGGACGGTATTGCCAATTACAACAAGGTCAACACCTGACGCGCGTGTATCATGAAGGTACTGCCTGCCCGCAGTGCCAGGAGTCGACGTCATGGAACCGATGCAAAACAGAAATTCGAAATCTTTTCAGTCTGCGGGGTACGCCCGAAAAAACCTCATTGAAGGCAGCCAGTACCTTACTTTGCGTTTGGGGGAGGAAGACTACGCGATTGATATCCTTCGTGTGCAGGAGATCCGGTCCTATGAGGTTCCCACGCGCATGGTGAATGCCCCCGATTTCATCAAGGGCGTCATCAACCTGCGTGGTGTGATCGTTCCTATCGTCGACCTGCGCCTCAAGCTAAACATTGAGTCAGTGGCTTACAACGAGTTCACGGTCGTCATCATTCTGAATGTCAGGGGTACTGTGCTCGGCGCGGTCGTGGACGCCGTATCCGATGTGGTCACTCTGGCTATGGATGCCATCAAGCCTGCGCCGCAGTTCGAGGCTGCGGTCGATGCAAGGTTCATCACCGGGCTGGCCAGTGTTGGCGAAAGAATGCTGATCGTCATCAACATGGATGCGCTGATGAGCAATGCAGAAATGGGATTGGTCGCCAGCATCCCGCAAGAGTGATTTAAACTAACTGCCAGTTTTGCGCATGGGGCTGCGCTGGCGCAGTTCGCCGAGGTAGTCGCTGACACCCTCGCCCTCTCGGGCTAAAAATTTCTCAACGGCATCGGCGAACGCCGGGTGAGCCAGCCAATGTGCGCTGGTGGCCATGACTGGCAGTAGTGCACGCGCTAATTTGTGCTCGCCTTGGGCACCACCCTCAAAGCGCTGGTAACCGTTTTCGATGCACCATTGCAGTGGTTGGTAGTAGCAGGCTTCGAAATGCAGGCAGTCCACCCGCTCCAGTGCTCCCCAGTAGCGGCCATAGGCTACAGCGGCTTGCCTGTCAGGATGAAATTCGGCTCTAGCCCTTGCTCCGCTTGGCTTTATAGCTATCAAACTTGAAGCGATTGGCCTTCCATCCCGCTCAGCAATAAACAGCAGCCAGTTCTCCGACATGGTCGTGGCCATGGCGCTGAAGAAGTGCCGGTTTAAATAAGGGGCATTGCCATGTTCAAGGTAGGTGCGTTCGTAACAGCGATAAAAGAATTCCCAGTCCTCGGCACTGATGGCTGTGCCCTCAGCCCAGCGGAAGCTGACGCCGGCCTCTGCGACCTTCCGTCGCTCCTGCCGGATTTTTTTTCGCTTGTCTTGGGCTAGCGAGCCCAGGAAAGCGTCGAAATCACCGTAACCTGGGTCGGTGTTGTTCCAATGAAATTGCACGGTGTGGCGCAGCATCATGCCGGCCTGGACGCAGGCATCCTGGTCCTGAGGGCTGGAAAACAGCACATGCAGCGATGACAGTTGTCGCGCCTTGCACCATTGCACCAGTCCGGCGGCGAGTCGTGCCCGGTCGGTGCTGTTCTTGGCGAGCAATCGGCTACCTGGTACGGGCGTGAATGGCACCGCGACCAAGGCCTTCGGGTAATAGGGTAGGCCATTCTGGGCGTAAGCATTGGCCCATGACCAGTCAAACACGTACTCCCCGTGCGAATGGTTTTTCAAGTAAAGCACGCATGCCCCAGCCAGGCGATTCCCTTTCTCCAGCAGCACAAAGTGAGTTTGCCAACCGGTGGTCGACACGGCGCTGCCACTGGATTGCAGGGCTGCCAGGTATTCATGGCGCATGAAAGGGGTGGCATCGCTTTGTGCGGCCAAGAGCGCATTCCATTGCATTGGATCAATGCCTACGGCGGAATCTACGACCCGGATGACATAATCGTCTTCATCATTTGCCACTGACTGTCCAATCTTTTTAAACGCGTTCAATGACACTAAAAATCTGTGTTGCCCAGCTGAACTTGGTAGTGGGCGATTTAGCTGGAAACTCTCTAAAAATAATCCAGGCAGCCCACTCTGCGTATAGTGACGGCGCGCGGTTGCTGTTAACGCCCGAACTTGCCATTTGCGGGTACGCCGCCGAGGACTTGTTTTTACGGCCCGCTTTCATCGCCGCATGCGATGATGCCGTGAAAACAGTGGCCCGTGAGCTCTCCGGGTTAAAAGATTTGAGCGTCGTCATCGGCCACCCTACCGGCGGCGACAGCCGGACCCGTTCAGTAGCCGTGCAAAACCGACACAACTCTGCCAGCGTGTGGCGAGAAGGCCTGATGGTGGCCAGCTATGCCAAGCGTGAATTGCCGAATTACCAGGTGTTTGATGAGCGCCGCTACTTCACGCCGGGGGACGGAGTCTGCGTATTTGAGGCAGGTGAGGCCGGGTTTGGCGTTAAGGTCGGACTTCTGATATGCGAAGATGCTTGGTTCGAGCGGCCCGCCCAACTGGCGAAACTCGCAGGGGCGGAGTTGCTCGCGGTGATCAATGCGTCACCGTTCCATGTCGGCAAGGGTCGTGAGCGCGAAAACATGATGCGACAGCGGGTCGAATTTTGCGGCCTGCCCATGGTGTACGCCCACCTGGTCGGGGGTCAAGATGAAGTTATTTTTGAAGGGCATTCGTTCGCGCTGCAGTCGGACGGCTCGCTTGCCGGACGTGCCCCCAGCTTTGTCGAAAATCAATTCAATGTGGTGGTCCGTCGGGACCCTGACGGCCTACATTTGAATGGGTTGATTGAAACCGAACGGTCTGTGGAAGCCGACCTTTGGGACGCTCTGGTGCTGGGCGTTCGGGATTACGTAGAAAAAAATGGATTTCCAGGCGTGATTCTTGGCCTTTCGGGTGGCATTGATTCCGCGCTGGTGTTGGCCGTTGCTGTTGATGCGCTCGGAAAAGAAAAAGTCCGCAGCGTGATGATGCCTTCGCCCTATACGGCTGCAATCAGTTGGATAGACGCGCGTGATATGGCTACGCGTCTTGGTGTTCGCTACGATGAAATATCGATCAAACCGGAGTTTGACGCTTTCCGGGCCTCGCTGTCAGGCGAGTTCGAAGGCCTTGCGGAAGATGCGACCGAGGAGAATATTCAGGCGCGCATCCGTGGCACGTTACTCATGGCGCTGTCGAATAAATTCGGGACCATCGTGCTGACCACTGGCAATAAGTCAGAAATGGCGATGGGTTATTGCACGCTTTATGGCGACATGGCCGGTGGCTTTGCCGTGATCAAGGATCTGAGTAAAACCACGGTATTCCGGTTGGCTCGCTGGCGCAATGCGCACGACCCTTATGGGACGTGTAAGCACCCAATTCCAGAGCGTATCATCACTCGGCCACCAAGTGCAGAACTCAGGCCGGATCAGACTGATCAGGACAGCCTGCCCCCCTATGAAGTGCTAGATGCCATCCTCGAGCGCTACATGGAGAATGATCAGAGCATTGACGACATCATTGGCGCGGGTTTCGCCCCTGCTGATGTGGAACAGGTCACCCGATTGATCAAGCTCAACGAATACAAACGTCGCCAATCCCCCGTGGGAATTCGTGTGACCCATCGCAGCTTTGGCAAGGATTGGCGTTATCCTATAACCAATCGCTTTCGAGCATGAACCATGAGAACGTTCCCATGAAACAGATCACAGCCATTGTCAAACCGTTTAAGCTGGAAGAGGTACGCGAGGCCCTCGCTGAGTGCGGCGTTACCGGGCTCACAGTCACCGAGGTCAAAGGTTTTGGCCGTCAAAAAGGACATACTGAGTTGTACCGTGGTGCCGAATATGTGGTCGATTTTTTACCCAAGGTAAAGGTCGAAGTCGCCGTCAAGACCGAGGATGTCGACCGTTGTGTCGACGCGATTGTCAAGGCGGCACGCACTGGGAAGATTGGCGACGGCAAGATCTTTGTAACCAGCGTTGAGCGGGTGGTGCGCATCCGCACTGGCGAGCAAGACGAGTCAGCAATCTAGATCTGATCCAAGCTGGCCGCTTGGGCCATGCCACCAGCCTGAACCAAGCTCTCTAAAAGAACCTTGTAATTGTCGCTGCTGCGAACTAAGGCCATTTGCCAATCGCCCAGAAACTGTTCGTTGACCGATGATGACAGGAAGTCCAGCAGACGGTCGTAGTAGCCTGCGACGTTGAGTATGCCGATCGGTTTGTCATGGTAGCCAAGTTGGCGCCACGTCCAGACTTCAAACAGTTCCTCAAAGGTGCCGATGCCGCCGGGTAAAGCTAGAAAAGCGTCTGCGCGTTCGGCCATCATGCGCTTGCGATCATGCATGGTGTCTACGATGTGCAGCTCTGTGCAGCCATGGTGTGCCCATTCTTTTTCCACCAGTGCCTTTGGAATAACCCCTATGACACGGGCGCCGCTTTGGAGTGCAGCATCGGCAACGATGCCCATCAAGCCACTCTTGCCACCGCCGTAGACGAGTTGGCCGCCATGCGAGCCAATCCAATGGCCGACCTGGGCCGCTGCTGCTGCGTAGGCTGGGTTCAGTCCAGATCGCGAGCCACAATAAACGCAGATTGAAAAAGTGGGGCTCATGTTTTGGCTTGGTCTTCGGGCGTATTTGAAATAAGCCGGGTCCCAGCTAGTGCATCATGCAAAAATTGCCGTTGAGGGTGGAATCTACTCAGTACAGCCCAAACGGCCACCCAGCCCAAGACCACGACCACTATCTCCGCGACCGACAAGCTGAACGGCGCCACTGCCCCTAAGGCTGGCAGCAACCATAGCCAACTCAGCACATACCGAAGTAGCGCCCTGAGTTGCGAAACGGAACTTCCGGTAACGTCAACAATACGTATGTTCCAGGTTTTCATGGCGAGGGTTTGCCCTCGAGACCACAGCCAAACAAAGTAAATGCCGAAAATTAGGAAGAGGAAAGCCTGTAGCCCGTGTCGATTGTCCAAAGCGTGCCGTGTTTGGGTTAGTGTTCCAAACAAATAGCCGAAGATAAATACAACGCCGAACATTAGGATGCCTTCGTAGACCCAGCAGGCCATACGCCTCGCTAGGCCGGGGGTTCGCATCTGCGCGGGTATCAAAAGAGTCCCTGCCATTCAGTTTTTCGGGGTGACGGCGGTTTCAGCCTGAGATGGCAGGTTCGGGAGCAGAGTATTTTGATCCAGGGCTGGGCTGGCCGCGGCCATTTTTATCCCCTGTTTAGGCCCTGGGCGGCTAACCGGGATGGCCGCCAGTTTTTGCGGAGCGACCGGCCGAGCAACAGCGGCAACACCGGTTCCTTTGGGTGCCGCCAGAGTGCCCAGTTTCTTTTTTTCATCAGGGCTTAGCGCCTGATAAGCCTGCCACGTAGCCGTTTTCTGACTGGGTGTGACCAGTTTGGTTTCAGCGAAATTCAACCTGGCTTGTGCACGTTGGTGCTGACTCAATGTAGCCCAGTCGCTCATGCGACTATGAAGCTTGGCCTGCTCATCAGCGGAAAGCTTGGGATAGCTGGTTGCGATGGCCATCCATTTGCGCTTTTGGGCTTCGCCAAGACTGCTCCATTTAGCAGCCAGTGGTTTCAGCGAGACTTGCTGGGCGATGGTCAACTCGTTCCACCGCGGTTTGGAGAGTGATTTAAGCGGGGTTGAGGCGCTGGGCAATTCGGTAGTCTTCGCAGGCAATACTTTGGCGGACGCCAACGAAGTCTGCTTGCTGTTTGGCTGGTCGGCCGGGTTGATGGCGCCAATTGCAGCTGCCATGAAGCAAAGAGCAGTGCCGATCAGGCCAGTCCGCACGATCAAAGGAATGCGACAACCTTGCGCTAGACGCATCAGACGAGAAATATGGCGTGACATTGGAGGTTCAGGGCGCACGTGAGATGTTGAGCTTCAAAAAGTGGGCGAACCCAGGATCTGCGTAGGCCGTTGGTGGCAGATCATCGGTCAAGATGGCGGCATCGATTTCAGCCAAATCTTTGGCGCGTTCATCGCCCTGTATTGCATCGATCATGATCAGACCCATCCATAAGGCCAGCAAAGGCAGGGTCACCGCAAGGCGTCCCCACCAAGCTGAGCGTCGTCCGCCGCTCAAAAGCGCAGCAGCTATGCCAGAGTCAGACACAAACGTTGGATTGTTCATTGGCACCGGTCTGCGGTTGGCAATTGCCCTCACGCGTGCCGCTCGCAAGCGTTCGGTCGTATCGCGGGGCAACGCATGGATCCCTTCAGAAAGTCGCGCCGTGACCTTTAAACTGAACCGGTCGGCCGCCAGTTCATTCTGGTAGTTCTGTGAGTTCGTCATGGTCTTACCCCTTTCGCACGCAGTGCACTCGCCAATGATGCGACTGCTCTTGAGCAATGGGTTTTGACACTGCCAACAGAGCAGCCCATCGCAGACGCAGTTTCAGCAACATCCAATTCCTCCCAATAACGCATCAGAAAGGCTTCCCGTTGACGCCCCGGCAGATTTTGGATTGCAGCTTCGATTGCAAGCAAAATTTGAGCCCGCTCCGTCCTGGTTTCTGCGCTTTCTGTTTGATTGGGGTCACCCGAAAGCTGCAGTGCGTCGAGCAGATCAAAGTCGCCATCTGTGTTCTCAGGTTGAAAATCGCCCAAATTAGTGAACAGAGACTGTCGCACCTTCTGTCGCCTAAAAAAGTCCAACGTACAGTTCGACAGTATGCGCTGAAACAGCATTGGCAGCTCTGTCGATGGCTTGTGCCCATAATGTTCTGCCAGTTTCATCATGCTGTCTTGCACGATATCTAGCGCCGACTCCTCATTGCGTACATGGTAGAAGGAGCGTTTGAATGCTCTTTTCTCCACGCTTTTGAGAAAATCAGCTAGTTCTTGTTCGGTGGCCAAGGGGAGGGCGGCGGTGACGCAGTGGATTGATCGATTGGCGATGCCGGCAAGGAGACTGCCCTGTGGGTCAACTCAATTCGGAATTATGGCACTCGCGATGCAGGCTGTCGTTGAGGGCTGCGGCTGCGTGGAGCGCAATGTCATAATCATGCTCGCAAATCAAAAGGCAAACGGGTCATAGTCCAGCGCAAGAATCCCGGCGCTCATGGCTATGATCTCAAGTCCCAACGCGCTGCCACAAGCAGTCGCATAGGGGCACCCTAGGTTTTTCGTTAGAGAAAATCACAAAGGTTCATCATGGAAATTTCAAAATCCGATGTCTCATCGGCGGCCAACAGTGCCGGTTCAAAAGCAGTCTCTGTTGTTCAGGGGATCAAGGCCCCGGGTGTCCCAGAGGAACTCCGTGGCGCAGAAATCCTTGTCAAGGCGCTTCAAGCCGAAGGTGTCAAGTACGTTTGGGGTTATCCCGGCGGAGCTGTTCTCCACATTTATGACGCTTTTTACAAACAGGACTCGATTCAGCACGTCCTGGTGCGGCACGAGCAGGCCGCTGTTCATGCTGCCGACGGTTACGCGCGAGCGACCGGTGACGTTGGCGTAGCTTTAGTGACCTCTGGGCCTGGCGTAACCAACGCGATTACTGGGATAGCGACTGCTTACATGGACAGCATCCCGATGGTGATTGTGACTGGCCAAGTCCCGACCCACGCGATTGGACTCGATGCTTTTCAGGAGTGTGACACTGTCGGCATCACCCGACCAATCGTAAAACACAATTTTCTCGTCAAAGACGCGCGTGACATGGCTGATGTCATGAAAAAAGCGTTCCACATTGCGAGAAGCGGTCGTCCTGGACCGGTTGTGGTGGATATCCCTAAAGATGTGTCTTTCAAGAAAACTCCTTACGCGGGCTATCCAGAGTCGGTCGAAATGCGATCCTACAACCCCGTCCGAAAGGGGCATGGCGGACAGATTCGTAAAGCCTTGCAGTTGCTGCTAACGGCCAAACGTCCTTACATTTACACCGGGGGCGGCGTGTTGCTTAGCAATGCCTCAGCGGAGTTACGTACTCTGGTGGATATGTTGGGATATCCATGTACCAACACCTTGATGGGCCTGGGTGCCTATCCCTCCAGTGACCCGAAGTTTCTCGGGATGTTGGGCATGCACGGCACAGTAGAGGCCAACAATGCGATGCAGAACTGCGACGTCCTTCTCGCAGTGGGCGCTCGATTTGACGACCGTGTGATTGGTAACCCCAAACATTTTGCCCAGAATGAGCGAAAAATCATTCATATTGACATCGATCCCTCAAGCATTTCAAAACGCGTCAAAGTCGATATCCCTATTGTGGGCGACGTGAAAGATGTCTTGTCAGAAATGATCGCCATGATCAAAGAAGGCAGCGTGAGGCCCGATGGCAACGCATTGGCTGCTTGGTGGGACACGATTGAGGCGTGGCGCAAGCGCGACTGCTTGAAGTACGACCACGGCAAGGGTGACGTGATTAAGCCCCAGTACGTAGTGGAAACCCTTTGGAACATGACCAAGGACGTTGAAACATACATCACCTCCGACGTTGGTCAGCACCAAATGTGGGCAGCCCAGTACTACCGGTTTGACCAACCGCGCCGTTGGATCAATTCGGGTGGACTTGGGACCATGGGCGTTGGTATCCCGTACGCCATGGGCATCAAGTTGGCCAAGCCCGAGGCCGAAGTATTCTGTATTACGGGGGAGGGATCGGTCCAAATGTGCATTCAGGAACTCTCAACCTGCCTTCAGTACAACACCCCGATCAAGATCGTTTCCCTGAATAACCGTTACCTTGGCATGGTGCGCCAGTGGCAGGAAATTGACTATGAGGGTCGTTACAGTCACAGCTACATGGATGCACTGCCAAATTTTGTCAAACTCGCTGAGGCCTATGGTCATGTCGGCATGCTGATCGAGAAGCCGCAAGATGTGGAGCCGGCGCTGCGTGAGGCGCGTAAACTGAAGGACCGCACGGTGTTCATGGACTTCCGCACTGATCCGACCGAAAACGTGTTCCCGATGGTGAAAGCCGGCATGGGTATTACCGAAATGCTGTTGGGCTCAGAAGATCTTTAACCCTATTTGACGAATCTATTGCTTGCCAAGCCTGACGGTTACCGCCGCAAGGGGAGGGCAGCGAAAAGAGGAATCACACCTATGAAACACATTATTGCTGTATTGCTTGAAAACGAACCCGGCGCATTGTCTCGGGTGGTCGGGCTGTTCTCCGCCCGTGGGTACAACATCGAGTCGCTGACGGTGGCGCCGACGGAAGACGCCAGTTTGTCCCGCATGACAATCCAGACCACTGGCTCTGACGACGTCATCGAGCAGATCACAAAACACCTGAACCGTTTGATAGAAGTTGTCAAAGTTGTTGACCTGACCGAGGGCGCCTACATTGAGCGCGAACTGATGATGGTCAAGGTGCGGGCCGTGGGTAAGGAGCGCGAAGAAATGAAGCGCATGGCCGATATTTTTCGTGGACGCATCATTGACGTGACGGAAAAAAGTTACACCATAGAGCTGACAGGCGATCAGTCCAAGAATGACGCTTTTCTTGAGGCAATTGAGCGGGGCGCGATTCTAGAAACTGTGCGCACTGGTTCCAGTGGCATAGGTCGCGGCGAACGTGTTTTGCGAGTTTGATTTTTACAACGGAGAAAGAGCAATGAAAGTTTATTACGACAAGGACTGCGACCTGAGCCTGATCAAAGGCAAGACGGTGGCAATCATCGGCTACGGCAGCCAAGGTCATGCCCACGCGCAGAACCTCAATGACAGTGGTGTCAAAGTGGTCGTTGGCTTGCGTAAGGGTGGGGCTTCTTGGTCCAAGGTCGAAAAAGCGAGGCTACAGGTCGCAGAGGTCGCTGAGGCGGTTAAGACCGCAGACGTGGTCATGATTCTTTTGCCCGATGAGCAAATCGGTTCTGTTTACAGCAGTGAGGTCGAGCCCAATATCAGGCAAGGTGCTTCATTGGTTTTTGCCCATGGCTTTAATGTGCATTACGGCTTGGTCAATCCGCGGGCTGATCTGGACGTCTGGATGGTGGCGCCAAAGGCCCCAGGTCATACGGTTCGGGGTACGTACGCACAGGGCGGGGGGGTCCCCCACCTGATCGCAGTGCATCAGGACAAATCGGGGCGCACGCGCGAACTCGCCCTGAGCTATGCCATGGCAAATGGTGGCGGCAAGGCCGGCATCATCGAAACCAACTTCCGCGAAGAGACCGAGACGGATCTTTTTGGTGAGCAGGCGGTGCTGTGTGGCGGTACGGTCGAATTGATCAAAGCTGGGTTCGAAACCTTAGTTGAGGCAGGCTATGCACCCGAGATGGCCTACTTCGAATGCCTGCATGAACTCAAGCTGATCGTCGACATGATTTATGAAGGTGGCATTGCCAACATGAATTACTCGATCTCCAACAACGCCGAGTATGGCGAGTACGTCACCGGCCCCAAGATCGTGACCAGTGCTACCAAGGATGCCATGCGGCAGTGTCTCAAGGACATTCAGACCGGTGAGTATGCCAAGAGCTTTATTCTCGAAAACAAGGCTGGCGCGCCCACCTTGCTGAGTCGCAGGCGTCTGATGTCAGAACACCAGATTGAAACGGTTGGTGAAACGCTCCGTGCGATGATGCCTTGGATCAAAAAGAACAAGCTGGTTGATCAGACCCGTAATTGAGGGGTTATTGCGCTGTTGCAGAGGCCACTGCGGTGGCCTTTGCTACTTCACTTCGAATCGTGGCCGGAGGGCAGCTTTATGCATGATGGAATCGATCCGGATTTGACTGAGGGTGAGTTGGTCATTGTCCGGAAGCGGCGTAAGGGCATTTATATTCTGCCCAACCTGTTCACGCTTGCCGCATTGTTCGGAGGCTTCTATGCGGTCATCATGGCCATAAATGGGCGGTTTGATATGGCGGCAGTGGGCATCTTCTGTGCCATGGTGCTTGACAGTCTTGACGGTCGGGTCGCTCGGATGACCAATACCCAAAGCGCATTCGGTGAGCAGATGGATTCGCTGTCCGACATGGTGTCATTCGGCGCCGCCCCGGCCATCATTTCGTATGTCTGGGCCCTGCAGGGCTTAGGCCGATGGGGTTGGATTGCGGCATTTGTCTACTGCGCCTGCGCCGCATTGCGTCTGGCTCGGTTCAACGTGAATACCGGCGTGGTGGATAAGCGTTATTTCCAGGGCTTGCCGTCCCCTGCCGCTGCGGCGCTGGTTGCTGGCTTTATCTGGTTAATGACCGATCAGGGCGTCAAAGGCAGTAGCGTGGCGTGGCCTATGTTCGCTCTGGCGCTTTATTCAGGGCTGACCATGGTGACCAATGTCCCGTTCTACAGCTTCAAGGATGTGCACATGAAGAAAAGCGTACCTTTTGCTGTGATTGTTTCGATTGCCCTTGTAATCGCCATCATTAACATCGATCCCCCGATCGTCATGTTTGGGATGTTTGTGTTGTATGGATTTAGTGGCTATGTGATCTACGCTTGGCGCAGAACGAAAGGTGTTCAGACCAGTGTGATCAGTACTTCGACGGAAGAGCCTGATGAACGGGACCTGCACAAATAGTGCGGATGGACGTGACCTTGATGAGTCAATTTTATTGGGATGCAGCTGTGTGGTACAGTAATTGGATGGAATTTTCAGTGCCCAAACTACTACTATCGCTGACGCCAGACGGGCGGAGACGGTAGCGCACGCGCACACCCAAACCAAAAGCCCGTATGCACCTGCTACGGGCTTTTTGTTTGGTGCAACCTATTCAGCCAGCTTTTCGGCAACCATCAGGAGATTGAAATGAGCGATAAATTGATTATTTTTGACACCACTTTGCGGGATGGCGAGCAGTCTCCTGGCGCATCGATGACCAAGGATGAGAAGCTGCGAATCGCGCGGCAACTTGAACGGCTCAAAGTGGATGTGATCGAGGCCGGTTTTGCTGCCAGTTCAAACGGCGATTTTGAGGCTGTACAGGGCATTGCCAATGCGATCAAGGATTCGACTATTTGCTCACTTTCGCGTGCGAATGATCGAGATATTTCAAGAGCTGCCGATGCCCTGAAGGGGGCTAACAGCGCGCGAATTCACACGTTTATCGCAACGTCAGCTTTGCACATGGAAAAGAAGCTGCGAATGACACCGGACCAAGTGTTTGAGCAAGCCAAACTGGCCGTTCGCTTTGCCCGTAACCTGGTCTCTGATGTGGAGTTCAGCCCTGAGGATGGCTACCGGAGCGACATGGATTTCCTGTGTCGGGTGTTGGAGGCAGTCATCAAGGAGGGTGCCACGACGGTGAATGTTCCCGACACGGTCGGCTACGCAGTTCCGGAGCTTTATGGTAATTTCATCAAGGAGTTGCGTGAGCGCATTCCCAATTCAGACAAAGCTGTTTGGTCGGTACATTGCCACAATGACCTAGGCATGGCCGTTGCCAACTCACTGGCGGGGGTAAAGATCGGTGGCGCAAGGCAGGTGGAGTGCACGATCAATGGCTTGGGCGAGCGGGCGGGCAATTGCAGTCTGGAAGAGGTCGTCATGGCAATCAAAACCCGGCGTGACTACTTTGGACTAAGCCTTGGGATTGATGCCAAACATATATTGGCTGCTAGTCGGATGGTCAGCCAGACCACTGGATTTGTCGTTCAGCCCAACAAGGCGGTGGTCGGTGCTAATGCGTTTGCACATGCCTCCGGCATTCATCAGGATGGCGTGCTCAAGGCGCGAGATACTTACGAAATCATGCGGGCTGAAGATGTGGGCTGGAGCGCAAACAAAATCGTCCTGGGCAAGCTTAGTGGGCGAAATGCCTTCAAGCAGCGACTGGTGGAGTTGGGTGTACAACTTGAAAGTGAATCAGAAATTAACGCGACATTTGCCAAGTTCAAGGAACTGGCCGATCGCAAAAGTGAGATTTTTGACGAAGACATCCTGGCGTTGGCTAGTGATGGCAGTGTCTCCCATGAAGACGAGCAGTTCGTTTTTGTCTCTCTGTCACAGCATAGTGAGACCGGTGAACGGCCGCAGGCCAGCGTCGTTTTTACAGTGCAGGGCAAGGAGGTCAGGGGTTCGTCGGATGGGAATGGTCCAGTCGATGCGTCCTTGAAAGCGATTGAGTCCCATATTAAGAGCGGTGCTGAAATGGTGCTGTATTCAGTGAACGCTATCAGCGGCTCAACTGAGAGCCAGGGCGAAGTGACGGTTCGGCTGCAAAACAGTGGACGCGTCGTGAATGGTGTTGGGTCAGACCCAGATATCGTGGTCGCGTCGGCTAAGGCTTACTTGAGCGCGCTCAACAAATTGCACAGCAAAGCGGAACGAGTGGCAGCCCAAGGCTAGTACTTTGCACCAAGCAATCATTTTCCTGAATCCGTGACTTCGTGGTTAAAAAGTCTGGATTATCGTTATAAATCAATGGCTTAATGTTAAAATGGCGCTCACCTGAAAGGTGAGATGTACCA
>Ga0247836_1003722_pt1 | contig 20013 bp, 19 predicted proteins | sample LaCruzMarch2015__4_FD_187116 | JGI IMG/M metagenome (GOLD analysis project Ga0247836, IMG submission 187116) | Freshwater microbial communities from meromictic Lake La Cruz, Castile-La Mancha, Spain - LaCruzMarch2015_14m | ecosystem: Environmental > Aquatic > Freshwater > Lake | place: Spain... | reverse complement strand
ATCTTGGGGCTTTTTCTTTCTTAAATCTATGGATAATTGCTCGCTTCACTACAGCACTATAACGGGTTGTGCGTTCGCTTCGCATTTATCCACAGATTTAATCTCACATCTGTTTGAACTTTTACATTAATTAGTAGGAAAGAAATATTAAGATTATGTTACAAAAATTGCTGCCAATCGTGCAAATCTTTCCCATGAGTAGGCAAAATTTTCCCGGTAAGACAAAAAATACAAGGCTTTAATAAATAAACTTGACGCAACCTTCTGTTTGTTTTATCGTTATATTTAGCTATTGCTAATGAAAATAGGGGTGATGACTTTGGGTAAACTTTCAGTATCAGAGCAAATTATTGCCGAAAAAACCGTCTGTATTCTCCTTGTTCGTGGTGAGAATTTAGAGGGCGGAACAATTTTCGCTTATGTCGCCGTGCGTGCGGATAAGCTTGAGTCCTTTATGGCTGCCCAAAAAACCGGAACTTTTTACCCGGAAGATTTCGGCGTTATCATTGAAGCAGGTGAAGGCGAGCCTTCTGACGATGTTCGCAAGAAAATGGAAACCGAATACGGTTTTAACCATAATGTTATGGTTGATATTCCCGATGCCGACAAAGCACATGAAATCACCACCAATTTGCGTAAAACCAATCAAGACGAATAAATCTTGATCATCGTGTGAGCGGGAAAATTGCGAAATGCCGCAGATTTATCTTTATAATAGCCTTTCTCGCAAAAAAGAGCTTTTTTCTCCTATAGACGAAAATCATGTCCGCATGTATGTTTGCGGCCCTACCGTCTATGATTATGCCCATATCGGCAATGGTCGTGCGGTCGTAGTTTACGATATATTATTTAGGCTTTTGCGGCATGTTTACGGAGCCAAAAAGATTCTCTATGCTCGCAATATCACCGATGTTGACGACAAAATCAATGCAGCTGCCAAAGCTCAAAATATTTCGATCCAAAAATTAACCGAGGAAGTTACTGGTTGGTTTCATAGCGATATGGGCAATCTTAATACTTTGCCGCCCAATATTGAACCCAAGGCAACCGAGCATATTGCCGAGATGATCGATATAATCGAACGCTTGCTTGCTTCAGGCAATGCTTATATCTCTCAAGGGCATGTATTGTTCGATGTGACTAAGTGCGATACAAAAGATTATAATTACGGAATTCTCTCGGGGCGAATTCAAGAAGAAATGCTTGCCGGAGCGAGGATCGCCGTAGAATCCTATAAGAAAAATCCGGGTGATTTCGTGTTGTGGAAACCCTGTGACGTAGAAGATGATATTTCGAGCGTATTTGCAAGCCCTTGGGGGCAGGGTCGTCCGGGGTGGCATATTGAATGTTCGGCAATGAGTAGCAAATATTTAGGGCAGGATTTCGATATTCACGGTGGCGGCGGTGACCTTAAATTCCCGCATCACGAAAATGAAATTGCCCAAAGCTGCGCCGCATATCCGGGTTCAAAATATGCAAAATATTGGGTTCATAACGGATTTGTCACGGTTGCAGGCGAGAAAATGAGCAAATCTGTGGGTAATTTCGTAACCGTAAGGAATTTACTCGAGCGTGGCATCAAAGGCGAAGTGATCCGCTATGCGATGCTTAAAACCAAATATAGCGAGCCGCTCGATTGGAACGATAAATTAGTTGAAGATGCCAAAAAAGAACTCGACGGATTTTATCGTAAAGTTGCAGATTGCAAGCAACAAGCAGGTGAGGTTGCTTGCGAATTCTTAGAAGCTATTTGTGACGATATGAATCTGCCCAAAGCAATCAGCATCATGCATAATTTGAGCGGTGCAGATTTGCTTGCGGCGGCAAATTTAATCGGTATATTACAAGACTCTAGCGAGAATTGGTTTAAGAGCGGAGCAGCGAGCGACGAAGAAGAGATTAAGCAGCTGATAAATGCTCGCAGCGAGGCGAAAAAATCCAAGAATTGGGCGGAGTCGGATAAAATCCGTAATCGTTTGAAAGATATGGGAATAATTCTAGAAGACAAACCTGACGGTAGCGTCGATTGGCGGAGAATATGAACGAAATAGTGCAAGATTATAATAATTATGCAGGGTTTTGGAGGCGTTTTGCCGCTGCAATTATCGACATTATAAGTTTTTTGCCGCTTTATTATCTCGTCACTCAAATAGTTTCCGATTATGGGCATCAGGCAATTCTTGAGGTTGTGCTTACAATTCTTGCATATACGTTTTTGTTTGCAAGTCCGCTGCAGGCAACGCTCGGAACTTATGTAATGAATTTTCATATTTGCGATAAGGAAGGCGGCAGAATTAGCCTTAAACACTCGTTTTTCTGGGCGGTTACTTGGGCATTCGGCAGTGCTTTATGTCTTGCCGGGGTGATTTATTTGCAATCAAATTTTGATATTATGGCGATCGGCGATTTATGGAAAAGCTGTGGTGAGGAGCAAGTATCAGATATTGATTGTATAAAAGAAATCGAAGATATAATCAAAATTCCCTATGCAAATTTTATAAGCATGGTTTACGGGGCTTTGGGAATGTGGTTTTTTATGTGTATGATTTGGATATTGTCGATTTCGCTTTCTAAAGACAAAACCGGTTTTCACAATATTTTATGCAAGACACGTTTTGTAAAAGGACGTTTAAAATAATCATAGAAATATAATGCCAAGCTTGAAAAATAATAAATATCGGTTATACAGGCAAATCTTTTGTCAAGCTTTGAAATATAAATATGAAAAAAAATCCTGATACAAATAATCTCCTGGTTGCTTTTGCACTTTCGATGCTGATCTTCATGTCGTGGCAGTATTTTATCGAAACCCCACGCCAACAAAAGGAAGCCCTAGTCCGCAAGCTTAATCAAAAGCAAGATTTGCAGGTTAAGAAAGAGCAAGAAAACACCCCCAATAAGACCATAAAAACCCGTAGCGAGTTACTTGCAGAATCACCTCGTTTGCCGATCAAATCGGATTATTTGGACGGCTCGCTCAATCTAAAAGGCTTGCGGCTTGATAATGTTTCATTGGTTAAATACCGCCAAAATTTGAATAAAGATGCTCCTGAAGTCGTGATTTTTTCACCTGCCGGCGATAAAGAAGGATATTTTGCCGAGTTTGGCTTTCTTTCTCAGGACACAGCTTTAAAACTCCCAAATGCCGATACTGTATGGACTGCCGATACTCAAAGTATAATTCCGGGTAAACCGGTAAATCTAAGCTGGAATAACGGTGACGGCATAGTTTTTAATATCGAGATTTCTCTAGATGAGAAATATATGTTTAGCGTAGCTGCTTCTGCAAAAAATGCTAAAGGCGAGCCGGTTGATTTGCAAACTTATGCTTATTTAAATCGGATTTACGATGCTAAATCTTCCAGTTTGCATAGTATAGTTCATGAAGGGCCGATCGGTGTGTTTGACGGCATTCTAAAAGAAGTTGCTTATAGCAAATTCAGTGATGAGAAGAGCAAAGATCACCCTTTTGAAGCTAAATCCGGCTGGTTGGGCATTACCGATATCTATTGGTTGGCGGCAATAATTCCTCAAGGAGAATTTGCGGCAAAATTTAGCAATTATAATTCAGGCGGCAAGGAGCATTTCCATGCCGAATATATCGATAATAATCAGGGTGAAAATAAATTGCGTTTATTCGTCGGTGCCAAAGAAATGGCGATTTTAGACGCTTATTCCGCAAAATATAATATTCCGCTTTTTGACCATGCGGTTGATTTAGGTATGTTTGATTTCTTGACTAAACCGATACTTAAAATGTTAACTTATTTCTATGAATTAACCGGTAATTTCGGGATTGCTATATTGATTTTAACCGTGATTGTTAAAGCGTCAATGTATCCGCTTGCCAATAAGTCTTACCGTTCGATGGAACAAGTTAAAAAACTTACCCCCAAAATGAACGATATTCGTGAGCGTTATAAAGACGATAAGCTCAAAATGAATCAAGAAATCATGGAATTATATAAACGTGAGAAAGTAAATCCTGCTTCGGGTTGCTTGCCTATGGTTTTACAAATTCCCGTGTTTTTTGCGTTATATAAGGTTCTTTCGGTGGCTTTGGAAATGCGTCATGCACCTTTCTTCGGTTGGATTCACGATTTGTCGGCGATGGATTCGACTAATATCTTCACTGCTTTCGGGTTGCTTAATTGGAATACTCCGAGCTTCTTGCATCTAGGTATTTTCCCGATAATTATGTGCGTAACCATGATTATTCAGCAAAGACAATCGCCACCGCCGCCTGATCCGACCCAAGCACAAATTATGAAATATATGCCGTTTATGATGTTGTTCTTGTTCTCGTCCTTTGCCGTCGGTTTGTTGATTTATTGGTCGTGGAGCAATGTTTTGTCGATCTTGCAGCAATGGCACATACAGCGTAAATATAAACAGCACACTGGCAAGTAGCGGATACGCTGCGAAAGCAGGAATATTTTATGAAGTCGTCTTTTCACCCCTGCTTTCGCAGGGGTGAAAAACGAGTGATGTTTATAGAAATCACGGCAGTTAAGTAATCACTGTAAAATAATCGGTTGGCTTTTAAAGAGCGGATTTTCGACCTTGTCACCAGGCACTATATCGTCTTGTTTGGCAGTTCCTGCTTTAAGAAATAATATCGCATGGATCACTTTTTCACTTTTTAGCGGTTCATCTATATCTGCAAGTGATATATCGGGAGCGATTTGGGTTATGCTTCCGTTAACATCTACAAATAATATATCGACCTTGCCGAGTAAATTATTGGATTTTAGTTGCTTGGCTTCGGGCGGATCGATAACCAGCAGCATGCCTTCATTATCTTTAAACGGTTGGATCGACATGAAATCACGCTGTTCAAGGAAATTTGTCGGTCGCACATCAATTGCGAATTCTTTGGCAACTCGCCGTAATCCCGGCATGAAATCGGAAATTTTACTATCTACAGCTTTCTTAGGTTCTTGTTTTTCTTTATTTTCCTGCGGCGAAACCGAGATTACGCTTACTTTGGCAGGAATAATTTTTATTGTTGTGCGTGAATAAAGCGGTAGCGTCCCGGCAAATGCCGACGCACCCAAAAGCGAGATAAAAATTGCGAATAATATTGATATTTTCATTAGAGCCTGCTTAAAATCTTTGTATAATAATATCACGATATTATAAATACTATCAAGGTAAAAACCCTGGCAAGGCAAAAACCCTGGCAAGCAAAAACCCCATTAAGGCAAATATGGAAATTTATCTCCCGATTGCAGAAATATCGGTCAATATTTGGGGCATTCTTGCCCTCGGTGTCGTAACCGGCATTTTATCGGGCATGTTCGGGGTCGGCGGCGGCTTCCTCACCACTCCGTTTTTGATGTTCATCGGAATTTCGCCTGCGGTAGCAGTGGCAAGCTCGGCGAATCAAATTGTTGCCTCTTCGTTATCGGGCTTTTTTGCCCACCACAAACGCGGTAATGTTGATTTTGCGATCGGATTTTTGTTACTTGTAGGCGGTATAATCGGTTCGGGGTGCGGAGTTTGGGTATTTGCCAGGCTTAAGCAGCTCGGGCAGATTGATCTCGTAATCTCAATACTTTACGTGACCATGCTCGGTAGCATCGGGCTGATGATGGCAAGGGAAAGCTTGCGTGCATTGCAAGGCAAAAGCGAGCATCATGCCGTTGCATCGGTAGTTTCCCGATTTGCGATTCTTGCCCGCTTGCCGATGATGCGTGAATTCCCTCGCAGCAAGCTCAAAATCAGTGCAATATTGCCGTTTGCAATCGGGTTTTTCTCTGGGATATTGGTTTCCTTACTCGGGGTCGGCGGTGGATTTTTCATGATTCCGGCGATGATTTATATTCTCGGTATGCCGACTTCGATAGTTATCGGAACATCGCTGTATCAGATTATTTTTATCACCGCAAACGTCACTTTATTGCAGGCACTGACTACCCAAACTGTCGATATTGTCCTTGCGGTTTTGCTGATTGCCGGCTCGGTGGTCGGGGTTAAAATCGGCAGCGAACTCGGAATGCGGTTGCCGGCTGCCAAATTACGGGCGATGTTGGCGGCAATTCTCCTTCTCGTCGCACTAAAACTCGCCTTTGGGTTGTTTGCAACACCCGATAATATTTACAGCATCACGGTAATTTAGATGCACAGATTTATACTTCTATTATTCCTGTTCGCATTTATCTCTAACGCCTCGCAAGCCAAGCCGCTGGTTGCCGATTTGTCGCAATATCGCATCGAGATTGATTCGGGATTTACCGGCACTCGGCTTTTGCTGTTTGGCTCACGCAATGAAATCGGCGATATTGTTGTCGTGGTCAGAGGGCCGGAAAAGAATTTTTCGGTGCGTAAAAAAGAGCGGATACTCGGCATGTGGATAAATCGCCAAGAAAATAAATTCCGCAATATTCCCGATTATTATGCAATTGCGGCAAGTAAACCGCTTGCCGATATTCGCAGCGGCGATCTCCTAAAGCCGCTTGCGATCGGCTTGCGTGATATAATCGCACCCCAAGCAAAAAGCGACGATTTCACCGATGCTTTGCTCAAATATCAGGTCTCACGCAAGCTTTACGTGGAATCGCCGCATAAAGTTTCATTTATGGGCGAAAGCCTGTTTAAGCTGATAATTCCCTTCCCCGATAATATTGCTCGCGGTAATTACTCTGCCGATGTTTATTTATTTAATGACGGAGCTTTAACCTCGATGCAGTCGATCCCGCTTGAAGTTAAAAAGATTGGAATTGATGCGATAATCTATAATCTCGCTCATTTGAATTCGTTGATTTACGGTTTTCTCTGCGTGATTATCGCCCTTCTTCTCGGCTGGGGAGCAAGCGTCGCCATGCAAAAAATATAAGGAGTTCTACGATGAAATATTTGGTTTATGCGTCAGGCAAGGAATCCCAATTTGCGGTAAACTTCGCCTGCAAAAAAGCCTTGCGGCGTGGCAATACGGTGGAGATTTTGCATGTTATTGCACCGATTGATACGCAAAATTTGTTTGGGGTTATAGCAAAGGTAAATCAAGAACGCTGGCAGGAAGCCGAAGATTTGGTTAAATCAATCAGCGACAAAGCCTTTGAATATTCAGGTATAATTCCTGCAATCCAGATTCGTGAAGGCAAAATCGGCGAGGAAATTATTGCGGCTACCCTAAAAGATAATGCAATAAGCATGCTGGTTATCGGAGCATCGCAAGAATCTCGGGGAATGGAAACTATAAATTGGCTAACCGCTAAACTCGGCAGCCGCCTGCTTATTCCGCTGATGCTGGTGCCTGGCAACCTCACCGACTTGCAGATCAACGAATTGAGTTAGGAATCTGAGAAAATGGACGAGACTTTTGCCCCCGAATCATATACCACATCTAAGAAAGAATACGTCAATAAGCTTGGGTTTACGCTTATCGAACTTTCGATCGTGATGGTTATCATAGGCTTGATTATAGGCGGTGTATTGGTCGGAAATGATTTGATTGAGGCAGCGAAAATACGTTCGCAAATAACCCAGATACAAAAATACCATACAGCAGTTAATACTTTTAAATTAAAATACGATTATTTACCTGGTGATATTATCCCATCCATGGTCACAGCTAATGGCTTTACCGCAGCTCCAACACGAGATGGAGACGCAGGGAGAGGAAATGGGGACGGAATAATTCATAGTTATGCCAGTTCATTAAATTCTGCAATTGGTTGGGGGGTTCAAGGAGAAAGCTTGTTTATCTGGGAAGATTTATCTGAAAACTCTCGTTTAATTGAGGATAATTTTAATACCGCAATTAATGCTGGTATAACAGTAAGCGATAATGCGGGATTTTCTCTATATCTGCCCAAAGCAAAAATTGGTAATGGAAACTATATTACGGTATTTTCAGTTGGAGGGGTGAATTATTTTGAAATTATTGCTCCTTATCAAGGAAATTTAAATTCAGGATTATTAGCTGAAGCAGGAATGACTGTAAATCAGGCAGATGCAATTGATAAAAAAACTGATGATGGATTACCACTATCTGGAAAAACTCTGGCAGCAATGTCATTTTCTCGCAATAAAGCAGGATTTCTTGCATTAACCACCAATTCTCGCACTTTTGGCAACTGGTTTGACCCTGCAGCAATTTCAGCAGCCTCACCATCTAGTGCAACTTGCTATGACACAACATCAAGCAAATATTCTACAGATCAAAACAATGGAAATGGGGTTAACTGTGGTCTTAGTTTTGTGTTTCAATAATGCTCGCCTTAGAAGAAAAAGTCATGATGGTCTAAATTTATTATGGGAACTGGTATTAAGCCCAAACAATAAAATTATTGGACTGAACACCGAATTATTTTCTAATTTCGATGAAAAACTATAAACTGGTGTAAGATTGTCGATTTGCAGATCGATGAATTGAGTTAGGAAACACTATAGTTTGCGAAAAGTCGTAAATCCGGTATAATCGCCTAAAGCCTAAAATTAGGATCCCGAAATAATGGAAGAAATTTTGACTCCTACATCATATACCACATCTAAGAAAGAATACGTCAATAAGCTTGGGTTTACGCTTATCGAACTTTCGATCGTGATGGTTATCATAGGCTTGATTATAGGCGGTGTATTGGTCGGCAATGATTTAATTGATGCCGCAAAAATACGCTCGCAAGTAACCCAACTCGAGAAATATAACGTTGCAGTTGCAACTTTTAGAGTCAAATACGGCTATTTACCAGGCGATATGCCGGATCCCCATGCCACAAATTTCGGCTTTATTGCAAGAGGGCAATTCGCAGGACAGGGTGATGGGAACGGTGTTTTGGAGGGCATAACAGCCAATGCTGCAAATCAGAATTTGGGGTGGATACAAGGTTGCGGTGAAACGATTGTTTTTTGGGTGGATTTGAGTATGGCAGCTCTTATAAGCGATAATTTGAGAAATGCCTCGGCAAGCGAAACCGTTCCTCTTCCGGGAGGCATAACAGCCACAAGTACACCTAACTTTTCATCGTTTTTTCCAAATGCGGTAATGGATCCGACGATTAACATTATAGTTTATAGCGATGCCGGGAAAAATTATTATCAAATAGCAAAAATATCTACCCTATCCGGATCTATATGGGCAACAGAATCAATTTCTGTTAATGCAGCTTATTCGGTAGATAAAAAGATTGATGACGGCAAACCGCAATCGGGTATTATTAAGCCGATATTTCTAAGTGGACCCACTGGATATTGGGCAGGAAGTGGCTTTACACAGACCAATATAGGCTATCAACCTGATATAGGATATGCATCATACACAACCCCGACAACATATTCCCCGGCCACATGCTTCGACAATGGCGGAGTTGCGGGCGAGCAAAAATATTCGTTAAACAAAGCTACTTCAAACAATAGAAACTGCACTCTGACGATTGAATTTAAATAGGAGCTATAAAATGGATTCATTTAGGGATTTATCACCAAAATCCACACTCGGTTTTACCCTTATCGAACTGTCGATAGTCATGGTAATTATAGGCTTGATTATAGGCGGTGTATTGGTCGGCAATGATTTAATTGATGCCGCAAAAATACGCTCGCAAGTAACCCAACTCGAGAAATATAACGTTGCAGTTGCAACTTTTAGAGTCAAATATGGCTATTTACCGGGCGATATGCCGGATCCCCATGCCACAAATTTCGGCTTTATTGCAAGAGGGCAATTCGCAGGACAGGGTGACGGAAACGGCATTTTGGAAGGAAACGTAAACAACTCTTACAACGGAAATTACGGCCATGTACAAGCTAGTGGAGAAACCTTGGTGTTTTGGATTGACTTAAGCATGGCAGGGTTGATTCCCGATAATTTGCAAAGTTCATTTGCAAGCCAAACTACGGCTGCAGGAACACTCCTAAATGAAAAAACTACCCCTAAAATTTCCGATCTTTTTCCCAAGACAAAAATATCCGAGATCGGTCATATCTTAGTTTATAGCAGTAATGGAGAAAATTATTACCAGATTGCCGATACATATCTATTAAACTCAACTAATGGACAGGCTGCGTGGTCGAGAGAGTTTCTTTCGGTCAATCATGCTTATAACGTGGACAAAAAAATCGATGACGGCAAACCACAATCCGGCAATGTTAGTGCCCAATTTATGAGTGGTGCCACTTGGACTTGGGCAGGAACCGGCGGAATTACCGGCGGAGCATATACAACTCCAAATTCCTATTCTTCAACCACCTGCTTTGATAACGGAGGGATTGCGAGCGAACAAAAATATTCGTTAAATACAGAAACTTCAAATAACAAGAACTGCTCTCTAAGAATAGGCTTGAAGTGAAAAAATCCTAGGTTCTGTTGAGATTTTGTCCATTATGCCAGATTTTGTTAGAGCGTAAGCGAAAAAATCGGCGTTTGCAGAAAGCTATAGCAAAATATCAACAGAAACTAGGACGGCATGATCTCTTTTTCTTTGGCGGCAAGAACTTTTTCGATTTCTTTAATAAAATCATCGGTAAGTTTTTGGATCTCGTCGGATTTTCTCTGATGATCGTCTTTGGAAATATCACCGTCTTTTTCTAACTTTTTATAATAATCCATACCGTCACGGCGGATATTACGCACTGCAACTTTGGTGCTTTCGGCATATTTACCGGCAATTTTTACGAGTTCAGCCCGTCGCTCTTGCGATAATTCGGGAATCGGCACTCGCACGACTTGACCGTCGGCAGCCGGATTAAGCCCGAGATTAGCCGATCCGATCGCTTTTTCGACCGCTTTAACCATTCCTTTATCCCAAACTTGCACGGTAAGCAGCCTTGGTTCGGGAACACTGACGCTTGCAACTTGATTAAGCGGCATCATGCTGCCGTAAGCATCTACGGTGATAGTATCGAGAAGATTTACAGATGCACGCCCGGTACGCAAGCCGCCGAATTCGTGATCAAGCGACTTTAAAGCCCCTTCCATACGTTTTTTGAGTCCCGCAAGTTCATTCTCACTCATAGTAATTTCTCCTTAGCTGATTTTGTCGCATAAGATAAAGCCTGATTGTTCGATTGGCAACTTATTTTAGCAACCCGTATTTTTCTATAGCTTTTAACAAGGGTTGCAAAGTTTGTTCATTACTATAATCGGCATGATGAGTATCGGGATAAGCGATAAATTCTTTGGGATTATTTGCCGCTGCAAAGAGTTTGCGTCCGTGTTCGATCGGAATCACGTTATCCTGCTCACCGTGCAGCATTAAAAGCGGCGAATGTACCGAGGCAATTTTACTCAATGAATCATATTTATCGATAACTAGTTTGCGGACAAAAATGAGATAAGGATATAACTCCGCCGATCGGGTTTCCACCGATGTATATGCGGCTTCCAGAACCAGCAAAGCCGGCGAACGTTCACTTGCCATTTGCACTGCAACCCCGGTGCCGAGCGACTCGCCGAAATAGATCAATCGACTTTGTTCGATACCTAGTTTGTTAGTTGCGTAATCAATTGCCGCCCGAGCATCGGCGTAAATTGCCTGCTCGCTCGGCTTGCCTTCACTTTTTCCGAAACCGTGATAGCTCACCGCAACTAAGCCGAAACCGGCATCGACAAAGGCACTGAATTTTGCTGCACGGTCGCCTAGATGCGAAGCATTGCCGTGGAAATAGACGATGGTCGGATAGCCGGGCTTAGCATCATGCTGCCATAATTGGAGTTTTGTCCCGTCTTGTGAGGTTATAAAAACCTCTTGGAAGTCGATCAATCCGTAAATATCGGGTGCGGCAATAGTTTTAACCGGGTGGTACATCAAATGACGCTGCAGCAGGAATATGCAAACAACCAGCAGCACGTAAAAAATGAGAAAATTCTTTAAACCCAACCAAATATTCATAATATGTACCATTAGGTTATCTATGGTTATGATTATAGCATGAATTACGTGACTTTGGAACTAAACATTGAAAATTTAGCATAATTTTGTTATAATGCTAAAAATTGGGCTGCGATAGCCAAGCGTAACAAAATTTCAAGAGAGCAACCCTTGAAATATAAGAGGTATAGTTTATGCGTTCACTGAAGATTTTTACGATTTTAGCCGCCTTATTATTTGCAAGCAATTGTTTTGCAGCAGATAATTCATATCTGCCTGTTAATTGGAATAGTGACTCGATCGGGATCGCCGACGTGCAAAGAATTATCAGCCAAAATACTAATTTTAAGAATTTTGGGATTAAATTTCCCAACGGCTATGTTTGGAACGTTAATTCTTTGAGTTTGCAGAATTTATATTCTAATTATCAAAAACAGGCAAAATCCCTCGGATATAAAAAATTGCCCGATCTTTCTTTTTCTTCGGTGCCGTCGCAAATCAAAAATTCAGCTAGTTCTCTGACCTTGCCGGTTGAAGATGCGGTTGATAAAATGCAATCTTTTTCCGACAATGCCATGCGTGAATTACGTTATAAACAATTAAGCATATCAAGCTCTTTGCCGGATTGGTTAAAAACTGTGCTTTTGGTGATTTATAACGGCTTTATATCGATGTATGATTTTTGCGGCGAAAAAATAAGGCAGTGGTTTTAATATCACTGCCTTTTCAAGTTGAGCCTATGAATCCAGAGTATAATTATTGGATAATCTGATCTAATTTTTGCAATAGTCGATCTGCTACCGTCAATAATTTTGAGTTCGCACCGTAAGCTTGTTGGGCGACGATAAGATTGGTAAGCTGTGCAGAAAGATCTACCGTGGAGTTTTCTAGAGAAGACGATTTTATAACCCCGGTTCCGCTGGTTCCTGCACTTACTGCACTTGCAACGCCGGATTCTTGGGTGGTCAAGAAGGCATCGCCCGAAACAGCTTCCAAGCCGTCGGGATTGTTAACTTGAATAAGCGGAATTTTGAAGGTTCTTTGGGTCTGTCCATTACTGAACGAAGAAATAACATAGCCTTCCGAATCAATCGTAATCCCGTCAAGTTGTCCTGCTGAAGAGCCGTTAGGAGTTGCTTTCACGCTTGGCGAGGTGGTTTTTGTTTGTTTCAGTCCGTCGTCGGATCCGATAGTTCCGAGATTAAGCGAGATTGAACTTTGGCTGGAAGAATTTGACCAATTCACGGTTATTTTGTTTGCCAAAGCATTGCCGATGCTAAGCAGATTGCCGTTTCCGTCAAATTTGACCAAGCCTGCGGCAATTTGTCCGTCTTCACGTCCGCCGTTTGCCAAGTCTGATGCCGGGTTTACATGGACTTCTACCGCCCAATCGTTGGCAGCAATTTTAACCGCATCGAATAATACCGCATGGCTGTTACCCAAAGAGTCATAAACTGTTATGGTGCTGCGTAATGCCGGAGTTATGCCTCCGCCCGACATGTTTTTGCTGACATTGGAAGAATCGTATTTTGAGGTCATAATTCCGGTGTCGGATATTGTTTGGGTCGTGGCAAAACTGTTGCCGTTATTATCAACAAAACCGAGTTCTTTAATCAAGCTTCCGGTGTTGGTAGAAGTATCGGCAAAACGTATAGTTTGTCTTGGATCACCTTCGTTGATTGAAAGTACGCCCGATCCAATATTCTCATTGGCGGTTGCACTAAATGCACTGACCGTATTGACTTGATCGGCAAGATTGCTAAGCGTATCGAAGCGTTTTACTCCGGTATCAGCTTTGGTAATCCCGTCCGAAGGAAGCCCGAGTTCGCTTATCCAGTCAATTCCGTATAATCCGCCGGTTCCGACTGAATCGCCGTTGGAAAATGTAACGCCTTGGTTAGCATCGGTTCCGCCGACATATAATCTTCCGTTCACTATTCGTGCCGATAATTGCGAATTTGCATTCAAGCTTGAGGTTGCATTGATTGCGGTAGCCAATGAATCTAAGCTGTTGAATTCAAAATCACTCGGATTAGCGGTTCCGCTTACATATTTAAAGGTTACGGTATCGCCGTCGGTAGTTTTCATACGGAATAATTTTGCGTTTTCGGTAAACGGTGCCCCGGTAGTCGTTCCTAGAAAATCCGCAATTGTCGTGGTTGCGTCCATGATATTGCCGGTGAACGGATATTTGCGGTTGGCGAAGCTGATGCCGCTGACCGTCGGCGTGCCTGCACTGGTTGCATTTGCTCCTGCAGTAAAGGTAAATGAATTTTCGGTAACTCCGGTAATAGTACGCGGACCGTTGATTGCACTTGCAGGAATTCCGTTAATGGTTGCAGTTGAGCTTAATCCTTCAATGTCGATAGTTTGACCGACGACAAAATTATTGCCTGTTGCCGCAACCGTAACTTGGTTTTCGGTTCCCGATGTAATGTTGGTGGTAAAAGGATTGCTTTGATTAACGAATGATTGCAAAATAGTCGGGTTTGGTTTGGAGACGCTAATTCCGGTGCCGCCGTTTGACGGGCTGCTTGTGCTAATTGCACTATTGCCGGCTGCAAAAGTAAACGTACTGCCGTTAACCGAGGTTACGATTCTTGTGCCGTTGATATTGCTTGCCGAAATTCCGTTAACATCGCCGCTGCCAGAAATAACCACCGAATCACCGACGCTATAATGGCTGCCCGGAATACTTGCTATAACCGTGTTACTGCCGTTTGCAGTGCTGAAGGAATTAGTCTGTGATGTATAAGAAGATGCTGCGGTGATGCCGGTGCCTCCGGTTGCCGCTTGTGAGGTCGTTACTGCAGAGTTTCCTGCCGCAAAAGTAAAAGTTGTTCCGCTGACTGAAACTACGGTTCTTGTGCCGTTAATATCGCTTGCCGAAATTCCGTTAACATCGCCGCTGCCCGAAATAACTACCGTATCACCTACGTTATAATGGCTTCCCGTAACATCTGCGGCAATCGTATTGCTGCCTAAATCGGCACTAAACGGATCGATTTGACCGGTGTAAGGTAGGGCAAAAGTGATTCCGGTGCCGCCTGCTGCACTAACGCCGCTTGTTGCGGTGGAGCTTGCACCTGCATCAAAGGTAAATGTATCTCCGCTTACCGAAGTTATAGTGCGGCTGCCGTTGATATTTGCGGCAAGAATGCCGTCTACATCGCCGCTGCCGGCTATGGTGATTACGTCACCGACGCTATAATGGCTGCCGGCAACGGTTGCAGATATTTCACCCGAACTACCGGTAGTAGTAAAAGGATTATCTTGCGATAAAGTAGTATTAAATGCGATGCCACTGCCGCCGGTCGGAGTATTTGCGGTAGCTGCCGAGCCGTTACCTGCTGCAAAAGTAAATGAAGTTCCACTTACAGAAAGTACGGTTCTGTCTCCGTTGATGTCAGAAGCTGGGATACCGTTGACTGCTCCGCTAATACCCGAGAAATTCACTATATCGCCAACTGCGTAATGACTGCCGGGAACTGTTGCAGTTACTGTATTAGATGTTCTTGTCGTGGTGAATATGTTGCTTTGGCTAGGATAAGAAACGCTAAATGCGATTCCGCTACCGCCGGTCGGTTTATAAGTGGTTGCAACTGCAGCGCCCGATGCTGCAAAAGTGATCGTATTGCCGGTTACTGCGGTTATTATATGTTGCCCGTTAACATTGGCGGCAGGTATTCCGTTTACCGCTGCTGCAACACCCGAAATATTGATTTTATCGCCGACCGCATAAGTGTGACCGGTAACGGTAGCCGTAATTGATCCGCTGCCGACCGTAGTTACGAAAGGATCGGTTGCTGCAGTAAATGTTTGTGCCGTAGTTGCAGTATCACCGAGATTTGCACTTGTCGCATCATTGATTTTGCGACCGACCGAGAATCCACCGTAAATGAATGTGTAGGTTGCATTATTACCGCCGTCGGTGATTTTGAAGCTATCGCCACGCACGATCGAATTTTGTGGAGCATCTCCGAATTCATTGCCGACGATTATATCGCCCGATTTGATGCCTGAGTTATTAGTGCTATTTTTATCGAAGCTTAAGCTTTGTCCTGCACCAAGCAATAAGGTTTCACTGGCATTGAGAACGCCTTTGAGTCCTACGCTTGAAGTTGAAACTGCTTTTCCCGAAGAATTAAGCGGAATATTGACGGTTGAAAGTGAGGTTGAGGTATTGGCGGAGTCAGAAGGAATTTTACCTTCTTTATCCAATGCCCAACCTTGAAGATAATAGCCGTTTGAATTGATAAAATTACCCGAACTGTCTTGATTAAAATTACCTGCACGGGTGAAGAGTAATTGCCCTGCCGTATTATCGGAATTGCTGTTTACGGCAAAAAATCCGTTGCCTGAAATTGCAATATCTTTTGCCGAGTTGGTTCCCGTAATCAGACCTTGCTTGCTGACTAATTGTTGGTTATGGCTGATAACGCCGCCGGGTGAAAAGTTGGTGCTGCCTGAAGGAATAACCAAAGTATCGAAAGCTGCCTGCACCTCTTTATAGCCCGTGGTATTGACGTTTGCGATATTGTTGGAAATCATGCTGATTCTATTTGACTGCGAGTTAAGCCCCGACACGCCTGCGAATAATGCTCCGAATAAACCCATAAATCCTCCTAATGCTTTGATACTTAAAAATTAACCTTGTACTTGTGTCGATGAGCTGCCGATATTGCCGACGCTCGTTACGTTGCTTTGCGGAATTTGCAAAGAGCCGATATTTAACATTACTGCTCCGTCGCTGATTTCTGCAGAAGTTACTGTTCCGGTGATAAACGGAGTGGCGGTTAGCTCGTCTCCGTTTGCATCGGTTGCTTTGATGTTGATTTTATAAATTCCATCGGGTTCGCTTTCTCCGGTTAGGCTGTTTTTGCCGTCCCAGGCGACGAAATTATTGCCCGATTTGGTGCTGCCGGTTCCTTGAAAAACTATATCTCCCGAAGAGTTACGGATAGTTACGTTTGCTTCCGAGGCTTCTGCCGGCAAACTATAACCAAAATGAGCGATTCCGCTTGATAAACTTCCTGCATCTCCCGGAGCTTGAATATCGGTTCCGATGAATGAAGATGCCGCACCGACTTGATTGGTTTGCAAAGATGCAAGAATCTTGGTCAAGTTATCATTGGTTTGAGTCTGTTGCTGCACGCCTGCAAATGCAACCAATTGCTGAGTGAATTGATTGGAGTCGGTCGGTGCTGTAGGGTCTTGATGCTGCAACTGGGTCGTCAACAATTTCATAAAAGTGTCGAAAGTACCTGCAATTGTCGTGGAATTTCTGCTTGTTGCAGCAGTGGTTGAAGTAGTCGCTGCCGCTGCGGTGGTTGCACTGTCTATAGCCATAAAATTCTCCTATATTCTAATATCTAATCCGGTTTGTAGTGCCAATCGGTAGGAATTTACACCTGCGACGGGATAGTTAAAATCTTCTTCGTCTTCGTTATTATTAACATATGTATAGCCGCCTTGCTTACCTTGATTGCGTTGGTCTTGACCTTGTTCACGCAGATTAAAGTTGAGGCCGCCGCCGTCTGTTTTGAGTCCGATGTCACGCAAAGCTTCTTGCAAATGGTTGGCATCATTTTGCAACATTGCCAGTGTATTGCGATTGTCGGCAGTGACGTTTACTCCGACTTTGCCTTGTGAATCGGTAGTTATTTGCACTTCGATTTTGCCGAGATTTTCCGGTGAAAGCTGAACTTTAATTTGGTCGATATTATTATTTACCGCAGTTTTGATATGAACCAAAACCTGCTCGGCAACCGGAGGGTGCATATTGGGTAAAACAACCGCTTTGGCAAAATTACCGCTTGCATTTAGAATCGGCTGTGGCTGTATTTGCGGAGCAATATTTTGCGTATTTGTGCTTGTATTTGTATCGCCGGTTTTTGCGGTAGGAGCGGTTGTCTCGCCTAGAGTAAATTTATCGCTTTTTTGTCCGTCTTGCGGTTTAGCAATAAGATTGTTTAAGTCGTTCAAGATTGAATTGATATCTATTTTATCTCCGGCTTTTTCTGGCATATTCGAGACTAAGCCTTTGGGTAGGGCAAAATTTGCCGCTATAGTCGAATCGCCTTTTTTGTTTTTGTCGGAGTCAGACTCCGTATCGGGCTGTTTTTTATATCCTGGAACCAATAAATCCGACAATTTAGATATTATATCGTCGATTTGTTTGCTTAAATCATTGCCGTCCGCAGCGAGCGTAGATTGGATTGTATTTTTAGCGGAAGAATCTTCTTTGTCTGCACTAGCCTGGGCTTGCGAGCCGGGTAATAAATTTAACAAAAACGCTTCTGCCGAAACTATTTGGTTATTAGGATCGTTTTGTGTTTTGTCGGCAGATAATTTATCGGTCGATTTCTGTAAAATATCTTGTAAATTAGCCAATAAATCTTGCAACGGACTTGTTTTGTTTGATGTCTCGCTAGAGGCAGGATCTGTTTGAGTATTGGTTAAAGATTGCAATAAGTCTTGCAACCTTGCGATTGTATCTGTAATCGAATCTGAAATAGAGCTTGAATTTTGTTGTGCTTCGATTTGGGTAATTTCCAAACTAAAAGACTCACCGGTTTTTATGCTGCTATTTCCTTGATTAGCGGTTTGTTGCGATTGAATAAAAAATTGGAACTGTAGATATAATTGTGAAAATACATAATTATTTGTATTGTCATTCGCCCTATCTTCTTTTGGTTTATCTTCGCTTTTTGTCGGTTTGGCATCTTTGGGTTGTGCGTGCGGCGTTTCAGCAACCAATTGCTTAAAATTAGTCGGTTGTTCTTGCGAATTATTGTCGTTTTGTGCGATTTGAGCTTCTTGATCGGTGGCTTGTGACGCTTTCGCCGCCTTGGGGGAAGGAGCGGTCGAAGTAATCAAAATATTTGCTATATCGGTAGACATAATAAAACCCGAATCAAATTAACTGTTGCCGATATAATAAGCAAAGCCCGTGCCAAATATTTATATTTGCCGAGTATGTTGTTATTTATGTATAATATTAGAAATTTGTTTGCTTGCACGAAGCGAGTTAGGCAAAACTTACCTTGGGAACCGGCATTACCTGCGAATGATCTCGTTCGGTTTTTGGCTTAAATATTTTCTTTGTAATGATTCTAGTTGTTGGCTTTGGAATTTCATAATTCGCCCTATTTTTTCTTCTACGCTATTATCGGCGGCATTTGTAGTTCCGCCGGTTTGCGGATAGAATGCTTGGGCGGTTTGTAGAGCATTCTCACCGGCAGTTTTTGCACCGAATATTAAGCTTCCGCTTAAAGACAGCGAGCTGCGTTCGGAGAATCCCAAGCCAAGAAATTTTTGTAGGCAATAACGCCCGATATTATTGATATAAACATCGAAGAGCTTATTTTCGTCTCTATGCTTATAATTGTTTCTAAGAGCTAAGGCATCGGCATATAATTCACTTACTTGATCGCCGATTGCGTTAATATTTGCGGCAAGCTCTAATTTTTCTACGTGATAGGGGCGGGGGGCTTTATGGGATAAGGCAATTGCAACTTTATATTGCCAATCTGATGTGTCGAGAAAATTACTTTTGCATTGATCATAGATTTGATTTGCCGTACATCTTTGTCTTTCATCGCCTTTGTTAAGCTCGCTCAAAAGAAATTCTTTTTCTTCTTTCTCAATATCCAGAGAATTAGTGATTTTCTCGGAAAGCGGACTAATCTTAAGCAGCAAATCTTTTTTTGTATTATCGCTTAAATCGCTTTGACCTATTTGTTCGGCAATAATTATCCGTGCATAACCGTGAACCCTGCTTTGTTGAATATTTCTTAACAGATGTTGCTTGGAAGTATCGTCGAGCGTAAACATATATTCTATCATTTCAGACATTGCCTTTGACTCTTTTTCATATTCTATCCCGTTACGGAATCTTCCGGGATTTAATAGTGATTGATTCCTTCGCAATTGTTTTTTAAATCTCGTTTGATCGGCAATTTGGATTAGGTTGGTTTGTTTTTGTAATAATATTACGGTGTCATCGTCAAATTGTGAGCTATATTGTTCGATGCAAGTTTGCATAACGTTTTTACGCTCTTCGGAAAAATCACTATTTGTTTAGTCCCATAATTTTATGGTTTGGATTTAAATTAAAAGCAGTCGGATTTTGATCGAACTGCTCGATGATTATATCATAAGGCGTTTTATATTTCAAAGCTTTTAACGGTCTTTTGAG